>Ga0163159_1002391_pt1 | contig 15460 bp, 14 predicted proteins | sample BioMet9_FD_108702 | JGI IMG/M metagenome (GOLD analysis project Ga0163159, IMG submission 108702) | Microbial communities from bioreactor (seeded with sewage sludge) at Lawrence Berkeley National Lab, California, USA - Biofuel... | ecosystem: Engineered > Bioreactor > Anaerobic > Unclassified ... | reverse complement strand
TGGCACGCATTACTGCATCGACGGCGCGGCGGTCCGCTTCATTCCCCTTGAGGACATGGAAAAAGAAGGGTATGGGGATTTAAAAGAACTTATAGGATAGGAATAAAAATCCTCCGAATTTTTAATTAGGTACCTTGACAAAAATAAAAAACGGTGGCAGAATACAAAGGTACCTAAATAAAAATAAAACAGGAGGAAAATAATATGGAACTTCAAAATTGCCCATTATGCCATAATCATTGCCCGGCTGACAGTTTAAGCTGCGATAGAGGAAGAAATTATTTCGCATCGGAATCAGGTGCACAGGCGGCGCAGGAAACTGAGGGTGATCATCGGGAAAGAAAATCTCACTCAGGTGAAAACCATGAAACTGAGCACAGCCATGGACATGAAAGCAGCCATGAACACGAAAGCAACCAAGAACACGGAAGTGACAGTCATGAACACGGAAATGGCGGTCACGAACACGGAAATGACAGTCATGAACGCGAAAGCAGCCGCGGTCACGAGCATCATCATGAACATGACGGCGAGCACAGTCACGGATGCAGATGCGAAGAAAATTCTGAGCAGGGTGAGCATCACGGGAAAGAGAAAAGAGAAATCCGGGAGTTTGAGCAGAAAGATGATCTGTTCAGTCTTCTGCGGTCCTGCGGGCATTACCTGTACCACAGATCCGGCCACGGCGATACGCAGATGGGGATTTTAAGACTCTTAAACCGCAGCGGGGAAATGCAGCAGCAGGAGATTCAGGAAATGCTGCATGTCCGGCCCGGTTCGGTCAGTGAAGTCATTACAAAACTCGAGAATAAAGGCCTGGTCGAAAGAAAGAAGAATGAAGAAGACCAGCGGAGAATTGTTCTTGCGATAACCGATGAAGGCCGGCAGGCCTGCTCTGAATCATCGGAAGAAGAAAATGACGAATTGTTTGCCGTGCTGAATGATGAGCAGAAGGAAGAACTGAAGAAAACCCTGAAAGCACTTCTTGAGAACTGGAAAGATCAGTGACCCTTCCTGAGAACCGGAATGGTCAATGATCCGCACGGCATCAGCAGATTCCTGTTAATCTTTTTCGGCTCCGGACCTCAGCAGTCCGGGGCCGTTTCTTAAGCAATTTCTGTAACAGTTTCTGAAATGATTCCCGGAAAAGAAATACCCGGCGGTTTTTATTTTTTCTGATCAGGAATAAATCACGAAAAAAATGGAATAAATAGCCGGATTGACACAAAAGGGAAAAGTGCTACCATAAAGTTGAACAAATCAACAGTTGAAATAAGCAATTATATCGGGAGGAATGGAATCCATGGCAGCAATGTCGAAAGAAGAAAAGAAGAAAGCTATGCTGGAGGAAAATGTAAAGACATTGATTCCAAGGATGGCAATACCGACCATCGTCGCACAGCTGATTACAACGGTTTATAATCTGGTCGATACATTCTTCGTCAGTACGCTGGGAACGAATGCAACTGCGGCTGTCGGCATCAATTCTTCGCTTCAGCGGATGATTACCCTGATCGGTTCCCTGATCGGCGCAGGTGCCTGCAGCTACATCGCACGTCTTTTAGGAGCCCAGAAGGAAAAAGATGCGGACCGTGTTCTTTCGACCTCTCTGTTTACCGGCCTGGTACTCGGCCTGGTTTTCGCCGTTATCGGTATTTTGAGCGTCCGTCCGCTGGTTTATCTGCTGGGAGCAACGGATGACTGTGCCGAATATGCCATTCAGTATGCAGACTATGTTCTTTATGCGGCACCGGTCATGATCGGGAGCTTTATTCTCAATATGTGTCTGCGCAGCGAAGGAAGTGCGACATTTGCCATGATCGGCATCGGCTTCGGCGGCGTCCTGAACTGCTTCCTGGATCCGCTGTTCATTTTCCAGTTCAATCTGGGAGTTGCCGGAGCGTCGATGGCAACTTCGATTTCTCAGCTTGTCAGCTTCTGCATCCTGCTCTATCCGTATCTGAAAAAAACAACGATTGTCCGGATTGCCATCCATGAGTTTAAATACGTGGCAAAGGATGTCAAAGAAGTGCTTGCCATCGGGTCCACATCCTTTTTCAGATCCACTCTGGGAGTTCTGGCCAGCATCCTGATGAACCGGATTGCAGGCGGATTCTCAACATCGGCACTGGCGGCCATTTCCATTGCAAACCGGGTTATGGATTTCCCGTTTGCAGTCATTCTCGGATACGGCCAGGGATACCAGCCGGTTGTTGGCTTTAACTGGGGAGCCGGCAATTTCAAGCGGGTGAAGGAAAGCCTGAAATTTGCTTCCATTACTTCAATCGTAGGTGCTATTATTATTGGTGCGGCGATCTTTATTGCATCCAGTCCGATTGTCAGAGTATTCAATAATGCAGCTGATCCGGAAGTCTTAAGGCTCGGAATTCTCTGCATTCAGCTTCAGTGCGTCGTACTGGCCAGCCACGCGTTTAACTCGATTATCAACATGTTCTACGGCGGCATCGGAAAGGCGAAGTTCGCTCTGATCATGAGCATGGCAAGGCAGGGATACTGCTTATGGCCGATGCTTCTGATCCTGCCGGCCCTGTTCGGTGTAAACGGAATTGCTTCAGCGCAGGCCGGAGCGGATCTTCTGGCATTGGCAGTCGCTATACCGCTGGGTATTCTGGCCTTCAGGATGGTTGATCAGCAGGAGAAGAAATCTGCGAATGCAGGCAGTGCAAAAATAAAAATAGAACCCGTAAACCAGGCACAGAGGACACTTCAATGAGAAACAGTTTCCTTCATCCGATTTTCCATATCAATAAAAGGCGGACCCATTATCTGAAGAAAATGCTGGCAGATTCCCAGCTTACCGGATCGATGTATCTTGTGCTGACGCATGTCAGCGAGCACAGGGGCAGCAGCCAGGACGATATTGCCAACAGTCATGACATCGACAAGGCGACCATCGCCCGGGAGGCAAGGAAACTGGAGGATATGGGACTGATCAAGCGTACGTCCGTACCGGATAACCGCCGGCAGTATACTCTCGAGACAACGAAAAAGGGAGAGGAAATGGCGGAAAGAATCAACCGGTATGACGAAAAGGTCATTGAAGTCATTACTTCCGGAATTTCCAAAGAAGATCTGAAGAAGCTTTCAGAACTTATGGAAAAGATGGATAAAAACAGCGAAGCATTAGAGAATATCTGAGGAAGAAAATGAGCGTCGAATGTAAATTCGTACAGATAAAACCGAGAGTTCCGGGGGTCCTGTATCTGCCGCCGGAAGCGGATGCAAGAAACAGGATCGGAATCCTGGTCATGCATTCGGATGAAAATTATCTGTCTTTCCCGACAGGAAAAGAACTCGCAGAACGCGGCTATACGGTCCTGTGCGCGGATGTGCAGGTAAAAGAAGGCATCTTCTTTTCCCAGATTGAGAAAATGGATGATGTCGGTGCAGCCCTGGAAGTCCTGAGAAGCCTTCCGGGCATCGAAAAGACTGTCTTGATGGGCCACAGCGGCGGCGGTACTTTAATGACGGCTTATCAGAGCCTTGCGGAAAATGGACCGGAGGTTTTCCGGACGGAACAGATGCTTTATCCCTATCCGGAAATTCAGAAGGAATATCTTCCTGCGGACGGCCTGATGCTGTTTGATTCGAACTGGGGAAATGCCGTTATGCAGCTCTTCAGCCTGGATCCGGCTGTTTCAGAGGATGAAAACGGAATGAAGATCGATCCCGAACTGGATCTTTTCAATCCGGAAAACGGATTCAGTCCGGAGGGTTCACGGTACTGCGATGCCTTTATCCGCAGATTTCAGGAAGAGCAGGGAAAACGCAATGTCCGTCTGATCAGAAAAGCGGAGGAGCGTCTGCAGAAGATCCGGTCAGGATGCGGAAATTTTGAAGATGATGAACCTTTTGTCATTGCAGGAGCAGCACAGGGCTTCCGCAACAATAAGCTGTTTGCACAGGATATTCGCCTCATGTCCCACACGAAAAAGCCTCATACGCTGCTTCATCCGGACGGAAGCCGGACATTTGAAATCGTCAAATCAGTCCGCCATGCGGAGAATCCGGAATCTCTGACGGCAAATCTCCGGGAAGGCGCAAGGATCATGACGGTCAGGAATTTTCTTTCCTCCTATGCCATCCGTACATCGGATGATTACGGCTTCGGGGAGGATGAGGTCAGCGGCATAGACTGGGCATCCTGCTATGCAAGTCCGGTGGGAAATGTTGAAAAGATCAGGGTGCCGTTCCTGGCAGTCGGAATGACGGGCGGCTGGGAATATCTTGCGTCCGAGACCATTTATGATCATTCCGGAAGCGGGGATAAAACCATCGCATTTGTGGAAGGGGCGACGCATAAGTTCACTCCTGCCGTGCAGTGTGAAAGCTATCCGGGAGAATTCGGCGATACCATGAAGACTCTTCATGACTTCGCTGACAGCTGGCTCAGTGAACCCGGACGTTTTTAAGGCTTTACTGCTTTTCGGAAGAAGAATAACTCTCTACATATTTACGGAACTGTTTTGCGGAAGCAGACAGTTTCTTTTTTTTAAGGTAAAAGGCACTGATCTGGAAGGTTACAAGCGGATGAATGTCGACAGCGGTTACACCGGAGATTTCGGGAGGAATATGCGTGCGGTTGATGGCGATTACTCCGAGCCCCTTGGACACCATTCGGACCATATTGGAAGTATGGCTGACGGTTGAGACGACCTTCGGGTCGAATCCGGCATTGTGGCACAGCAGCAGGAACTGCTGCGTTTCATCCGTCGGTTTTCCCTGGACATCGCTGTGCATAATGAATTTTTCATTCCGGAGATCCGAAATGGTCACAAAAGGTTTTTCGGCAAGTGGGTGCGCATCGGGGAAAACAGCTGTCAGGTGGTCGGTGATGAATGGGATGCTCAAAAAATCATTTCCCGAAATCCCGCGGGATCTTTCAAACACAAAATCGCATTTCCCGGAAATGAGATAATCTACCGGATGATCCGCATCGAAAGTATTGCAGGCAATCTCCGGATGGAGAAGAGAAAATTCCTCGCAGGTTGCCACCAGTCCGTACTGTCCCAGCATCGGTGCAAAACCGATGCTTAAGGTGCTGCCCGAACTTTCGCGGTTCTTGCTGATCTTCTCCACAGCGGCTTCCTGCTGCTGGACAATTGCCCTGGCATACGGAAGATAAATTTTCCCAAAGGAGCTCAGGCTTACATTTCTTGTCGTCCTGTCAAAAAGAGGGACTCCGAGCTCAGATTCGACTTTCTGGATATGTTTGGAGAGGGAAGACTGGGAAATATTCAGCGTGTCTGCTGTATCAAGATAATTGCAGTTCTCTGCCAGAACGATGAATTCCTTGAGATATCCGATTTCCATACGGCCTCCGCAGAATCAGAAATGAAGCAGTCCGGATTTATTCTTATTTCGAATATATCGTATAGCAAATGGAATTGATTGTCAACAGCTCTGTGTGCAATAATGTCAACAGTTGAAAAAAGCAACAATAAGAGACGCCGGTTCTGACGCGGTTTTTGTGAGAATTGCCTGTCTTGATTTTGCGGGAGGAGATGATACTTCGTGAATTGTTACAAGGTTCCGCCTCTTTCGGAGGAAGAAGAAAAACTGCCTGTGGCAAGGTTTTACCGTGACTATCCGCTGTACAGGCCGTCACCCCTGCAGCAGCAGATCATCGACCAGGGGCCTATGAATCCGGAAAAGGCAATCCGGCCAACAGACTGGCTGAGTCTTCTGGAAGCGGATCAGACACCGGAAATTGTCTTTGGCTGGTGCATGCTGGAAGACGGATCGGGATACTACATTGAATATTCCGTCACGCCGGAAACAATCAAGCCGGGAATGCGGCGCTGGTACGGGACATTTTACAACAGGCATTCAAAAAACATGCCCGAAGGCCAGGGAAATCTCCGCTATAAGATCTGGAATCCGATGGATCACTGGGATCACCGCTTTGTAAACGGCAAAGATGATTCGGACGGTGTCTGGTCGCTGGAATCGCTGGATATAGGAAAAAGCGGCGGCGGAAAAAACGGGGTCGCAGCGATCTCCCACAACATCAATCTCAGGGAATACGGTCTGACGGAAGAGAAGGAAGCAGAACTGACCAAAGCAGGATGCCGGGCATCCGCCTGCTGGGAAGAGTTTGAAGGACAGCCGGGACATCATCTGGTACTGAGATTCAGCCGTCCGTCCGTTTATGGCTCCATGGAAAACCTGAACTGCGAGTGGATGGGCTATTGGGCAAAGGATGGAAGAATCATCCGTGATGAAGAGACGGAAGTTGATGAAACTTACATAAAAAATGTCCTGATTCACAATTGTGTTGAGAGACAGCATTTGTTTGAAGTTCTGCCTGATTTATATGAAGAGTACCATGACAAGCCATTGGATGCGGACTGAGGAGGGATTATGAGCGTAGAAACAAGAAGGCAGCTTTTTCCCGAAGAGGAAAAAATGCCGCTGGCAAAGTATTTTTACAACTATCCGGTGCACATGCCGAATCCATTGGAAATGCAGATCATCAACGGCGGCCCGATGGATCTGGAAGACGCCATCAAACCGGAGAATTTCCTGGATCTGCTGAAACCGGAAGGCTATGACAAAGTTGAATTGGGATACTGCATGTTTCCGGACGGTTCAGGCTATGTGGCAACTTACCGCGTGAGGCCGAAAGAAATCACGGGTGAAATGGAAAGATGGTACAGGAACTGGAGAAACCTGAAGTCCAAAAGCATGATTCCCGGCCATGGCAATCTGAGATATAAAATCTGGCTGCCGGCAGACCATTTCGATCATTATTTCGTCAACTGGATCGACGGATCCGACGGTGTGTTTACGACAGAAAGCCTGGACCTCGGAGAAGGCGACCGGCAGTATAACACCATCCGTCATCAGTACGACCTGAAGGACTTCGGATTTACGGATGACAGACTGAAAGAACTGAAGGATGCCGGATGCCAGTGCAACGGCAAAGGCTCCTGGGAATCTTTTGATGAACCGGGAAGTCATCTGTGTCTTGCCTATTCCAGGCCCTGCCCGGGAGGAGTCGAAACAAGGAGCCGGGAATGGATCGGCTGGCGTCCGGTGAACGGAAAACTGGTAAGGGATGAGCGGACATACTGCACAGAAGAGTATCTGAAAAAAGTCGTTATTCACACAACTATTGAATGGGAACATCTGTATGAGTTTTTGCCGGATCTTTACAGGGAATATCACGATCAGCCTGAAGATGCAGACTGATGAAGAATCGGAACGGCAGCTGATAAAAAAGATATGCAAAGAATGACCAATGGAGTTTAATTAAAGAAGGGAAAAGGAGGATTCACAATGTTTCGGAGAATCAATGGATTTTCTAAGGTTACAGCAATAGCATTGGCGGCAGCCCTTTCAGTATCTCTACTTGCCGGATGCGGCAGCAGTTCATCAAGTACAGCGGCATCGGCAGCGGCCAGTACGGCAGCCAGCACGGCAGCCAGTACAGCAGCCAGCACCGGAACCAGCACGGCGGCCAGCACATCCACCGAGTCGGTGGCAACGGTTTACACCAGCGGCGTCAATGGAATCCCGACCAATGTAGATGCATCGAAAGTTGATGACTCCGCAAATGTCGTTGACGGAAAATCGACGATCAATGTTTCCTGCGATATGGATCCCGGCACCTATGATCCGGCACTTTTCGGTTCTGTCCTGGGTTTGGAAGAAACAGGCTACTGCCTGCGTGAAGGACTTTTCGAACGCAATGCCAAGGGAGAACTTGTTCCGGAAATTGCAAAGAGCTACAGCGTTGACAGCGATAATCTTACCTATCACATTGAACTTTACCCGAATGTCCATGATAGCGCAGGCAATGCCATAACGGCAAGCGATGTTGTCTTCTGCTATAACAGGGCAAAGGAAAAAGGCTTCAACTCCACCGGATATTATGACAGTATTACAGCGGACGACGATACGCATGTCACTCTGAAACTGAACAACACATCGGACGGAATTTTCCCGCAGGTTGCCCAGGTCATCCTCATTTACTCCCAGAAGTTCTTTGAAAGCTGCGGAGACTCCTTCGGAACAACCGCCGCAACTTCCGTTTTCACAGGTCCCTACAAGATGACGGAATGGGTTTCCGGAACTTCTATCACCTTTGAAAAGAACGAGAATTACTGGCAGGATATCGACACCGCCATTGCAAACGGGGATGTCTATGCACAGCAGAACGTCGACAAGATCACTTTCCACATCGTTGGAGAATCCACGCAGCTTTCGATCGGCCTTCAGACGGGAACACTCGATATCGTCGGCAACATGTCCTATAATGATGCTAAGCAGTTTATGGCCGGCGGAGAATCCGCGGATGGATTTACCGTAACTCCGTGGGAAGATTCCTTAAGCCAGGTTCTGTACCTCAATATGGACAAGTCCAGCCCGTTCTATGACAATGAAAATCTCCGGAAAGCGGTCATGAACTGCATCGATATCGATGACATGATTGCAGGATGCCTTGACGGATACGGAGTGGCCTGCAAGACATTCGGCAACAGCACGATCCCGGATTATCAGACGAAATGGGACAGTGAAGATTACTATAAATATGACGCGGATGCAGCAGCGAAATATGCCAGCGATTCCGGCTATACGGGCACTCTGAGAATCATGTGCAACAACAGCAGCCTTCATGAGAATATGGCTCAGGTCCTTCAGGGATATCTGGCAGCCGTCGGCATCAATTCTGAAATCCTGGATTATGATGGATCCCTCTTCCAGACTTATAAATATGACCCGACACAGTATGACATCTGCCTTGACCAGTGTGCATGGAGCGGCGACACGGTTACAAAATGGCGTGATCAGTTTGATGATGCCAATGCCCAGGGATGCCAGAACTCGATTACCGACGAGAAATTCTTTGACCTGCTTCATGCAGCAATGGATGTGACAACCTACAGTCCGGATACCGTCGATGCTTTCCATCAGTATCTCAGGGATCAGTGCTATGCACGCGGACTCTTCAATGCCGTGAACTTCTGCGTCACGAAGAATGTCGTTACCAATGTCCTGATGCACCGTTCCGGAAATCTGTTCCCGACAGGCTGCAAGTTTGTCTGGAATGAAACGTAAAAAATCCCACAAAGTCTGCCTGTTCCGATGCGGAGCAGGCAGCTGTTAAGAGGCCGATTATGCTGAAATATGTTATTAAGAGATTATTGTGGCTTATACCGGTTATTCTGGGTGTCTGCATTTTCATATTCGCCATCATGTATTTTGTTCCGGGAGACCCTGCATCCATTATCCTGGGGCCGAGCGCAACAGCATCCGAACTGGCCGCGAAAAGGACAGAACTCGGGCTGGATCAGCCTTTCATCATCCGGCTGCTGACCTATATGAAAAATGTATTTCTTCATTTTGATTTCGGGAATTCCTATACCACAGGAAATGCCATTACCTCGGAACTTCTGGTCCGTATGCCGAAAACCCTGATTCTCGGAAGCGTCTCCATCGTGCTCGCTCTGGTCATGGGCGTCCCGCTGGGAATCACGGCAGCTGTCCACCAGAACGGATTGGCGGACCGGATCTGCATGATCATCGCGATGATCGGTATTTCTCTCCCGGATTTCTGGCTGGCCCTGATGATGGTCCTGTTATTTGCTCTGAAGCTGGGATGGCTCCCGCCGACCGGCGTCACGTCATGGACCGGATACATCATGCCCTGTCTTGCACTGGCATTTGCCGGCATGGCCGGTCTGGCCAGACAGGCAAGGTCGAGCATGCTGGAGGTCATTCGTTCGGATTATATTACGACAGCCAGGGCGAAAGGCGTTTCAAAGCATGATGTCATTTACAAGCATGCCCTTCCGAATGCGCTGATCCCGATCGTAGCCATTGCCGGCAGCCGTCTGGCAGGTATTTTCGGCGGTTCGGTCGTCATCGAAACGGTCTTCTCGATTCCGGGCCTTGGCAGCTACATGGTAAATGCGATTACGAACAGGGATTATCCGGTCATTGAAGGCTCTGTCCTGCTGATCGCGATTGTGTTCTCAGTCGTCATGGTACTCGTTGACCTCGTATACGCTTATCTGGATCCGCGGATCAAGGCGCAGTACGAAGGCAGCAAAACGACTTGAGGAGGGCTGAAAGATGACAAATACAATAGCTGTAACGGAAAATAAAGCAGTCCGAAAAAAGCGCTCTCAGAGTCAGTTCGTCATGACCATGAACCGGCTGAAAAAGAATAAGTCGGCCATGCTGGGTCTTTTCATTTTTATTGCCCTGATCATTCTTGCGATTCTTGCTCCCTATATCAGTCCTTACGGCTACGCCGCCATGAAGATGTCGGAAAAGCTGCAGGGCCCGTCCCTGAAACACTGGTTCGGTACGGATGAACTGGGAAGGGATGTTTTCAGCCGTATTCTCTACGGCGGCAGATATTCGCTGTCCGTCGGCGTCCTGGCGACACTGACCGGTCTGATCTTCGGTACGATCGTCGGTTCCATTGCCGGATATTACGGCGGAAAAGTAGACAACATCATCATGCGCTTCCTGGATATATTCCAGTCCATTCCAAGCATTCTGCTGGTTATCGTTTTTTCAGCCGCTATGGGTGCCGGGTTCGACAAGACGATCATTGCCCTGGCCATCAGCATGATTCCGGATGTGGCGAGGCAGATGCGGGCATCTATCCTGCGTGTGCGTGATGAAGATTATATCGAAGCAGCCGATGCTATCGGATGCAGCACGTTCCGGCAGATCACAAAGTACATTATTCCGAACAGTTTTGCACCGCTTTTGGTATGGGCGACCATGAGCGTGGCCGGTGCCATTCTGACGACAGCCTCCCTGAGCTATATCGGACTGGGCATTCAGCCTCCGATTCCGGAATGGGGCGCGATGCTGTCAGGGGCAAAGACTTATCTTCGTACAAATGCCTATCTGCTGATTTTCCCCGGTATGTTTATTGCCATAACGGTTCTGGGGCTTAACATGTTTGGTGACGGTCTGCGTGATGCGCTCGATCCGAAACTGAAAGACTGACAAGAGGTGAAAAAAATGGAAGAGAAAGAAAATCAGCATCACCTTTTTCATAGTCATGCAGAAGACGGAAGCCATGGCGATCACAGAGGCCATCAGCATCAGGATCAGCATCAGAAAAAGGAACATTTCCTGGAAATAGAGAATCTGGCTGTTCAGTATTCTTCTTCCGGTGAAATCATCCATGCCGTCAATGATGTCTCTCTGTCTCTGGATCAGGGAAAGACTCTTGCCCTGGTCGGTGAAACAGGAGCAGGAAAGACGACAATTGCAAAATCAATCATGAGAATTCTGCCGGACCGCGGCGCAAAGATTACGGCCGGGGACATTTTCATGGGGGACAAGGATCTGCTGAATCTGTCGGAAGATGAGATGTGCAAAGTGCGCGGTGCGGAAATCGCAATGATTTTTCAGGATCCGATGACAGCACTGAATCCGACAATGCGGGTCGGGGATCAGATCGCCGAAGTCATCAAGCTGCACGATACGATCACCAAGGCCGAAGCAAAAAAAAGAGCAATCGAAATGCTGAATATGGTCGGGATAACGGCCGAACGCTATGATGAATATCCGCATCAGTTTTCAGGCGGCATGAAGCAGAGGGTTGTCATCGCCATGGCACTTGCCTGCACGCCGGATCTCCTTCTGGCCGATGAGCCGACGAGTGCCCTGGATGTCACCATTCAGGCCCAGATCATGGAAATGATTGACAATCTCCGCAGGCAGCACAACACGGCGATGATCCTGATTACCCATGATATGGGCGTCGTTGCCCAGGTTGCCGATGATGTCGCCGTTATTTATGCCGGTGAGATCGTGGAATACGGAAGCAAGGCAGAGATCTTCGATCATCCGACCCATCCGTATACCGTCGGCCTGTTCAATGCCATCCCGAACCTGAACGAAGATACCAGAAGACTTGCCAACATCAAAGGCCTGCCGCCGGATCCGACCGATCTTCCGAAAGGCTGCTGCTTCTGTACGCGCTGCCAGTATGCCACGAATGAATGCTCACGGCATAAAGCCGGACTTGAGCGGATAGGGCAGAACCATTACAGCAGGTGTTCCGTCCATATGCATCATGAGGAGGCTGCAGATGAGCAATCTCGTTGAAGTCAAAAATCTGAAAAAGTATTTCAGCACCCCCAGGGGAATGCTTCATGCTGTCGACGATGTGACTCTTTCTCTTGCGGCCGGTGAGACCATGGGAATTGTCGGCGAGTCAGGCTGCGGAAAGTCAACCCTCGGGCGGACGATTATCCATCTGCTGAACAGCACAGACGGAAGCGTGGTCATTGATGATGAAGAAGTCACACAGATTAAAGGAAAGAAAAACCTGAAGAAACTTCATGAGAAGGCACAGATCATTTTCCAGGATCCGTATTCTTCCCTGAATCCCAGAATGACAGTCGAAGAGACCATCCGCGAACCGCTGATTATCAGCCATCGCTATACGCGCAGTGAAATCAAGGCGAGGGTCAACGAACTGATGGAAATGGTCGGCATCGATGAGAGAATCCGGGGGTCCTATCCTCACGAACTGGACGGCGGCCGCCGCCAGAGGGTCGTGATCGGACGGGCGCTGGCACTGAATCCGAAGTTTATTGTCTGCGACGAACCGGTATCTGCCCTGGACGTCTCGATTCAGGCCCAGATCCTGAACCTGCTGATGGATCTGCAGGATAAAAACGGTCTGACGTATATGTTCATTACGCATGACATGTCTGTCGTCCGCCATATCTCGACCAACATTTCCGTGATGTATCTGGGACAGCTGGTTGAGACGAGCCCGACGAAGGAATTGTTTGTAAAACCGCTGCATCCTTATACCAAGGCACTTCTTTCCGCGATTCCGTCAACGGATATCCATTCGCAGAAGAAGCGGATGATTTTAAAAGGAGAACTCACCTCTCCGATCAATCCCAAACCGGGATGCAGGTTTGCGACCCGCTGTCCTTATGCAGGACCGGAATGCAGCAGTCCGCAGGAACTTCAGGAACTGCTGCCGGGTCACTTTACGGCATGCTGCAAGGCAAAAGAAATCAACAGTCTTTAAAAAGGAGAAGCAAGATGACGACATTGGAAGGAAGAACGATGATTATTACCGGCGGGGCCGGAAACAACGGTCTTGCCATTGTAAGGATGGCGCTGGAAGCCGGAATGAATGTGGCTTTCATGAGCTCATTTCACGGGAAAGCGCAGGGAGCTGTTGCAAAAATGGATCCGAAGTACAAGGATCACGTGATCGGTTTTGCGCAGAATCCGCAGGCCCGTCTTCAGGAAAATATCGAATGCGATCCGGTACTTTATCACGAAGATACGACGCAGGAAGACGTACTGAGATGGATTTATGACCGCTTCGGCAGCATTGACGTGGTTGTGAACGGTTCCGGCGGCCATATCCGGAAGAATATGGAAGAAACAGATAAGAAGTTCTGGCATCATTCCATGGAAGTCGTGGAAGCTGCTTTCTTCAACACAAAGCTTGCCATGCCGTATCTGCTGAAGAGCAAGGCTCCGAGGGTCATCAACCTGACTACCTGCGACGGCAGGAACGGAGGCTACTGCTTTAATCCTTCTTTCGCGGCTGCCCGCGGAGGAGTGATTTCCCTGACCAATGAGCTTGCAAAGGAACTGGGGCCGAAGGGAATTACGGTGAACTGCGTCATCCTCGGGCACATTGAACAGGATGTTCCGGATGAGGATAAACTGCCGGATGAGGAACGTCAGGAGCTGCTTTCAAGGACTCCGCTCGGCAGGCTTGGGGTACCGGATGATGTCGCCGGAGCGGTATGTTTTCTTGCCAGTGAAGAAGCATCTTTCATCACGGGGGCATGCATCGATGTCAACGGCGGAATGATTACGGGATAAATTGCTTATGGGGCGCTGAATGACAGAAACAGTTACAAGAGATTTCACAAAAGGGAATATTCCCAAACAAATGGCGGCATTTGCAATGCCGCTATTTTTATCGAATTTATTACAGGCTGTCTACAATATGGTCGACATGATTGTTGTCGGCCAGTTTATCGGCAAGAACGGACTGTCTGCCGTGTCGATCGGCGGTGATGTCATGAACCTTCTGACATTTCTGGCTATCGGATTTTCCAATGCCGGACAGATTATCATTGCCCAGCATATCGGCGCGGGGCGGCAGAACCGTATCGGCAAAATCATCGGAAACCTGTTTGCTTTTTTACTCATCAGTTCCATAGGATTGGGCATTCTGTGCTTTGCTGTCAGAAATCCGATGCTGCAGTGGATGAACACGCCGCAGGAAGCATGGGACTATGCTCTTTCCTATATTACCACCTGCATATTGGGGATGGTTTTTATTTACGGCTATAATGTCGTCAGTGCAGTCCTGCGCGGCATGGGAGATTCCCGGCATCCGTTTTTATTTATTGCTGCTGCGGCCATCATCAACCTCGTACTGGATCTCCTTTTTGTTGCTGTCTTCCATATGGCAGTCTTCGGAGCGGCACTGGCAACGGTCATAGGGCAGGGAGTCAGCTTTATCTGGGGTTTTATCTTTCTGGTACGAAGAAGAAAGCGGCTCGGGATTGATATTGACCGGAGCTGCTTCTTATTTGACCGTGAAACCATGGGTATGATTCTAAGGCTCGGAATTCCCATGGCGATCAGGGCTGCAGCCATTACTTTTTCCAAACTTTTCGTAGATTCCATGATCAATTCATACGGAGTCATCGCCTCGAGTGCTTCAGGAATCGAGAGCAAGATGAATACAATCAGCAATCTTTTCTCCAATGCGGTCAATATGGCCTGCAGTACGATGATCGGACAGAACATAGGCGCTGAAAAATACGACCGCGTTCCCAGAATCATGAGGACGTCTTTTGAAATCGTGCTGACAATCGCGGCCGTCCTGTCTTTGTGCCTTGCGGTTTTTCCGAATGCCGTTTTCGGAATCTTTACATCGGACAAAGATGTCATTGCAGCATCGATCATGACCATCTGGCCGATCATCATTATTTTCTTCGGAGGGGCGCTGCGTTCGCCGAATAACGGACTGATCGACGGAAGCGGAAATTTTAAACTGAATTTTGCGGTGGCTCTTCTGGATGGGATCATCAACCGGATCGGGTTCTCAATTTTATTCGGAATCGTCTTAGGCATGGGATGGATCGGCTTTATGTACGGCGATGCAGTGGCAGGGTTTACGCCGCTGCTGATCGGCGGCATTTATTTCCTCAGCGGAAAATGGAGAACCAGGAAATATATCATTCGGGAATGAATCAGCGGTGGAAGAGAAAAATGAATGATGATATGATAAAGCTGAACCGGGTATTGAGCTTTATGATGCCAATCAATGAAATGAGAATGAGAGAGCCATGGACAGAATCACAGCCTTCGATGAACTGCAGACAAGAATCCGGGATGAAGAATATCTGCTGGTCTTTATGACATCAGCGGACTGCGGAGTATGTCATGCGGATAACGGACGGCT
>Ga0163159_1002384_pt1 | contig 15479 bp, 9 predicted proteins | sample BioMet9_FD_108702 | JGI IMG/M metagenome (GOLD analysis project Ga0163159, IMG submission 108702) | Microbial communities from bioreactor (seeded with sewage sludge) at Lawrence Berkeley National Lab, California, USA - Biofuel... | ecosystem: Engineered > Bioreactor > Anaerobic > Unclassified ... | reverse complement strand
TACTTTTGCCCATAGTTACAAATTTGTTTTGTGGTAAAAGCAAAGTAACAAAAAAGGGCTGATTCCTGCAAATGGAACTAGCCCTAATTTTATGCTTATTTTATTTTTTATCGGACAGCAATAGATGGAAACCCAATTTTGATAGCAAGAAAAATTGTGGAGGGTCTATCCCAAAATCCTTGAAAATAGCTTTAGCGGTGCTTTCGCAGGAATGGAGACCGCACTACCTTTGCACAAAAAAATCAAGACGGGCAGCTACCAGATAAGAGTAGGCAACACCTATGAAGTGCTGGGCATTGCAAAATGTAGCAGGGAAGAAATTAAGAGAAGTGAATTGTGACGAAAACACAAGCAATTATAGCTTGATTACTTGTGGATGAACTTACACTGGGGATAATTGGAACAGCCGTAGAAAGAACCGTACTTGCCATTACGCTTCACCAAAGTACCACCGCACCAAGGGCATTTGCCTTGCTCGATGGCACTCTCATAGTGATGCTTGTCATTATACACATAATCAAGATGCAGGTTTTCTGCTATGTCCCCAACAAACTTTCGGTCATTGATGAGTTGAACGATTTGTTCTACTTGCTCTGTCGATATGTGCTCGATTATATAGTCTTTAATGACAGAAGTAACATTCAATATGTGTGTCACATGAGCCTGATCTGATTCTACGAACAAACTTGCTTTGCTCGAAAAGGCAATTATTGAGATATAGGGTATGTTGCCAAATTGATAAAGTAGCTTCCGTAGTGCTTTGATATGAGTTTCGTTTTGCTTTACAGGATTGTAGAATTTGTATCTCTTTCCAAATATATTTTGTGTCCACTGCTTATAGTAATCCTTCCCGAAGATCCAGCCTTTATAGTTCTTTGTCTCTATCACAAAGATGCCGTATGGCGATACTACAACATGGTCAATCTGTGCCATGCTTTTACCATTCGAGATGATAACATTGTTCAGCACTACATACTCTTTAGGTAAGAGGTGCAGCAAGACGGCAACCTTCTCTTCTCCAATTTTTCCTTTGGAGAATCTTAGCCAAAACACTACCGATAATATCAATAGTCCAAGTAGAAGTAATGCAAAAGTCATAAAGTGCAACATTAGTCTTGGTTGCAAAGTTAACGAGAAAGTTAGTGATAGATCCTTGAAAAACCATCAAATCGAATGATTTTTTGCATTATTCAAGAGATAATTGCAAGATATTGGCAAATAATGACTATCTTTACAGCTGTTAAACCTACTATATATGGCAGAAATCAGAAAGTTGAATCGGATAAAGGTTGTCTTGGCAGAGAAAGACCTGACCAACAAATGGCTCGGTCAGCAGTTGGGCAAGTCTGAATATACTGTTTCGCGCTGGACAACCAACAAGCAGCAGCCGTCGGTGGAGCAGCTGTTCGACATTGCCAAACTCCTCAACGTTGAGGTGAAAGATTTGCTATTGACACAGGATAAAGTGGACTAAAAGTAAATGAAATGATGCGTGCTCCTAAACAGTTCAATAATATAACAGAAAGGGTTATCGACGATCTGAAAGGCTCTCTTACTCCAAAGAGCAAACTTTCTATTGCCGCTGCCAGCTTCTCTATTTATGCCTTTGAAGCGTTAAAAGAAGAGTTGGAGCAAATAGATGAATTGCGCTTTATATTCACGTCGCCAACTTTCAACAAAGAGAAGGTGAAAAAGCAAAAGCGAGAGTTTTTCATCCCCAAGCTCAGTCGTGAACGAAATCTCTATGGCTCCGAGTTTGAAATTCGCCTCCGCAATCAGCTTTCTCAGCGTGCCATCGCTCGTGAATGTGCCGACTGGATTCGCCGTAAGGTGAAGTTCAAGACGAATGTGTCGGAAGGTACGCTTAACAATTTCATGAATGTAAGTGAAGGTAATGATACCTACACTTACATGCCTTTCAATGAATTTACGACTACCGAGCTGGGGTGTGAGCGAGGAAATAATCTGTGCCCGATGAGTATGGGATTTCCTTCAACAGCTGCAACAGACAATTTCCTTCGAGGGTTTAACCAGTTGTGGAACGATAGCGAGAAGTTTACCGATGTTACCAATTCCGTTTTGGAGAATATAGAAACCGTGTACAAGGAGAACTCGCCAGAGTTTATCTACTTTGTTGCCATCTACAATATCTTCAACGAATTTCTAGAGGATATCAATGAGGATGTTCTTCCCAATGAAGGAACAGGGTTCCGCAACAGTCAGATATGGAGTATGCTTTATAATTTCCAGAAGGATGCAGCTCTTGCCATCATCAACAAGCTGGAGAAATATAACGGTTGTATTTTGGCGGATAGTGTAGGTCTTGGAAAGACTTTCTCTGCCTTGGCGGTCATCAAATACTATGAGTGCCGCAACCGCAATGTGCTGGTGCTCTGTCCTAAGAAACTGAACGACAACTGGCAAACCTTCCGAAGCAACTATAAGAACAACCCTGTTGCAAAAGATCGTTTCAACTATGACGTTCTTTTCCATTCCGACCTTTCGCGCGATTGTGGTACCAGTAATGGTATGGATCTTACGCGAGTGAGCTGGGAGAACTACGACTTAGTGGTGATTGACGAGAGCCACAATTTCCGTAACGGCGGTAAACTCGAAGACGATGAGGATGAAGGTTTTAAGGAAAATCGCTATGCTCGTCTGATGAATCGTGTCATCCGTAGCGGTGTAAAGACAAAAGTGCTCATGCTGAGCGCCACCCCTGTGAACAACCGTTTCAACGACTTGAAGAACCAACTCCAGTTGGCCTACGAGGGTAACTCAGAGCATATCAATGCTGCCCTTGAAACCGACAGGGATATTGACCAGATTTTCCGTGAGGCGCAACAGGCGTATAGCCGTTGGACAAAGTTACAGCCAACAGACCGCACCACCGAGCGACTTCTGGATATGCTCAACTACGACTTCTTCCGTGTGCTCGATGCGGTTACCATTGCACGCAGCCGCAAGCACATCGTGAAATATTATGACACAAAAGATATAGGCAAGTTCCCCAAGCGACTGAAACCTATCTCACGTCGCCCCAAACTCACCGACCTCGATGATGCTATTACCTTTACAGAGATAGCCGAGCAACTCAACCTGCTCAATCTGTCTATCTATACGCCTTCGCTCTACATCCATGCCAGCGCACGTGATAAATATGCCATCGATTATGGTGGCGAAGGACTTACCATTGATGGTCGTGAGAAAGGCCTGCGCCAGCTCATGGCCATCAACCTCCTGAAGCGTCTGGAGAGTTCGGTCAATTCTTTCCGCCTCACTTTAGAGCGTATTGAACAACTCATCAAGAAGGCGGTAACGGCCATCAACAACTTTGAAACCCATGGAGCCGGCACCATCGAGATGGAGAGATACGATGATGACTACGACAGCGAAGACAGCGAGAGTGACCCCTTCGTTGGTCGCAAGTCGAAGATCAATCTGCGTGATATGGATTTTGTGTCTTGGCGGCGCGACCTGCAGAGCGATCTGGACAAGCTGTCTCTCCTGCTCCAGATGTTGAAAGACATTACTCCCGAGCACGATGCCAAGTTGCAGCAGCTTATTGCCGACTTGAAAAATAAATTCACACATCCTTTCAATGCTAACAACAAGAAGGTGATTATCTTTACGGCTTTTGCCGACACAGCCAACTATCTGTACGAACAGTTGGCACAGCGCATCAAGACCGATTGCGGTCTAAATACGGCTATCGTTACAGGAAGCACGGAAGGCAAATGTACTATACAGGGGCTTCATGCCGACTTCAATACTGTTCTTACCTATTTCTCGCCAGTCAGCAAGGATAGAGCTGCTATCTTCCCCCATGCGAAAGATGATATAGACGTGCTCATCGGTACCGACTGTATCTCTGAGGGCCAGAATCTTCAAGACTGTGATTATCTGCTCAATTACGATATTCACTGGAACCCCGTGCGCATCATTCAGCGCTTCGGACGAATAGACCGTATCGGCTCTCGCAATGAGGCGATACAGCTTGTCAACTATTGGCCCGACATGGATCTTGACAAATATATCAAGCTCAAAGGACGTGTGGAGTCGCGCATGAAAGCTACGGTACTTACTTCTACTGGCGATGACAACCCGCTTTCAGACACGGAGAAAGGGGATTTGGAGTACCGCCGAAATCAGCTGAAGAAGCTGCAAAAGGAAGTCGTCGATCTGGAGGATATGGACACGGGTATCAACATCATGGACTTGGGATTGAACGAGTTTCGCCTTGACCTTCTTGCCTATATGAAGGAGCATCACGATATAGAGCATACTCCCAACGGCATGAGTGCCGTTGTGGAGCATGCTGATGACGTGAAGCCTGGTGTGATTTTTATTCTCAAAAACCGCAATAATGAAGTGAATATCGGTAAGAGCAATCAGATTCACCCTTTCTATATGATTTATCTCTCTGATGATGGCACTATGCTTTGCGACCATCTTTCGCCTAAGAAACTGCTCGACACCATGCGTCATGTCTGCAAAGGCAAGCATGAACCTGTCAGGGAATTGTGCAGGCAGTTTAACCGGGAAACAAAGGAAGGTAAAGATATGCGCCATTACAGCGACTTGCTCCAGCAGGCCATTGACAGTATTATAGAAGTAAAGGCAGAAAGCGACATCGACAGTCTCTTCTCACCGGGTGAGACCACGGCGCTGCAAGGGGACATCAAGGGATTGGACGACTTTGAACTCATAACATTCCTCGTCATTCAATAATGGAAAATCTGCTTAACTTTCCACCGCCCACCATGGTCAACAAGGGGGTGCCGAAGAGTGCCTTTTATGGGCGAAGCGCCCAGAAGACAAGGCTGAAAGACTGGCTTACGCGTGAGTTTGACAGCATCACGTGGTTATATAAACTGACAGCCCAAACCCTGAACGTTGCCGATGGTGAGAAAGTGCAGGAGATAGATGTCTTTCTCTGCCGGATGAAGGAAGATCGTTATAGCATCAATCCCTTCTGCAGCATGGACGAACTATTGCCCCGACATACGATGTTTATCATAGCGTATGGAGCACACACCGACCTGCTCATGCACCATAAGGAGAAAACCCGGGTGCGCGGCGAGGAGAAATGGAAGCGGGGGGTTACCGAGCTGCTGAAAGATGTATCACTATCCCAAATTCACCTTCATTTGCTGGGGGCATCGATGGATAACGTATATCTTAACCTGCTTGGGCAGCTATCGGGACTGGAAGCCCATAGCGAAGAGGAATATGCGCAGGCGGCAGCTGAGCGAAAAAGGCGACAGCAACTTCAAAAACAGCTGGAAACGCTGGAAAGACAGTGTAGAGCCGAGAAGCAGCCGAGACGAAAATACGAGTTACACCAAAAGATATTGAAAATTAAAGAACAACTATAATCATGTTTGAGAAGATGAAAATGAAAAGCCCTGACATTGTGAGTGAAAACATGGCTTACATTGCCCGGCGCTGGCCGGAGTGCCTTACCGAGGCAAAGGACGAAAACGGGAAACTACGCCCTGTGATAGATTTCGACAAGCTCCGCCAACTGTTGTCTTCCGATGCCACCGGCGAGGGACAGGAGCGTTACCAGTTCACCTGGCCCGACAAGCGGCATGCCATACGCCTGGCCAACACGCCGACGACCCACACGCTGCGCCCCCTTCGTGAAGACAGTGTCGACTTTGACAACACCCAGAATCTGTATATCGAGGGCGATAACCTCGATGTGCTGAAACTCCTGCGCGAGTCGTATCTCGGCAAGGTGAAGATGATTTATATCGACCCACCCTACAACACCGGTGGCGACTTTGTGTATAAGGACAACTTCATCAAGCGTAACTCAGACTATGCGGAGATTTCGGGTGCATATGATGAAGAGGGAAATCAAATTGTAGAAGAATTTGAGAAGAACACAGACAGCAACGGCCGTTTTCACACCGACTGGCTCAACATGATCTATCCACGGCTGAAAGTGGCAAGAGACCTGCTGGCAGAGGATGGAGTGATATTCATCTCGATTGATGATAATGAGCAGAAAAATCTGAAGAACGTGTGCGATGAGGTGTTTGGAGGAAATAACTTTGTAGCTATAATACCTTGGAGAAAACGGACTGCTAAATCGGATGTTCCGTTTGGCGTATCACAAGATTATGAATGGATTATAGTTTATGCAAAATCGAATCTGTTTAATGCGAGTGTAGAAGGCAAAGAGCGAAAATATTATACAACACCTGATTTTCCCAATCGCCCCTGGCGTGTGCATGATTTGACAAAACAGACAACTGCAAGTGAACGTCCCAATAGCTTCTTTACAATAGTAAATCCAAAAACAGGAGAGGAATATCCAGCAAACCCTAATAGCACTTGGCGAATAACAGAGGAGACATTCCAAGAATATTACCAACAAGATAGAATGGTTTTCCCTGGTGATTATGATTTTCTCAAAATCTCCAAGCCTGTACTTCGTTACTGGAAAGAAGATGATATGAAGAAAGCTGGCGCAGCATTTGGACGTGTTGCTGTTAGTACGAAGTTGCCCGATGAAATAGGAATGTCGCAAGATGGCACGAAAGAAGTCACAGATGTTTTTAAGAGCAAGATTTTTTCATTCCCCAAACCATCTTCCCTTGTTAAATATTTCCTTCAAATTATTAATGACAATTCTGCTATTATCCTCGACTTCTTCTCTGGTTCCGCCACTACCGCCCACGCTGTAATGCGGCAAAATGCAGAAGACGGAGGCCATCGCAAATATATCTGTGTGCAGCTACCCGAAGCAACACCTGAAGGCAGCGAGGCCTATAAAGCTGGTTATAAGACCATCTGCGAGATCGGCAAGGAGCGCATCCGCCGTGCAGGCAAGAAGATTCTTGAGGAGCAAAAGACAAAGAACCCCGAAATGTTTACAAATGTTAACGGGGGGGGGTACAACGCTCCGCTTGACATTGGTTTCCGCGTGTTGAAGCTCGACAGCTCGAACATGGAGAACGTGTACTATACCCCTGCTGAAACCACGGAGCTGACCCTTTTTGCCGCCAACATCAAGCCTGACCGAACAGACGAAGACCTGCTCTTCCAAGTGATGATGGAGCTGGGCATCGCGCTCTCCGACAAGATAGAGAAGACCGTGACAGCCGGCAAAACAGTGTGGAATGTAGGCCAAGGCTACCTGATGGCTTGCTTCGAACGAGACGTAACCGAAGATACCATTACGGCCATAGCCAAGCAGCAGCCGCAATACTTCGTGATGGCCGACCGCTCACTGGCAAGCGACAATGTGGCCGATAACTTCGAGCAGATATTCAATGAATATAGCGATTCAACTATTCGCAAAATAATTTAGAAACTAACATGCTACAGGAAAATATTATAAAGGGATCTGAATGGAGAAAGTGGGACTTGCATGTCCATACTCCGGCTTCAGGAATGGCAAATGAATATGGATCAGATTGGGATTTATACGTTAAGACCCTTTTTTCTTTAGCCATGGAACGTAATGTCGCAGCTATAGGAATTACGGACTATTTTACAATTGAGGGCTACGAAAAAATAAAACATGATTATCTTGAAAATCATGCCAAGTTATTAGAACTATTTGGTACAGAGTGTGCTATTGCTAAAGTAAAGTCTATACTGTTACTCCCCAATATTGAATTTCGACTCAACCAAATCGTTAATTCTAACAGAGTAAATTATCATGTGATATTCTCAAACGAAGTTTCTATTCAAGATATTAAAGAGAATTTCTTACATGAAATAGATTTTGTATATGAAATAGACCCCTTTGCTAAAGATTACACTAGAAAATTAACAAGATATAATATCGAGTGTTTAGGACAAAAATTAAAGGATGAACAATCTACATTTAAGGGAAATAACTTTGAAATTGGATGCCAAACTGCAGTTGTAAGTGATGAGCAGATAAGAAAAATTCTAAACTCACATGGTGACATGTTTAGAAATAAGTATTTAATTGCTGTCCCTGTAGATGAAGATCTCTCAAAAGTAAGTTGGAAAGGACAAGGACATCAAGTTCGAAAGCTCTTATGCCAACAAAGTAACTTATTTTTCGCCTCTAATTTATCAACCATAGATTTTGGGCTTGGAAAGAAGCACGATTCGAAAGATGACTTTTTGAAAGAATTTAAGACTCTTAAACCCTGTGTAATAGGAAGTGACGCACATTCTATAGAGCAATTAAAGGAAAAATTTGGACTTCATTGGGAAAAGGGAGGTCAAACCTCAAAAACAACATGGATTAAGGCTGATACAACCTTTGAGGGATTAAGGCAGATACTCTGCGAACCAGAAACTAGAGTTAAAATTCAAGAAATGTCACCTGATAATAAAGCAGATTACCAGGTAATTGATTCTGTGATATTAAATAATAATAAATTCTGGCAACAAAAGATTGGCTTTAACTCTTGTATGAATACTATCATTGGTGGACGTTCAACAGGAAAGTCACTACTTCTCCAATGTATAGCTAAGAAGGTAGATCCTAGTATAAAGATAGATAATGAGAATAGACAATTTTTTATAGATTCTCATCTTGATGATATTACAGTAATATGGAAAGATGGCGTGGAAAATAGTTCAAGAGAGTTGATGTATTTTCCACAGAACTATATGATTAGATTGGCAGAAAATAAAGAAGAACTTGATAAACTTATTGAAGGAATTATTAGAGATAAAGATGAACATCATAAACTAGATGGTTATAAGGCTTTCTGTAACCAAAATAGAATTGAAATTTCAAATCATGTAAACCAATTCTTTTTAGAACTATCACAATTGCGCTCCTTAAGTTCCGAGGCGAAAGAGTTAGGTGATATCAAAGGAGTACAAGCGGAGATAAATAAATTGTCAGATAAAATCAATAGTATCAAAAATAATTCCTCAATAACGAGCAAGGAGTTAGAATACTATAATTCACTTATAACAAAGATTTCAGGCAATCTCTCTGCCATTCAGAATGTAGATAGAGATCTTGCAGTTTTGAATCAGTTAAGTGTTGACAACCTGTTTAACGCCTACTATAATAATGAATTTTCTTCATTGTCCCAATTAGAGTATGATAATCTTTTCAGGGAGTTAAAAACCATCAAGGAGGAAACTGTTTCAAAATGGCAAGAAAAAATACAAAAAGCTAAACATCGTATTCTATTGAATAAAGAAGCATTAGTCAAAGAAAATACTAATACTCAGTCTTCTGCTATTTACAAGAAGGGGCAGGAATATTCCCTAAAGAACAAGGAATACTCTCAATTACAATCTGCTCTTAAAAATGAGATAGATAAGCTTGCTCGTATATCAGATTTCACAGATAAAATAAGTAAGAAAAAAGATGAGATAAAAAAAGTATTTCAAGAGATAGAACGACTACATCTTCTGTACCATAGCAAAATTCAAGAATTAATCCGCCTATTGCAATTTGCAGATTCAAGGGTGTCAATTATACCTCTATGTAGATTAAAGAAAAAAGAACTTTCCGATTTTTTCGAAGAGCGTCACAACTTACGAGGTAATGAGAGAAGAGATTATATCAATAATTTTCTTGTAAAATACGAACAGGGAAAAATAGAAGAAGTGACAAAGCAATATATAAGTGATACCATTAACGGTAAAATTGATTATAAGAACAGCTATATGCCCAATAATGTGACTATTGAGCTTATGGCAACGAACTGGTTTGATGTCACCTACGAGATAAAATACGAAGAGGACAAATTTGAAGATATGTCCCAGGGGAAAAAATCATTTGTCATACTCAATCTATTATTGGATTTTAGCAACAAGAAGTGTCCTATATTGTTAGATCAACCAGAAGATAGCTTAGACAATAGGGCTATTTACAATGAACTTGTACAATATCTACGAAATAAAAAAGAAGAGCGACAGTTAATAATTGTGACCCACAACGCGAATGTAGTTGTAAGTGCGGATTCTGAAAATGTAATCGTAGCAAATCAGAATGGGATAAAAAATAAAAATAGCAATAGCACGAGGTTCCAGTATAAAAATGGAGCTTTAGAGAATAGTTCGATAAGAGATAGTGCTAATCAAGCAATTCTCGAATCAAGAGGCATCCGTGAACATGTTTGCGATATTCTAGAAGGTGGTGAGGATGCTTTCCGAGAACGTGAAATGAAATATGGTTTAGTATAGGAGGTATAGAACTATGAATATGAAAACAAAATATCCAGCACTATTTGATAATTTATATCATGACGTATGCTCTATCATAGAGGATGCTCGCGAGCAGGCATACCGCGCAGTCAATGTTTCCCTCACACTTCGTAATTGGATGTTAGGTGAGCGCATAGCACGCGAGAAACTTGATGGAGAAGAGAGAGCTGAATATGGGAAACAAGTGATAACCAACCTTGCCAAAGAACTGACAAGTAAGTATGGTAAAGGCTTTGAACGTGTCTCGCTATACAACTATCTAAAATTCTATCGCTGTTTTCCAGAGATTGTTGACGCAGTGAGTCAACAATTGGGAAATGTCGACGCAGTGAGTGGACAATTGGGAAATGTCGACGCAGTGAGTGGACAATCTGAGATTTTGCACGCAGTGAGTGCAAAATCTAAATTGCCATTACCCCTTAGTGGAAGGATTCTGCCCTGGACACACTATCGAGAACTGATTAGGGTAGAAGATCCTGTGGCACGTAAATGGTATGAACAAGAGGCGTTGAAAGAAGTTTGGGGCACACGCACTTTGCATCGAAATATCGCCTCGCAATATTACAACCGTTTGCTTCAGTCGGCTCACAAGGAAAAGGTTGTTGAGGAAATGCACAAACTCACAGCTCCTATGCAGCAGGATAAGCTGGAATTTATTAAGAATCCTGTGGTGGCTAAATTTCTTGGTTTACAGTCGAATGCAGATTTTACAGAATCAGAGCTGGAAGGCAGTATCATCAACCATTTGCAGAAATTCATTATGGAAATGGGCAAAGGATTTGCATTCGTGGGAAGGCAGCAGCACATACGCACGGACATGGGCGATTTCTATATCGACCTTGTGTTCTACAATTACATTTTGAAATGCTTCTTCCTCATTGATCTCAAAACCACGCAGATTTCACATCAGGATGTTGGGCAGATGGATATGTATATCCGCATGTATGATTCTCTGAAACGCACCGAAGGGGATAATCCCACCATTGGCTTGTTGCTCTGTTCAGATACAAGCGACGACATGGCACGGTATAGCGTGCTGCACGGAAGTGACCAGATATTTCAGGCAAAATATCTCACCTATCTTCCTTCAAAGGAGGAATTGGCACATGAGATAGAAATTCAGAAAGAAATCTTTCGTCAGCAACAGGCAAATAAAGATTAAGGCATGAAGTTCAAATTTAAGATACAGCAATACCAAACGGATGCCGTACAGCAGACGGTGGAAGTGTTTAGCGGCCAGCCCTCAAAAGCTGAAACGAAATATCGTCGTGACCTGGGTAAGACTAATGGCAGAATCGTATATGAGGAAGAATATGTAGGCTTTCGTAACAATGAAGTGGAACTGGATAAGCACCAACTGTTGGAGAATATCCATCGCATACAAAATTTGAGCAATATACCTCAAAGCAAAGAGTTAGTGGCTACCAATGGACTTGGTGCTTGTTCACTCGACATAGAAATGGAAACAGGTACGGGTAAGACCTACGTTTACATCAAGACCATGTTTGAGTTGAACAAACGCTATGGTTGGAGAAAATTCATCGTGGTGGTGCCGAGTATCGCCATTCGTGAAGGAGTGTCGACGAGTTTTGCCATGCTCGAAGAACACTTCATGGAGTTGTACAGCAAGAAGGCTCGCTACTTTGTTTATGATAGTAGCAACCTGCAAAAGATAGACAGCTTTAGCAGTGATGCCAACATCAATGTGATGATCATCAACACGCAAGCCTTCAATACATCATTGAAAGAGGGTGCGAAGAACAAAGAGGCTCGTATCATCTATAGTCTTAGAGACGATTTCAACACGCGTAAGCCTATTGATGTGATAGCAGCCAATCATCCCATCATCATTATGGATGAGCCTCAGAAGATGGAAGGTGCTGCCACACAAAAGGCACTGCGCAATTTCCATCCGCTCTTTGTGCTCAACTATTCGGCTACACATAAGACCTCGCACAACTGCATCTATGCCCTCGATGCCTTGGATGCTTATCGCCAAAAGTTGGTGAAGAAGATTCAGGTGAAAGGCATTACACTGCAAAACCTGCAGGGCACGTCGTGCTACGTCTATTTCGACAGTATCGTTCTTTCAAAGAACCATGCTCCACAGGTGAAACTGGAAATTGACGTGAAGGATAAATCGGGCATACACCGACGTACACTGCTGTTCAATCAGTATGATTCCCTGTTCGCCTCTTCCAAAGAACTGGAGGAATATCGCAACTATGTGATTACGGATATTCTGCCTGAACAAAACACGGTAGTGTTTCAGAACGGCGACCGTCTGAGAAAAGGTGAAGTGATGGGTGATGTAAGCGAAGACACGCTCCAACGAGTGCAGATTCGAGAGACGATACAGTCGCATTTTGCCAAGGAGGAAATGCTTTTCCGCCAAGGAATTAAGACGCTCTCTCTCTTCTTTATCGATGAAGTAAGCAACTATAAGACATACGACGAAGAGGGAAATGCGGTTCCTGGGAGACTATGGAATGTCTTTGAGGAGGAATATACGAAATTCCTAAACGAGCATCTGTCCTTATTTGATGACGATTATCAACAATATCTGCGTAAATTCACAGCCAAGCAGGTTCACAATGGTTATTTCTCTGTTGACAAACAAGGTCATAGCGTCAATCCAACGTTGAAACGTGGTGAAGACTATTCAAGCGATATTTCTGCATATGACCTTATTTTAAAGAACAAGGAAAGACTACTATCGTTTGACGAGCCTACGAGGTTTATCTTCTCTCACTCGGCATTGAGCGAGGGATGGGATAATCCGAATGTGTTTCAGATCTGCACGCTACGCCACACCCAAAGCAGTATTCGCAAGCGTCAGGAAGTGGGTCGTGGACTTCGTATCTGTGTGGACCAGAATGGAAACCGCATGGACTATGAACGTCTGGGCGATGCAGTGCATGAAATAAACAAACTCACTGTCATTGCCAACGAAAACTACGAGCAGTTTGTGGATGCGCTGCAGAAAGAAACCAAGGAGGCTCTGCGTGAACGTCCTACCAAGGCAACTGCAGAATACTTTGCACAGTTCACCGTTACAGTGGATGGAGAGAAACATAAGATTACAGAGCAAGAAGCTGCAAGTATCGTGGCTTACCTGTTTGACAATGACTATGTGGATGAGCAAGGCAATATTACGCCTGAATATCATCAGGCATTAGCTGATGGAACACTGCAACCTGTGAGCAAGAAGCTGCGTCCGATGGAAGCAGATATTCATAAACTCATTCAAGGAATCTTCGATCCTTCAGCTCTTGAGGGCATGGTCGAAGATGGCAATAAGTCGGCAGAGGTGGAGAACAGTAAGCTGAATGATAATGCCAGCAAGGACGAGTTTAAGGCTCTTTGGAAAGACATTAATCACCGATATGTTTATACAGTTCATTACGACAGTGAAGAACTGATAGCAAATGCCGTCAAAGCCATTGATGATGAGCTGACGGTAACAAGACTACGATATATCGTTACTACTGGTGAACAGGGCGATGATGAGCTGGATTTTAATGGAGTGAGAGAGTCTGAGCGCAATACGCTTTCTGACATTAGCACTTCAACTGTTGAATATGACCTTGTAGGAGAGATTGCTCGTGGAGCCACACTTACACGTCGTACCGTGGTGCGTATTCTAAAAGGCATTCAGCCTGTGAAGCAGATGATGTTCCGTAATAATCCGGAGGAGTTTATCCGTAATGTTGTTCGCATCATTAAGGAGCAAAAGGCAACGATGATTATAGAAGATATATCGTACAGCCGAACAGAGAACACCTTCGATTCGAACATTTTCACAAATGATAAGCATAAGGGGATGATAGACAAGGCTTACAATGCCAAAAAGTGCATTCTCGACTATGTGTTCTGCGATTCTGACGGTGAGCGTAAATTTGCACAGCATCTGGATGAAGCAAAAGAAGTATGTGTGTACGCAAGGCTCCCTCGTGATTTCCGCATTCCAACTCCAGTGGGACATTATGCTCCAGACTGGGCAATAGCCTTCTATGATGAAATGGGTGTAAAGCACATCTATTTCATTGCTGAAACTAAGGGCGCAATGGGGTCTATGAACTTATTGAAAATAGAAAACACTAAGATAGATTGTGCCAGAAAGCTCTATAACATCATTAAGGTTTCTGATGCTCGATATGAACAGGTGACTGATTATGACACACTTCTTGACGTTATTAATGATATTGACTAACGCAATTAGATAAGGATGAAAGAAAAAAAGTTGAATGATATTCTAACTTCTTTACGAAGGACAGCAGATACAATGGAGATAACTTATAAGCTATCTTCTTTGAAGGAAGACTTCAATAACATCACAAAACCTGCTATATTGGAATATGCTCCGGTTAAAATCGTAGCTTGTTTTGAAGAGTACTTTCGTCAACTTTATAAGGCAATAATAGATGAACCTAAATTTAGGAAAAATCTAAGAAATATAAAGGGGCTGCAAGAAAGCAAAATGAATTTAGATGTGATCGATGTCTTACAAAATGGGATATTAACGTTAGGAGACTATTTCTCTTATTATTTTCCATGTAGCAGCATTGAAAATATTAATGCTAATTTTTCCAATTTGTTAGGGATTCCCTTCTTTAAGGCACTAAAAGAAAACGTTGTCGAAGATGACAAAGGCAAAAACAAAAATCGTGCAGAATCTATTATAGCATCTATCGACGAAATCTTTAAAATACGTCATACGCTATGTCATGAAGCCTCAATAACGAAAAGTTTAACTTTAGAGAATGTTAATGAAATGATTGACAATGCCAATAGTTTCGTTGAACATATTAGCAGAGTTGTCTATGATACGCTTTATCCAGATGCACCTGAAACTCAAGCAGAAATGAACGAAGTGTCAAATCGGTCTTTTATGCAAGCTGAAACTGAGCTAAGTCTTTTAATCAAAAAAATTAAGGAACAAACAAAAGACACTGACTTCCCAGAAAATTTCGAATACTTAGAAAGTTGGGAAGCATATAGAGATAGCCGTGCCAAGGATGAAGCTTCGTCATTTGAGGGAGGAACTATTTACCCTCTCATATATTCAGGTAGTTTAGAAAAAACGACACGTCTGCTTATCACCGAATTAAAAAAAAAGTACAGGATAATGTAATTAGATGACTCATTAGATAAGCAAGGAGGATCACTAACGAGATATAGTATAACCTCAAATCCGCAACTAAGCCCTTGAACGTCCTTATTGCGTTTACACGTCCTCTCATTACTGAATTTGCAGATAATTTGAACTTGAAGCACCCACTTCTGCCTACAATATCCCCTTACCCCAC
>Ga0163159_1002382_pt1 | contig 15489 bp, 9 predicted proteins | sample BioMet9_FD_108702 | JGI IMG/M metagenome (GOLD analysis project Ga0163159, IMG submission 108702) | Microbial communities from bioreactor (seeded with sewage sludge) at Lawrence Berkeley National Lab, California, USA - Biofuel... | ecosystem: Engineered > Bioreactor > Anaerobic > Unclassified ... | reverse complement strand
GAATGCAGGAAATAGCGGCCGTTATCGCAGGGCAGCTCCTGCGTGAGACAGCGCACGCGCGTCCTCGGCACCGGATGCAGAAACTCGCCTTCCACGAACATGGCGGCCATCTTCTCCGGTACCTCGTCCGGCACCGTATCGAGAGCCCAGCTGAAATAGACCGCGTGGTTCGTGTGGTCGTTGACGTCCAGATCCTGCCAGCGCACCTTCCAGGGTTCTTCTATATCCGCCTTCGTCAGCTCCGGCACCTTTACGTCATCGGGCAGCACGGCCGAGAGCTGCATCTTTAAGGGCTCCATCAGTTCGCAGCGGTCGAGCCGGATCGGGCGCAGCTTGACCGTATCGATCAACACCCACCAGGACCAGGCTGAGCCCAGATACTCACCTGTTTTGACGCTGCGGCATTCGAACGTGCGCAGAGAGAAGAGGTTGCGGAACGGCTCCGCGTATGTTTTGATGCGGATCGAGCCGTCCTCCTTGACCGGATAGCGCGCCAGGTCAATGCGGTATTTGCGCAGCACCCAGGTGATGTTGTGTTCCAGCGTCTGGCGCACCGAGAGTCCGAATTTGGAGGCGTCAATGTCAGCCATCTCCTGGAACATCTCAAGCAGAACGCTGAACTTTATGCGGCCGCGCGGATCGATGCCGCTGAAGGGGATCAGATTATCTATTTCCGTCATTCTATAAAATTCCTCCGGCTTTCTTTTCGCAATTTTTTATAAAAAAGATTATAGCACCAGAGGCAGTAATACCACAAAACACAGTCGCACACTGATATGCTTTATCTCCAACAAGTTTTATCACTCACACTTGACAACTAAGTAAAGTGCCTGTAAAATGCACCCCAATGAAACGAGATTTTGCGCGAAGCGCAGAAAAGAGGTCGGTGGAAGTGAAGAAGAATCAGTTTATGAACAGCTATTACTATTATTACTACTATTCCCGCTGCCACACAGCCTCGGGGTATTTGGCGCTATGAGCGAAATCGAAGCAGACTGAAGCATCTGCGATAAACGATTTCCGAACCGCCGTCCCTGAGAGGGGCGGCGGTTTTTTTATGCGGATAAAAATTTGATGAAAAACTGAAAGGGGTAATTTGAAATGTTCGCAACAACTGATATGTGGGTAGTAGTTTCCGGAGCTTCTCTTGTTTTAAGCGCAGTCTGGTCCTTTACGATGATCTTCCGCAGCCGCAGGACGGTGAGATAAGATGCTCTCCGTCACCGGCGTCTGTGTTTTGATTGCGGGAGCTTCTTTGGTGTGGGGCGCAGTCTGGTCTCTGACCTTCATTCTGCGCAGGACGGTGAAGTAAGATGGTTGCCTTCGCGCTGCTCTGGATCGGTTACGCTTTAGCCCTTATCCTCATCGCCAAATATTCGCAGAGCCACGACGCGCTGCTGCCCGGCAAAGTCGGAGTGGCGGTCCAGGCCCTCGCCTACGTGGCTACTTATATTTCAGCCGTGGCGCTGGTCGGTTTCGGCGGCCTCTGCTACATGTTCGGCATGCAGATGATCCTCATCGCGGCCGGCAACGTCTGGTTCGGCACCTGGTTCGTCTACAAGTACCTCGCCTGGCCTTCCAGGCTGTGGCAGAGAAAGCTCAATGCCCGCACTCCTGCTGAGCTGCTCTCGAAAGCCTACGGTTCTCCCATGCTCCAGACGTTCCTAGGGGTTCTTTCCACCATCCTGCTGGTAGTCTACGGTTCCGCAGTCTTCAAGGGCGCGGCCGTGATGGTGGCAGGAGTCATCCCGATCTCCGTCAACGCGGCCCTGATAGCCCTCGTGGTAGTAGTGGCAGTCAGCGTGGTATGGGGCGGATTGCGCGGCGTTCTTTACACGGAAGCCCTCCAGGGGCTCGTGATGTTCGTAGGCATCGGAGCTCTGCTGATCGCTCTGGTTCACGCGGTCGGCGGTCCCGTCACCGGTATGAAGGCCCTTGCGGCCCTGCCCCCGACCAAAGGCGCCAACAACGGCTTCATGGCCCTGAGCAGCGGCCCTTCGGGACTTAACATCATCTTCCTCACGGTCGTCACCTCGATCGGCATCTGGGCCCAGCCCCAGCTGATCCAGCGCCACTTCGCGCTCAGAAGCGCCGAGGACACACGGAAGGCAGCTCCTTACGCTATGTTCGCGCTCTCCGTAGTCGTCGGCGGAGCCTACTTTCTCTGCGCGCTCTCGCGCCTGATCCTCGGTCCCTCGATCACTAACCCGGACAGCGTGATGCCGATGCTCGTAGCCAGACTTCTGCCAGCCATCGGACAGCAGCTCTTCGCGCTCGCGATCGTCTCCGCCTCGCTCTCCACCGCCTCAGCGGTGCTCCATATCGCAAGCGGCAGCCTTGTCAAGGACGTGCTTAAGAAGGAAGTCACAGGCTGGTCCTGGCGCGCCACGGTAATTCTCTGCGCCCTCGGCAGCGGACTCTTCGCGCTCAAGAGCTCCTCGATCATCGCGATCATCTGCTCTACCAGCTGGACGCTGCTGGCCTGTGCAATCATCGTGCCGTACCTCGCACTGCTGATCCAGGGTCCCAAAGCCGGCCCCAGAGCGGCATTCGGCTCCTCGGTCCTGGGCTTCGCCGGAGTAATCGTCTGGTACTTCTTCGCTTACGCTTCGACCTCGGTCAAGATCAGCGGTATGGCGGCTCCAGGCCTCATCGGCGCCATACACCCGATCATCATCGGCGCGCTGGTCTCGCTCATAGCTTTCGTAGCGCTCGCGGAGAGAGCGCCGGTCGCACAGACAAGCGGAGCGGCTCAGTAACAGCAACACAAAAAGGAATATTTTCACCGGCGCGGCTTTTAAAGCTGCGCCGGTTTTTTGCCCTCTTGCCAAAATCCGTTTCGGCGTTATAATGACCGCGAGTTATTTAAATGACTAAAGGTCATTTAATCTTTGCGGAAGAATTTTGCGGGAGCTGAGCGGATTGAAATACGATGAAAAAGCGGCGGCAGGCACGGACCTTTTCAGCAAGGCTCCTCTGCGCACGGCGATAGTAAAGAACGCCGCGCCGGCTATGCTGAGTATGCTGCTGGTGCTCGTTTACAACGTGGCGGACACCTTCTTCGTCGGCCAGACCGGCGATCCGGTCCAGGTAGCCGCCGTATCGCTCGCCACGCCGGTCTTTCTGCTGCTGATGGCCTTCGGAACGGTCTTCGGGATCGGAGGCACCTCCGTCATCTCACGCGCACTTGGCGCCGGGGACAGAGCCACGGCCAGACACGCGTCCTCCTTCTGTTACTACGCATCCTGGGCTGTCGGGCTGGCGTCGTTCGCCGTCTTCATGCTTTTCATGCCGGAAATTCTGAAGGCCATCGGCGCCAGCGCACAGACCAGCGGCTACGCCGGTTCCTATCTGCGCTGCGTGATGTACAGCGCGCCCTTTGTGGTGATCGCCAACGCTTTCAGCAACATCATCCGCGCGGAGGGCCGTTCCTATGCCGCCTCCGTCGGCATGGTGGCCGGCAACCTCGTCAACATCATCCTCGACCCGATCATGATCCTGGGCATGAACATGGGCGTCTTCGGCGCAGCCGTCGCCACTGTGATCGGCAATTCGGTCGGGGCTGCCTACTACATCGGTTATTTTCTGCGCGGCAAGTCGCTGCTTTCCATCTCTCCTAAAGATTTCAAAATCAAAAACACCATGAGCGATATCCTCGAAATCGGCGTGCCGGCTTCGCTCGCCAGCGTGCTTATGAGCGTCTCCAGCATCGTGCTCAACGCGCTGGTCGCCTCTTACGGCGACAAGCAGGTGGCGGCGGTCGGCATCGCGATGAAGGTCAGCATGGTGGCGGGAATGCTGCCGATGGGCTTTGCCCAGGGCGTCCAGGCTCTGTTCGGCTACTCCTACGGAGCCAAAGACTTCAAACGACTGATCGCTCTCGTCAAACAATCCCTCGTCTACGTTACAGTCTTCGCCGCCGCTTTAAGCGCGTTCTGTTGGTTCTGCTCGGCGCCGCTGGTAGGAGCGTTCATCAGCGACGCAGAGGTCCGCGTCCTGGGCGTGAGCTTCGTCAAAAAGCTGCTGCTATCCGGCCCCTTCATCGGCGTGCTCTTTGTGCTCACAAGTTCGCTGCAGGCCACAGGCGCGGCCAGTGCCTCGCTGGTCCTTTCCCTGTCAAGACAGGGCTTCGTCTTTCTGCCGCTGCTCTTTATACTCAACAGGCTGCTGGGCCTGAACGGACTGCTCTACTCGCAGCCTGCGGCTGATTTCGCTTCCATCGTTCTTTCAATCTTACTATTTGTAAAAGTTACCAGGCGTGACGTAATCAAATATAAAAATACTTCGGCGGCCAAAGCCGCGGAACAGGAGCTGAGCAAATGCCCAAACTAACGGAAATTAAAAAGGAAATGCTGGACAAAGCCATAAGACAGAAGGTCTTCGATGAAGCCGGTCCGATGCTCAAAAAAGAAGGGCTGGGCGGCTTTACGATGGATAAACTGGCGGCGGCGGTCGGCGTCTCGAAAGGAACTCTCTACAACTACTTCCGTGACAAGCTGGATGTGGTGACCTTCATCAACGAACAGCTGTTCAGAGAATCGGCGGCGGAGATCGAGCGCTCTCTCGAAGCGGAGGGAGATCCAGGCGAGGTGCTTGGCAACTGTCTGCGCTGCGGACGCGGCAAAATGGACAAATTCCGCTTTTTACAGGTCGCCATGCTGGAAATGCTGATGGAAACGCCTTCGGATAAGCGGCGCGAACTGCTCCGCAAGGATCCGGAGAACATGACGACCGGAGCTTTCATCAAATTTTTCCAGCGCGGTATCGACAACGGTACTTTCCGCAAGGTGAAGCCAGAGCTGCTGGAGCTGGTGCTGGGAGCCGTGATGGACGGCCTCAGCGTCAGGGCGGAACTGAACGGCGGATCCGATGTCTCAGATCCGGAGCTGCTTGACTCGGTGCTCGACATATTGCTCAACGGCATGAGAGTCAGGGACGGGAAGGAAAAATGAGCGTAGTCTCAACTTCTCTGCGCAGACCGGTCACAGTCATCGTCTGCACTATAGCTATCGTTGTATTCGGGCTGATGGTCTACACGCAGCTCAGCATGCAGGACATGCCGGACACGGATGCGCCGGTGGTTTCAGTCTCCACCACCATGACCGGAGCTTCGGCCACAGTAATGGACAACGACGTTACCGATGTTATAGAAGAGCAGCTCAACAGCATCTCCGGCGTCTCCTCGCTCTCATCTTCAAGCTATCAGGGTAAGGCAGTAACGGTCGTCGAATTCGACATGAACCGCGACATCGACGCAGCCGCAGCCGACGTGCGCGACAAGGTGAACCTCGCGGCGGCTGACCTGCCTGACGAGGCGGACACGCCGGTCGTCAGCAAGCTCAACATGGGCGACGACGCCATTCTGCAGCTGGCCATCTCCGGTCCCGCTTCATACGGCAAGAAGGTCTACTACATAGACAAGGTGCTGAAGACCAAGCTCCAGGCCATCAACGGCGTCGGCACCGTGACAACGGCCGGTATGAGGGACCGCGAGATCAGGATCTGGGTGGATCCGGCCGTGCTGCGTTCGCGCGGGCTTGTGACCAGCGACATCGCCACGGCCATCAGCGAAAAACACGTGGAACTGCCGGCCGGCAGCGTGATCGTAGGTCCCTATGACATGGACGTGCGCGTCAAGGGCGAATACGCTAGCGTTGAAGAACTCAGGAGCCTGCCTATCAAGGTCAAAGAGGGCACCGTGGTAAGGCTCGGCGATATTGCCAGAGTGGAGGACGGCTTTGCGAACAAGTCAAACCTCGCCTTCCTCAACGACAACGAAACCATGATCGTCGGCGTCAAGAAACAGCGCGGCACCAACGAAGTGGAGCTCTGCAACAACGTAGTGAGCGCCCTTGAGAGCATTAAGAAGTCGATGCCGGCCGGCATGGAGATGAAGGTCATCTACAACGGCGCCGACTACATCAAGCGTTCGATCAGCGGCGTCGAGAGCGACATCATCCAGGCCGTGCTCCTCTGCGCGCTTCTGATGTTATTCTTCCTGCAGACCATCCGCGCGACCTTCGTCACTGTCGTAACCATGCCTGTTTGCCTGATCGGCAGCTTCATCTTTATGAAATATCTGGGCATTACTATAAATAATATGTCTATGATGGGCATCACGCTTTCGGTCGGCATGGTAGTCGACGCCACCACGGTGGTGCTCGAAAACGTGGATAAACGTATGTCAGGCGGCATGCTGCGCTACGACGCGGCCGAGAAGGGCGCCAACGAGGTCTCCTTCTCAGTCATCGGCGGCGCTCTTACCACCATGGCAGTCTTCTCGCCGGTAGCTTTTATGGGCGGCATCATCGGACGCGTCTTCTACGCCTTCGGCGTCACCGTCATCGTGACGATCGGCCTCTCGCTGATCCTCTCCCTGACCCTGACTCCCTTCCTCTGCTCACGCATACTCGAAAAGAACGAGCCGAACAAGGCGGCCAGATTCTGTCTTTCGATCCTGGAGGGACTTGAAAGGGCCTATGGCAAACTGCTCAAAACAGCCGTCGCCCACCGCGCTGTCACCATGGGGATCGCTACGGCCCTGTTCATCGGCGGACTCTTCCTCATGAGCCAGATAGGCACCCAGATGCTGACGAGCAACGACAAGGGCTCCTTCATGGTAGACTGTGAACTGCCTTCCGGCACCGAGATCGACAAGACAGGCGAAGTAATCAAAAAGATGTGCAGGACCGTGCGTCAGGACAAGGCCGTCAGCTATACCTACACGGAAATAGGCAACGACACCGGCTCCGAAACCAACAAAGGCACCATCTACGTGCATCTGCGCCCAAAGAAGGAGCGCGGCGATATCAACAACATCATGGACAGAACACGTCAAAAGCTGCTGGCGTACAAGGACGTCAAGTCCACGCTCACCACTTCCTCCGGCAAAGACGTGGAAATGGTGCTGGTGGGCGGCAGCGACACGAACCAGCTGCTCGAAGTCTCCAAAAAGATCATCGCCGGAGCCGAGAAATCCGGCAAGATCCGCGACATCGAGACGGACGTGCGCATCGACAAGCCGCAGCTGGAGGTCAACATCAACCGCGGCATGGCCGACGCTATGGACGTCAACATCAAATCCCTGACCTCGGAGATCCAGGCCTACTTCGGCGGCGAAAAGGTCGGCATCTTCAAGGATGCAGGCTATCGCTACAACATTCGCGTGATGTCTGACAAAAAACTTCGCAGCAGCGTCGGCGACCTTAATGACATCTACTTCAAGAACGGCTCCGGCAGCATCATCCAGGCTCCAGGCATCGTCTCAGCAAAAGCGGTGGAAGCCCCCAACGTGGTCAAGCGCTACGGACGGCTGCGGTCGCTTTCCATCACGGCCAACGTCACCACGGACTATTCGGCCGGACAGGCTGTGACGCTTTTCAACAAACTGGCGGCCAAATACATCCCTGCCGGCTCCGATATGAGGATCACAGCCTCCGGGCAGACCAAGAACCAGTCGGAGAGCTTTGCGCGGCTCGCAATTGCGCTGATAGTGGCCATCATCCTCGTCTACGTGATCATGGCCATCCAGTTCGAGTCGTTCCTGCAGCCCTTCGCAATCATGTTCTCGCTGCCGCTGATGACGCCTGGCGCCTTCGGGCTGCTCTGGCTCGCCAACTGCAAGCTCGACATCATGAGCTATATGGGCATCATCCTGCTGGTCGGCATCGTCGTCAACAACGGGATCATCCTCATAGACTTCATCAACCAGGAGCGGGCCAAAGGCATGGAGAAGGTCGAAGCGGTGGTCAAGGCCGGCCCGATGCGACTGCGCGCCATCCTCATCACAGCGCTCTCCACGCTGATCGGCGCGATCCCGGCGGCGCTCAAGCTGAGCGAAGGCTCGGAGTCGCGGCAGCCGATGTCCATCGCCATTTTTGGCGGGTTGTTTACATCCACGCTGCTGACGCTCTTTGTAGTACCGGTAGTCTACCTGATCCTGGAAGGCGCCAAGGAAAAACTTACGGCAAAACTCAGCGGCGCGCATCATTTCGCCGCCTTTAGAAAGAAGATCAAACCAGTGAAAAACGATACGGAGGCTGGAACGATATGAAGAAACTTATATTGGAGGCCGTCTGCGCGGTACTGCTGGCCGCTTCCCCGCTCTGCGCGGCCCAGAAAAATCCTGCGCAGAAATACTCCGCCCACACGCTGAGCGAGAACATCTCCACGGATGTGCTGGCTCTGTCGATGAAGGATGCGATCAGGACGGCTATTAGCGAGAACATCACCGTGCGCAAAGCCAGCGAGGACGTGACGAGGGCAAGAGGCGACAGCAAAGCCAACTCTTCGGCGCTCAAACCATCCGTCGGGCTCACTGGCAGCGCCAGCGAATCGGTCGAAAACGCCTTCGACGGTGATGCCGGAGACGTGCGTGACGCAGGGCTGACGGCCTCCTACACGCTTTACTCGGGCGGTAAAAACAGAGCCCTGGACAAACAGGGAAAACTTGGCGTGCGCAAGGCCGAAGCCACTCTCTTCGACACAAAGGAATCGGTCATCCTCAGCGTCTGGAAGGCCTACTGTTCGGTGCTCTACCGCAAAGAGGTGCTGGCCGCCACGGCAGACGCACTCGACTATTACGTGAAGGCTGAACAGGAGCAGGCCAAACGCGTGGAACTGGGAGCCTCCACAAACCTCGACCTCACAAGAATCAGGCAGCAGCGCGAAAATGCGCGCGCCAACCACATCGCGGCCGGCAACAATCTGGAATCCTCGCAGGTGGCTCTCTGCCGTCTGCTGCAGATCTCGCCGAAGACGCGGCTGGAACTCACTGACGACCTCAGCGACGGGCTGCCGGACAAGGATTCGATGGCAAGAGGAACAGAGAAAGATTTTCTTGATGCCTACAATAATTCCCTGACACACCGCGGCGACTACCAGACGCTGCTGGCCCAGCAGGAAAGCGACCAAAAGGAGATCACCGTGGCGGCCAGCGGATTGAAACCGACCGTCTCGGTCTCGGGCGGCTACGGCTGGGGCTATCAGAACTACACGGACAAGGAGCTGGACTGCTCCGACGAGTGGAGCGCAAAGCTTTTTGTTTCCGTACCGCTCTACGACGGAGGTAATACGGCAGGCAAAACGACCTCGGCCAAATCAAAATTTGAACAGTCAAAGCTCGCTGTCAGCGACAAGGAAGAGGAGATCAAAACATCGCTCATAGACGCACGCCTCACGCTCGTCAACGCGCTGGAGACGGCCGGCGCCAGCCGCGCGGCTGTGGAGTACGCGCGACAAAGCCTCAAATACGCGGAGGTCGGCTACAGAGAAGGAGTCAACACCCAGCTTGACCTCATCCAGGCGCGCACGGACCTTACGGACGCCAAGAGGAGCCTCGCGGAATACCTTTACGAGTGCCGTGCGGCTCAGGCGTCCATGTGGCGCGAGGAAGGCCGGCTGGCGGAAAATACGATCGGCGCTGCAGCGCTTAACGGAGGCGCAAAATAAGAAATGACAGAAAAATCGGCAAAATCATCTAAAGTGAAGGTCATCATTGCAGTTGCCGCGGTCATAGCGGTCGTGGCTGGCATAAAGATATTCACCAAACCTGCGGCAACCACGGCGGTGGACGAACCAGCTCTCGTGGAAACGGCCCCGGTCAAACGCGCGTCTCTCATGCAGCAGGGTTTCAGCACCACCTCGACGCTCACGGCCCTTGAGGAAGTCGAACTGATACCGAAGGTCTCAGCTCGCGTCAAGGCCGTCCGCGTCAAGAAAGGCGACCGCGTCGCCAAAGGCCAGATATTGGTGGAATTCGACGCCGGCGACCAGACAGCGCAGGTAGCCTCCGCGCGCGCGCAGATATCCGTCAATCAGGCGGCAGCCGACCAGTCGAAAGCCGAACTCGACGACGCAAAACGCGAATACGAGCGCTACGGCCGCCTCAAGAAGGAAGGCTACGCGACTCAGCAGGAATACGACACCAGACTAACCTCGCTCAAGAGCGCGGAGGCCGATTACGCAAAAAGCCTCGCCTCAGTCTCCCAGGCCCGCGCGCAGCTCCAGCAGCAGACCGCGAACCTCGCGGATTACACGCTGAGATCGCCGCTCAACGGCGCCGTGATGGATGACTACGACCTCGTTGCCGGCGCCTTTCTGGCCTCCGGCGCCAACGCCATGAGGCTTGCCCGCATCGACGTGCTCAAGGCGCTGGTCGATATTCCCGAAGAGAGCATGAAGGGCATCAAAAAAGGCATGGAGGGTCAGGTAACCTGCGACAGTCTGGCTGGCCACAGCTTCACAGGCAAAGTTTCTATGATCAACCCCTACGTGAACACCGACACCAGAACCGTGCGCGTGGAGATCTCCATCGACAACAAAGCAGCTAATTACATGCTCAAGCCAGGCATGTTCGCGCGTGTGCTCTTCGTGCAGAAGTCAGCCGCCGACGCGCTCAGTATCCCCACCGAGGCCATCCGCAAGGACGGCAGCGTCTTCGCGGTCAGAAACGGCAAGGCTGAGTCAGTCAAGATCTCGACCGGCGTAGTGCAGGACAACAATACGCAGGTGACCTCCGGCCTTAACGAAGGAGACAGGGTCATCACCTCCGGCGGCGACAGCCTCAAGAACCTGGCGCCGGTCACCGAGCAAAAAAACTGAGCAGGAACCAGAACGCAAGACCTGAGAAAACAGAAGCGAGGAACGGAGAAATCCGTCCCTCGCTTTTTATTGCAGAAAATTTCTGGTACTGACTACTTCTTGAGCTGCTTGATAACGTCCTCAAGAGCCTGCTTGGCGTCGTCCGGCAGTTTGTCGATGCCGCCGCGCTCGGTCTCGCGGGAATTGACGAACTTGAGCCTGTCGGCCATGCGGTTCGCGAACTGCTCTCTGAAGGCCTTGTCCTTGAAATTGGGCTCAAAGCCTGGCAGTTCAAGCGTTTCCATGGTCTTGACGCCGCCCAGCGGCACAAACTTGCCCTTGCCCTCCACGATGGTCTCAAGGATGCTGATGGTCGTCTGTTTCGGCACCTTCTTGTCCATGAAGGAGCCTGTGTTGAGGATGTAGCACTCGACGCCGTCGTCAAAGAGCGCCTTGAAGCGCGTATAGTCCATGGAAAGCGGATAGGTGCGGAACGGGTTCGCGTAGCTTTCGATCACGAGCGCGTCGGGGTCGACACCGGGGGCCAGACGTTCGGCCGACGTTCTGCGCGTGGCGAGCGTGGCGCCCATCACGGAGGCCAGCGAGGAACCGGTGAGCTTCACTACCGGCGGCAGCGTCGGATCCTTCATGAGCCAGCAGATGGCGTTGAGTGGCTCGTCAATGCGGTCGATGCGGTTCGGCGACCAGTAGCGTGACTTGATGGCGCGTCCGTTGCCGTTTCTGATGTCCTCGCTCACAACGATCTTCTTGCCGTCCTTGTCGACTGTGACGCCGCAGTTCTGCAGCGAGAGCAGGAACTTATTGTCGGGGCAGCCGATCGGATAGTCGGCCATCTTGTCAAAGTAGGCCGGTTCCAGCGCGATGGCGTACTTTTTCTTGATGTTGATGATGAAGGCGTCGTCGTGGAGCACGGTGACGTCGTACTTGCCGTCGTGCTTGGCGTGGGTCAGCGTGGACTTGCCGGAGCCCGAGAGGCCGAAGACCGCCAGCACGAACTTCTTCTTGCTGCCGTCCTTGAGCTTGTAGCGCTTGAGTCCGCCGTGGCAGGAAGCGTAGCCGTTTCTGGCCGCAATGCCCCAGCCCAGCGTAAGGGTGCCCTTCTTGAATTCGCCGAAGTAGCGCATGCCGAGGATGGCGGCGCAGTTCTGTTCCGGCGAGAAGAAGGCAAGGCCCAACGGGTAATCCGGATGGCTCCAGTAGGGATCGGCGAAGACAAAGATGTCGCCGTCGTTCTTAAGCTCGCGGGATTTGGCGTACATCTCGCGGTATTCGTCGTTCATGTACTGGAAGTTGAGCATCCAGCTGTAAAGGTTGTTCTCAAAACCCTCGGGGAACATGATGTGCGCGCGGCACATAAAGTCCTCTTCAAGCCCCACCACGGCCTCGGCCGAATAGAATTTACGGAAACGGGAGTTGTGGATGGCTTCACGCACGATCGTGCAGATGTCCTTGACATTGACCTCGGGCCAGCCCACGATGCGGCGGGCCGCCGCGCAGCGGCCGAAGACGGCGCCGTCGTTGAAGAGCAGCACGTTGGAGCCTTCCTGGAGACCCAGGTCTTTGGCGCGATAAACCGGCATGCCGTCGAGCTCCACAGTACCGGGGCTCTTCTTCGCAAGTTCGTAAGCCTCGACAAGATCTTTGACCGGGAAGACATTGTTGCCGTAGAAGGCTGACTCTACTGTTGTGCGGACCGGGATTTCGTTGAGTTTCTTGAAGCTTTCAAGATCCTTGAAATAACCCTGCGTTGCCATTAACATTTCCTCCTAAGGAAAAACGAATTATAGAAAATGAACTGTGTTGTGGTTACGCGGATAGCTTACAACAAATTTTAGAATTGACAAGAGTGCAAGTACAAATACAACAATTTTCAGACAATGAAAAAGCGGCCCTCTTATCAGGGGCCGCTTTAAGATTCTTTGTGAAAAAATTATTTAAGCTTAATCGTGTAACCGAGACCGATGACCTGGGTGAGACCGTCGCAGGTCGTGGCGCTGTTGAAGTCATAGGAAGGCAGGCCGTAATACTCGGGAAGGTGGGAATGTACGGTCCTCTCGACGGGCCAGATGGCCGTATAGGCAAAAGACCACTCCTGATTTTCCTTCGGACGGTATTTAAAGCCGATGCTGAGCCTGTGTCTGTCGCCGGTCGGCACCGTGAAATCCATTGTATCGTCCGGCACCGGGCTCTGGTCATATACGTAGCCGCCGAGGATGCTCCACTGGTCGCTGAGCTTGTGCTCGATGCCGAGGTTGAAACGCCAAGCAGACTTCCAGTCTTTGCGAGAGTTTTTGCTGGTCAACCCTAGAGAGTTGGTATCAAATGACAAGTCAAGCGCATCATAGGTCGTCCAGTTGGTCCAGATGGCATCAAATTCCACGCGTGTCTTACCATCTTTGAATTTGTGCCCAAGGCCGAACTCGAACGAATCCGGCAGTGTTACGGAACCATGGGCTGTAGTAGAAACCTTCATTCCTGGAATGATGCTGCCAAGGTCAACATCCGTGTCTGCGTCCATGTCGTGCTTGACCTGTGTACGATAGACAAGGGCGGCCGAAGTATTTTTATCAAAGTCGTACATAACGGAAAAAACTCCACCAAGTCCATAACTTGTGCCATCAACATCTGTATAGGCATCTCCGACGTAATATGGAGAAACAGGGTTAATTTTTTTATTTGCATAAGGCGCGGCAGCTTTGAGATTCAACATTACGCAGTTGATGTCAAGCCCCACTGCTGCAGACCACTTACTTCCCATCTTCCAAGCGTAGGTCGGCTGCACAGAGAAGCCCTTGATGCCGGAGAAAATCGTGTCGTAACGTCCCGGCCAGGTGGAAGGGTACTCTACATTGTTGCCGAAACGGGAGAACTCGGCGATGCCCCACCAGGAGTTTTTACCGGCCTTTGTAGCATAGTATAGATAAGGAGCTGTAGCCGTACTATAAACAGATTCGACAGAACCGGACTTCCCATAACCATAGTTTCCATTTAGCAAACTATATTTACTAAACTTCGTATTTATGTACGGCAGGAACAGGCTTGCGCCGATGCTGGCGTAGGCGCCCTCGAAACGAGTGATGGCGGCAGGGTTGTAGGCCAGCACGGCGGGATCGTTCTCGCCGAACATGTAGGCCTCTCCCATCCCTGAACCGGCGGCGCTCCATTCGTAGACGGCGTATCCCTCTGCGAAAGCGGTGGACGGAACCAGCAGGGCAAACAGCAACAGCAGCACAGCTAACGATTTTCTCTTCATTTTGACGGACACGATCCTTCCTTTTTTCTATTTTTCTTATTTTCAATAATTGCCATCGCAGTGGAGTTCTTGAAGTCGTGTCTGAAGTTTGGATGCTTCTGCCCCAGGCCCGGCGTGATGACGGAGATTTCTATATTAATCGGTATGGCGTCTTTGAAATATTTTGCGAAATCGCCCAGCGTGCGCGATTCCAGGTAACGCACAAAGGCGTTGGTAAGCTCGTCCATGGCCGCGCCGATGAAACATGGTTTGCCGTGACAGCCGTCCAGTTCGCAGCCATGAGATTTGAACGGTCCCCCAAGCAGCACGAAGAATTCGCGCAGAGGCACGTCGTCCGGCACGCAGCTGACCTTGTAGCCGCCGCCGGGACCGCGGACCGATTTTATAAAACCGCCTCTGCAGAGACGCTGGAGAACTTTGGAGAGGTGTGGCTCCGACGTGCCAAGAGCGGCAGCGATCTGCTGCGTGCTCATGCATTTGTCGGGTTCCATGGCGAGGTGTCCGAAAGCGTGAAGACCAAGTATCAGTGGTTCAGGCAAGTCTACGATAGAATTCAGTGTCCTTCACTCCCTCCGGCATTAACGGAATACTGGAGATTCTATTCCACTTTTTGTTAACCGTCAATAGGCGGATAAAAAAATGTATAAATCTCCAGACCGCAACAGCCGCCGGAACAAAAAAAGCGGCCCGGCAATGCCGGACCGCGCCTGTTATTCCAAACAGCAGCAGTTTATCTGAGCTTCAGCGTACAGCCAAAACCGATGACCTGCGTCAGGCTTTCGCAGATTTCTCCGGATGCAAAGTCGACGCCGTTTTTTTGCGAATAGACCGTTCTGTCGGACGGGAAAATGGCGGAATAAGCCAGCGACCATTCCTGGTTTGCATTCGGGCGGTACTTGAGGCCGAGGCTCACTCTGTGTCTGTCGCCGGTAGGCATCGTGAAGTCCATATACTCGTCCGGCACCGGGCTCTGATCCCAGCAGTAGCCGCCCATGATGCTCCACATGTCGCTGAGCCTGTGCTCGACGCCGATGTTGAAGCGCCAGACTGCGTTCCAGTCCTTGGTCGCAGATTTGGCAGCAAGTCTTGGGTCGTCAAAACTGATGTTAAGCGAATCATAGGTGGTCCAGTTTGTCCAGAGCAGATCGGCTTCCACGCGCGTCCTGCCCTGATTGAATCTGTGGCTGACGCCTAACTGGATGGAATCCGGCAGCGTGATAACGCCGTGAGCCTTGGTCGAGAAGTTGTAAGCCGGTATCAGGCTTGAAAGGTCCACATCCGCATCGATATCCTGACGGACTCTGGTGCGGTAGACAAGGGCCGCCGAAGTGTCTTTGTCGAAATCATAGTTGACCGCAAAGACGCCTCCGACGTTGACGCTGGAACCGTCCAAATCGGAGAATACGTCTGGGCCTCTGGTGTAGGTCGCCGATTTCATCCTCAGGTTGAAATAGTTTATATCCAAACCCACGGCGGCGGACCATCTCTCGCCCATACGCCAGGCATAAGTCGGCTGGAACGTAAAAGCCTTGATGCCTGAAAAAATGGTGTCGTAGCGGCCGGGCCAGTTTGGTTCATATTCGATGTTATTGCCGAAGCGCGGGAACATCGCCACGCCCCACCAGCTGTTGCTG
>Ga0163159_1002381_pt1 | contig 15497 bp, 1 predicted proteins | sample BioMet9_FD_108702 | JGI IMG/M metagenome (GOLD analysis project Ga0163159, IMG submission 108702) | Microbial communities from bioreactor (seeded with sewage sludge) at Lawrence Berkeley National Lab, California, USA - Biofuel... | ecosystem: Engineered > Bioreactor > Anaerobic > Unclassified ... | reverse complement strand
GCAGCCTGGCAAACGTTGTCTTTCCGGATCCGCTCTCGCCGACAAATGCCACCTTCTGACCCTTTCTGATCGTCAGGCCAAGGTCCTTTAATACAAGGTCGCGGGTTCCGTACCGGAAATCAACATGCTTTACCGTGATATCCCCCGCCATACTTTCCGGTGAAAGCTTCTTCCGTTCGCTCTCCGTCTTCTCCGCTTCCAGATCCAGGATCTCTCCCAGCCTGTCGGCGGCCACAACGGCCGTCTGGATCTGCGGCTGCAGATCGACAAGACGCTTCACCGGATCCAGAAAATAAACGAGCAGCGCGTTAAACACGATCAGCTGTCCCATTGTAATATCGCCGGCAATCACATGAACACCGCCGACCCACAGGATCACGATGCCGCCGATCAGCTCCACCGCAGATTTCAGCGATGTCTGCACATTTTCGACCCAGCTTAAATGAAAAATACTCTTCAAAAGCCTGACAAACCGATGCTCCGTCTCCATACCGGTTTTCCGCTCCGCGTTATAACTCTTGACCGTCTGAATTCCGTTCAGCGATTCCACAAGGTACGAGGTCAGATTCGCATTGTCCTCCATCTGAATGCGGTTCAGTCTCTCATACTGCTTATTGAATGTCAGAACGATAACCGCATACAGCGCCAGCATAACAACTGCCACCAGAAACATCACGGCGTTCTGGCTGTATAGAATGACACCGCCGGCCGCAACCATCAGTGTGTCGATCATGATCGTCAGCGTCGCGCCGGAGATCGCATCCCGCACCTTGCCTGCATCCTGAAAGCGCGAGATGATCTCTCCGACCTTCCGCGTGCCGAAGAAGTTCATCGGCAGCTCCAGGACATGCTCGTAATACCCGAGCAGCAGCGCGATATCCAGCTTCTGACTTAAATACAGCAAAAGATGCGAACGGATCGCCGAAAGCAGGACCCGAAACACATTCAGCAGAATAATACCCACCGAAATAACCGTCAGTGTCCGGCTCAGACTGTTCGGCAGAATGTCATCAATCAGCAGCTGAAAATAAAATGCCGCCAGAATACCAAGAACCGTATAAATCAGAGACGCGAAAAAAATATGCATAATCAGCCTCTTCTGCGGCTTTAAAAGATACAGAAAACGCTGAAACAGACCTTTCGTCTCGTCTCCCTTCTGAAATTCCGGCTTAGGAATCATCAGGACCAGCACACCTGTCCACCTGTACTTTGGAGCCGCGCCTGCTTCTGATATATCTCCAAAAAACTCCTCCGGCGTCAGCTTCACAATCCCTTCGCCGGGATCCGCTATAATAATCTTCTTCCGTGTGATTTTGTGAATGACGATATAATGGAGCAGTCCGCCGTCCACGATCATATGTGCAATACAGGGCAGCGGAAAGCCGGAAAAAAACGCTTCCTTATCTCCCCGCACTCCTTTGGCGGAAAAGCCGAGCGCTTCCGCAGATTGAACAAGGCCGTACGCGCTCGTGCCGCACTTGTCTGTTCCGGCGATCTCCCGGATCCTCGTAATGGGAATCTTCAGTCCGTACTGTTTGGAAACCGTCGCGATACATGCGGCTCCACAGTCTGTTATGTCATATTGTTTTACGCAGTAATATCTCATCCGCTCATCCTGCCTGTTATGAATGCCTGTCATAAAGCTGTCAGCTCTTAAAAACAAAATGCCGCTTTGATTTTGGAAAACAAAGAGCGGCATTTTGTTTATTGTTTGTTCCTACTGATGATTTCTCTGCATTATCTGCACATCGCATTCTTAATGGCTTCTCCGATTACATAACCGGCACCATAGAAAAACACAATCATCAATAATTGTTTTCCCAGTGTGAGTGAACCTACATATTCAATTATCCTGTTCATAATTGACCTGCCTCCTATCAGCAATCGCCTGTTTCCTGTATATGTCTATCTTTTATGAATTAACATATTATATGATTAACATATTTTGATTATAAATATTTCTATGATCTATATATACCATATTTATAACACATAGTCAAGCTTTAAATATGATAAATATAATTATATGTTATATCTGGTGCAGTTTTAGTCCATGAAAAGCCGCCTTTTGTGCCGTTTCTTCGGCATTATCAGAACGTTTCCGTCAAAACGCGGTTATAAAAAGTTCATCCGGCGTCAATGCTTTCCCTTTACAGTCTGCTTTTCCCTCCAGCAGGTATGAATGCCATTATTAAATATTACACTGCCGGCCGGCACCTGCTTAACCGCATTACAGACATTGTAATTATCACCGATGCCCATAAGGATGGCAGAAAGAGCGCAGGTCATCCACACAAGGAAAATGAAACAAGACAGATATCTGTTTAAAAGCAGTCCGATAAGAACTGGAACAACACCCAGCAAAATTTCCGGAGCAAGCGATATAATAATAAATCTGGTTTTGCTGATCTCTGCCGTGCAGTATACAAATAATGCAGTCATGTCTTTTGTACGATAAATTTCTTTCCTTGCCTGTTTTGGAAAAAACAAGGCATGAATAAACTCATGAATGAATGAAAGCAGTACAGAAATACAGGACGCGGCCAATAAAGAAAGTGCCAGATACAGTATATTTCTGCCTGATATATTGAATTTCCTAACCATGGCTGCAATCGAAAACGAAAAAATACAGACAAGAAAGGGCAGCGATATAATGAATCCCCTGATAAACATGACTCCTATTCTGTCTGTTTCACGAAAAGGATGTTCCCTTTCCGCATCGATTTCTCTCTGTTTCAGCTGGTTTTCGTTCTTGTAAATTCCTTTATATTCAATGTTTAGCTTATGATTTATTATTGATCGTCTCATAAGTTATATATAACATACATGTGACTTACAATCAATCCTTTCTTTCCGCTGTATCATTATCTGTTGTTTTCATGATCCGTTCCGCATACAGAAGGGAGCACCCCTCATGCCGTTTTGTCCGGCATTGTAAGGGTGCTCCCTGTCAAAATCCGTTTTTTATTCTTCTGTGTCCTGGTTTATTTCCGGACTTTCCGTTTCCTGTCTTTCATCATCATGAGGGCAAATGCTGCCATCACGATCATCCAGCAGTACGGTGCTGCATTCGTGCTGTCGCCCGTCTTGCAGCCTCTGCATAGTCCAAAGCCAGCTGCATTTGATTCTTCCGGTACACGATAGCTGTTCGTCATGGTGACGTGGCCATATCTGGATACAAGATCAACGCTGCCGCTGACATCGATCATAAGCGGATTCGTCTTCGAACCGATACTGCCGCCGGCGCGGATCTTCAGGTTGTCTGCCGTGATGCCTTTTCCGGAAGGATCCGTGTTGACTCTGCCTGAAGCGACGATGTCTACGTTCCTGCCGGTAATATCTTTGATGTTCATGTTGTCGGCAATACTCTTGACTGTAATATCTTTTCCGTCAAGTGTTACATTGCCGGCATTGATCACAAGTCTGCCGTCCGGTGTATCGCTGCTTCCGATATTGCCGTCCGTCTTGATCGTCAGATCTTTGGCTGCGATGACGGTATCCGGATTTGCCGGTGTGATGTCGCCGCCTGCGCGGATGTCTGCATTTTCATCTGCCGTGATGCTGTCAAGCTTGACAGGATCGTTTCCGATGATGCGGATGTTGACATTCCTGCCGCGTCCGCCTGCTTCTCTGACTGCAAGGTCGACCGGATTCTCCGGTGTTCCGACGCTGCCGCCGTCAAGTGAACTGAGGTTCGCGCTTCTGCTTCTGACCGCGCCATTTTCTGTGCTGTCATTGCTGCCGTTGTCTCTGATGTTTCCGATCGCATCGATCACTGTACTGCCCGGAGCCGTGATATTGCCGATCGTAAGATTGCTGCTGCTTTCGATGCGGACATTGTTTCCGGACGTGAGTTTTGTTTCTCCGCCGACGTTCACACCTAATCCGTTATCCGGCGTTCCGATGCTTCCGTTTGCCGTGATATCCAGATTGCCTGCTGCGATCACTGGTGTGTCTGCAAGTTTGGCCGCTGCCAGCAGCTGGTCCGCTGTTTTCTGTGCCGCATCTGCGTCAGCCTTCTTCTGATCCGCTGCTTTCTGTGCCGCGTCAGTCTGCGCTTTTGCATCGGCTGCTGCCTGTTTTGCCTTAGCATCGGCAGCTCTTGCCGTGTCTGCTGCGGTATTGGCATCCTTGTATGCCGTGTCTGCTGCCTGTTTAGTCTTCAGGGCTGCCGCTGTTTTATCTGCTGCGTCTTTGGCTGCCTTCACGGCTGTTTCTTCGGCTGCTTTGGCTTTTGCCGTATCCGCTGCTGCCTTTGTGACTGCGTCCTTTGCTGCCGTTACTGCATCCTGAAGCTTCTTCAGCTCTTCCGGCGTCGTTGTCTTCGGATCTGCCGCGTCAAGTGCTTTCTGGGCTGCCGTTAAAGCATCATTCGCTGCTTTTTCCGCTGCCTGCTGCTTCGTCAGCGCGTCCTGTGCATCTTTCAGAGCCGTGTCAGCTGTCTGTTTATCTGTTTCTGCTTTTGTCAAAGCGTCCTGTGCTTCCTGCTGTGCCTTCAGGGCTGCCGCTTCTTTTTCCTCGGCTGCCTTGCGGAGCGCTTCCTGACGCTTTGCCTCTGCCTCTAATTCGTCGGATTTCTCCTTGAGGGCATTGGCCTCTGCCTGTGCCTGATCTGCTTCGTTCTTGGCTGTATCAGCTGCCTTCTGGGCTGCCGCCGCGTCTTCGATCGCCTTGTTGTCATTTCCGGATGCATCCGGTGCTTCCGTCACACTGCCGGTCGGAGCGGTCAGAACGATGTCGCCGTTCGTGTTGTTTCCGCCGTCTGATGTAAGCTTCGCAACGGATACGTCTCCGGATACTTCCTTCAGGTACAGCTCATCTGCCGAAGCACTTAATGTGCCTATTCCTGTATTGCCGTTCTGTGTATCGACCTCAAACGGATCATCCTTGCTGCCGAGACTGCCGTCGAGCGCCGTAAGACTGATGGAGTCTGCCCTGACGTTCGAAGGATTGCCGAGCCGGTCGCCTTCTTTGATCGTTCCGAGTGCTGTAATGTCAAGCGTGCCGCCGGCCTTCGCGTAGCCTAGCAGAATGTTCTTCGGACTGCCCTTAAGCTCCTGCTTATTGCGAATCGTCAGATTATCCTCTGCTTCCGCGTACAGCTGGCCTTTCTGTGTTTCTTCCGTCATGTCGAGGCTGCCGGTCGCTTTCACCGCGATCGTGCCGATGGATGTTGCTGTCAGCGTGCCGCCTGTCGCCGTGTTGCCGATATTGACGAGCAGCGGTTCTTTCACTGTTCCGATCACGCCTGCTGCCGTTGTGATCGCTGCGTTTCTGCCGGTCGTTACATTCTCATCTCCGGCTGCCTTCTGATCGGCGGTCCGCTTGTCGAGAACGGATCCTGCCGCGCTGATTGCCGCGTCACGTCCCGCGTCTACGACTCCGAGATCTGCTTCCCCGCCCGTTACCATAGATACGTCTTGTCCTGCTTTTACGCTGTTGACCTTCATGTCACCCGCCGCCGACAGGATCGCGTCGGTTCCGGCTGTCACGCTCGTGCCGGTAATCGTTCCCGCGGATGTGACTGTCGCGTTTCCGTTCGTCGCTTCCACTGTATTGAATCCGACCTTGCCAGCCGCCGAGGTGAGTGATGCGTTGCTTCCTGCCTTCACATTGTCGATCTTCACATCGTTTACCGCTGTGATCTCTGCGTCGGTTCCGGCTGTTACGCTTGTACCGGTGATCGTATCATTGGATGCAAGCTTCGCGTTTCCGTTCGTTGCTTCGACAGTAATGAAATCGATCTTGCCGTTCGGCGCCGAAATCGTCGCGTTTTCGCCTGCTTTCACAGTGTCGCTTGTGACATCTCCGCCATTTGCGGTGATCGCCGCGTCTTTTCCGGCTGTCACGCTTGGCGCTGTGACGTTTTTGCCTGCCGTAATATCTGCGCTTCCGGCCGCTGCCGTTACTTCGTCTGCCGTCATATTATCCGGCGTGCTGATGGATACGTTCTGTCCCGCGTCGGCTTTTTCCACGTGCATGTTGCCTGAAAGCTCCTGCATATAAATGCTGCCGTTCGTCGCGCTTGCGTTTACAGCTGTTGCTTCATTCGGATAATCCACGCGGATCCAGTCGAAGTGTACCACGACCTGGATAACCCACTGCATCGTCGGCTTTCCGTCCTTGTCAAGTACCGGATTGCCGTTCTTGTCCAAGATCTTTTCCTGTACGATTGTGTATGTCTTTCCGTTCTTCAGATTAGCCGCCGTGCTTATCTTCCCTGTATTCATGTCGTAAAGCAATCCGATATCGACATCGTCAATCACAGATATGATAACAGGACGATTTGCCTGCTCGTTCACGATCAGCTTTCCAAGCTCGCTTCCGATGCTGCCAGCCGCGTTAAGTGTAATGTTCCGGGCCAGAATATTCTCCGGTGATGTGCTTACACCGGCGAGAATGCTGCCGTCACCGCTTGGATCTGTCTGGCCTTCATTTATCACGGATACATTGCCGCGTTCCGAACCGAAGTAGCCGACTGTTAAATTGCCTCTCTGCTGTGTGATGCTGATGTCGCCTTCGTTCGTCACATATCCGGTGCCGTAGCTGACTCCGATCACCATACTGAATGACCGTGCCGGATCATCTGTATAATCCGGTGTATCATCAGGTACTTCCGGGTATAAGCGCTGCGCGTACGCTTTCAGAATCAGAGCCTGTATTTCCTTATCTGAAATAACCGTGTTCAGCAAGGTCTGGAAGTAATCCTTTGTCACAACGGTTTCTGTCGTTCCGCCTGTGCCTGCAGTCTGCTGTGTATCCTGCTTAAACGCGTTCTGTTTGATGAAGAGCGCCAGCCAGACAGCTGCGTCTTTATCCGTCATCTTGTAGGTTTCTGTTGTCGTTGTTCCGGTACCTGTGCCTGTTCCTGTACCCGTACCTGTTCCGGTTCCTGTTCCTGGATCTTCCTCAGGAACGACTGAGAATAAGCCGGTGCCTGTTCCCGTTCCCGTCACGGTCTTGATCTTCAGCAGAATCGCATCGATCAAAGCTTTGACAATGTCCGGTACTGTTCTGGTGTCTTCTGTAATTGTGCCTGTGCCGGTTCCTGTACCTGTTCCGGTTCCTGTACCTGTTCCGGTTCCTGTACCTGTTCCCGTACCTGTGCCGGTTCCTGTGCCGGTTCCTGTGCCTGTACCCGTTCCTGGTTTATTTGCTTTGTCAATGATCGCCTGAATCTTGGCTTCGGTCCAGTTCACGGAATCATTCAGTGCTGCGGCCAGAGCCTTTGCTGTGATCGTACCTTTCTTGATAAGCTCTGCTACCTTATCCTGATCCAGAACCGAAGTCCAGCTCTCACGTCCTGTCAGTGTGCCGTCCGCAATTGCCTTGAATATCCACGATGCGAGTGCTTCCGGTGTCTGTGCCTCGATCGGTACGCTGATGTTCTGATCCTTGATCCACTTCAGGAAATCGCCGGTCAGATTGTACGCGTCGTTCTTGGAATCCTTGCCGGTGCCTGTTGCTTCGTCCGGTTTTACAAGCGATGTATCGACTGCTTTGATATAGTAGTTGTTGACCTGTTCCACATTCATGGTGACATCTGCCGGCAGGTCGACGATCAGATAATCGTCAGACGTTCCGATGTCTCCGTTGTTCTTGTTGCCTTTGCCTGCCGACAAGGTCAGATTTGCGTTCTTGTCCGTATCGTTATCGTCAAATACGATGTAGTTCGTCACGCCGTCCTGTGCAGTGAGCTTCCGGATATGGCGTCCCGCGTCGAGGCGGATTTTGCTCTTTTCCGCGTCAATACGGTCGAAGAGAATGTCTTTGCTTGTTGTGGTAAAGCTTACCTCGCTGCTGTCTGCCTTGATCTTCGCCTGCCTGATGTTTTCGCCGGCCTGATATGTTACGGCTGCGCCGTCTGTCGCTGTCAGAATGCTGCTGGCTGTATCTGAACCGTTGATATCGCTGCCTGCTTCCATCGTAAGGTCGCTGTGATCCACTGTGACATTCCTGTATACGATATTGCTGCCTGCACGGACATAATCCAGACCGCGGACTGTCTTGTTTCCTGCTGTGTCTGTGTCAGCCGAAACGTACAGGTCCTGACCCGTGACCGTATCACCGGCTATAAGCCTAACACCTTTATACACCGTTTTGCCGTTTACTGTCTCAGCCGCTGCGCCCGTGATCCTTGTCGTTCCGTTGAAGACCATATTTCTTCCTGCCACATCGATGACATTGGAATCCGTGATCGTATAGTCTTTTTCGACGATGTAGTCGTTGCCGGTCATGTCAGTTACCGTTGAATCCGTGACGGTATATGTATTCTCAACCGTCATCGTTTCGCCGGCCGTATCCGTCACCGTCGAATTTGTAACCTTATAATCCCTTGTAACTGTGATATTGCCCGTCTTATTCAGGATATCGCCGGCCTTCATGGCAAGTGTGCTGTCGCTTACCGTCACGTTGCGGAAGGTGATATTCTGGCTTGCGTCAAGCTCCACATTGGAAGGTGTCTTATTGCCCTCCCCGTCAATCTTTGCTTCGACAATCAGGTCGAGGCCGTTGATGCTGCCGTTGTCGACGGTGACTACAAGCTCGCTGCCTTCTACTTTTACAAGCTCGGCATCGTCAAAGCTGTAATCGCCCTCCGGTACGTGGATGTATGTATCTGTCGCGATGACCTTTTCTCCTGTCTTGTTCAGAAGGTATATGATCTTCTTCGCGACCATCTCAAGCGGATCTTCCTTTGTACCGATCGAACCGCTGCTCTCGGCGAAAATCGTGATATTGCCGGTTGCCTTGACATTTGTCGCGTAAAGCGGCGGCGTTGCCGTCGGCTTGTCGTTGCCGTCAATCAGGCTGCCGGCCGGATCTTCCATGCGGATGATTACGTCGCCGGTCACCGTATCGCTTCCGGCTGCTATCATGCCGGCGTACTTTGCGCCGTCCTCGTCGGTAAGTGCCGCTCCCAGCCTGTATTTTGTTCCGCTGATTTCATTTCTTGCGGCCTCCGTCTGTCCGGCCGCCGATCCGAGAAGCACTCTGCTTCCGTCGGAGCCGGCCTTCAGGAACGCGCTGCCGCTATCATTGTATAAAGTATAATAGGTAATGACGGAACCGCTCTCTGATGATGCCGTGGAAATAGTCAGCTTCGGTATCGATGACAGACTGTACGTTCCGTTTCCGTCATTTGTCATCAGCGTCCATGTATCGCCTGACTTGCAGTAATAATTTCCATACAGATCCTTTACAATGGTGTTTGTGATCTTTTCGTAGTAATTATTGCCGGTCAGAAGGATCGTATCGAAAGAGCCGTTTTTGCCGGTGATCTGGATCGCATTTCCTGTCGCATCTTGTGCATAGAAATCTCCGGTAAGCGCATTATATAAATATCCTGACATAAAATTTTCAAGATGCGTTATCTTGCCGTCCATATCTATGTAAGTTAATGGTGGCGCAATATAGTAGTTGTTATTCCTATTCGACAATACTGCGCTTTCCCCTGCGTTCAGGCGAATCGTTTCTTCCGGATAGAACGTATACACAGATCCATCCTTAGATATCGTTCTGCTTGTATCGACCTCACGCCATTCGGATACACCGTTATTATTTGTAACCTTGTAATAAGTAACAAGACCCGTATCGACCTCCCACTTTCCGTCAGAAGGCGCCGCACCGCTGTAATCTCCTTTCATCCGATAAGCGGTGTAGGACATGTCGATCTTTTTTCCGGCGTCATCCGTATCTTGATATTTAACCGTATCTGCCGAATAATTATTTATCCCGACACCAATGATACCGATTGACATTTTCATGAATCCGTTGTCACCCTGTTCCGGTAAACAGTACCAGGAAACACCCATCATTTTAGGCGCATCCGAATAATTGCTGATATGTGATATGCTCAATATGCCTTCAGTTCTGGTGGTAATACTGTAATTTACCGTAGTTCCGGCGGATGTAACCGATGTCAGGCTGCTGCCGCCTTCAGGATAATTAACATTGGATATTTTACCCATCGCGGATATATAAGCAGATGCTTCATTAATCGAATTGTATGTCAGATGATCCTTATTGGCATCCGTCGATCCGGTAACCTCGAGCCATTGTGTAACTTGCTGGTCCCATGTCTTGATAACGTAAGTATTGATCGTATAGCCGTTATAATCCGTGGAATAAGTATTTTTCTGCGAGTATGAATAGGTCACTGTCCGTTCACGATGAGCCGAATAATTATAACTCTGCGTATTGCCGCTGGTATCGGTAACTTTTGTATATACGGCACCTTTATCCCCGCTCCATGAGCCATACGAAGTGTTTGTTATGACGGGACTGTACTGTGCCATCGAACCGCTTTCTGATGACAAGACATGCGTAAGACGGAAAACACCGCGGAATTCGCTGTGATCCGACGCTGTTACCCAGATGACATAACCTATTTCTTCATTTTCTGTCGTATTCCATATTTTATCTGAATCCAGACTCAGGAAATAATAGGTGATATCGCCCGAAGTGTACCACTCCTGCAGATTTCCGACCGTGATTGCGTCCGTAGCGTCCCCCACTGTCCTGTAAATCGTGTATTCTGCTTTCTGCATGACGTTGTCCGCAGACTGTGTTCCGCACAGCGATATGTCAATACCTGTTGAGGATTCTGAATTCACAGTATCCTCCGGCACTTTTATGACACCGGTGTTCAGATTCAGTGTGGCTCCCGTTTCGGTAAATGTGAGTATGATATCCGATCCTTCCATCTTGACGTTATACTGCATGATGTCAAAGATCTCCTCGCCCTTGCCGATTACCTGGATCAATCGCCCGCTGCCGTCCGTGTATAATTTATATCCGTTTGGCAGCGAATATATCGTCGTTCCGTTTAACGGATTCTTGCCTGTTGTGTACTTCTTCAGGGCGTCCATCGTGATCACGCCGCTGTGAGAATTTGTCGTATAATAGCTTCCGTCATACATAAACTCTACAACACCCGGCAGGACAACAGTAAAGGAATCCGCGCCGATCAAATACTGCATATAAATGGCCGTCGGCAGATCAATATCGTTGACTTCCCCTGTCGTTACGATATTCGCGACACTGAGTGATCCGTTGATCGTCTTCTTCGTGCTGTCGAGCGAAACATTTGACACCGCGTAGATCTCGGCCAGCGTAAGCTGCGTATACAGTTTACCGGAACCGGTCACCTTGATTTCCGCATCCATATTGTCCCGTACTGTCATGTACGCGCTGAACCGGTCATCTGTGCCTTTCCCCATGTCCTTAACGTTCCGGATATCCAGGATATGTGTCCAGAGCGGTGCTACGATAAGATTGCTTGTCCCAATCATTACACCATTGTTCGTATAAAGACTTCCCGGTTTATCCTTCTCCCATGACAGGATCGTTGTACCGCGCTCGTTCTTGATCAATTCATTCAGTGTCAGGTCATCCGCTTCATACGTCGCGATCGTGACGGTCGGCGTGTCGCTCCAGCTTACACTTCGCTTGTCTGTATAAGAGCCGGCCGCGTTGACAGAAGATTTCGTAAAGTCTTCGTTTTTCAGCGTGATCTTATTCACCGTCAGGTTCTTCTTTGTATGATTCGTGACCGTTACTTCCGGTGTATACAGCTGACCGTATACCGTCTGCTTTCCATCAAGGACATATCCGCCGCTGCTGTTTCTGCCTTCAATAATCAGTGTACCAGGCAGATCATTTGCGATAGCCGAATTGATGATTATATTGCCGGATGCGTCCGAGCTTGTGCTGACATCTTCATTCGGCATTCCGACGGAGCGGACCATTATTGTGCCGCTATCGTCATAATACACGTCGATCGCGATGCCGGCCGCGGCGTCCGCAATGTTGAAGCGTGTGCCATCCGCAATGCTGACAAAATGATTTGCATTGCCTGCATACGTCAGATTATAGTTTTCATGATTCGTCTTCTTTGCAAGCGCGCGTCTCGTGCCATGTGCGTTCAATACCGATGTTCCTGCCCACTGATTCGCGCCGATCCTCACATTTGCACCGGTGATCACAGTATTTCCGGCAAGTGATACATAAACCTTGACCGTCCCGTTCAGCTCCGCGGTTGATTCAATGCGGCCGATAAGTGCTACGATCTTCGTACCGGAATCAAGATAGATATTCGTCGTATTGTTTGCCGGTAAGGCGATGCTTCGGATGACTTCAATATCGTATGCCTTTACATGGACATTGCCAAGTATAATATGAAGATCACTGTTGAATGTCAGCTGGCTCTCTGCTTCCGCTGTGCCGTGGAAGCCTTTCGTAACCGCGTAGGTGTAATTCTTGATCGCCATATTCTGATATCTGGCGTAAATGTATACGTTCTTTCCTGTGATCGCGGACTGCCCGCTGTAGCCATCCGCCGCCTTGTCCGCGATTTCCACGCATGCATTCATCGTCACGGTCGAATCGTATGCTTTGACCCTGGGGTTGGAGCTGAGTGCCGTACTGCCGTAATCGCCTATAGTCTCAACATCATTTTCTCCGACGTACGCGGCGATCGTCACCGTATTAAAGGTATCACGAATCAGCGATGCCAGTCCGATCGTTACGATCACGTTGGAAGTCACGGTTGTCTTTGCTTGTGCCGAGCTGATCGTAACAAGACCTGCCGATGAACCGGTGGCACTTGTAATGATCTTGTCTGTGTTGCCGCCCTGGGCCAGGATATCAAGATTTCCGAAGTCAGCCGTCAGTGTCACGCCGTTTCCGATCGCAATGGTGCTTGTGCGGTTCAGGGTGTTGTACGCCTTAAGCGAGCCGCCTTGGAAAAGGCTGCCGGAGTTGGCATTATTCGTAGATGACATATCCGTATTGGAATCTGTCGAAATCTTCAGTGCTTTTCCTGCGTTCACGGACGCTCCGTCAAGAACGTTTACCGAAACGTTTGACGTAACACTGTTGGTCGTATACTTCTTATCAGCTGAAATCAGCAGACCGACATTCTTCCCGCTGATCGCGGATACTGCCTTCGTCGAATCCGTCGCTGAAATCGTAATCTTTCCGCCTGCCGTAAGCATGCTCTTCTTTCCGATCGAAGCTTCCGTAGCATAGGTGGATGTTGTCGGAAGAACGCTGGTCGCTATTTTAGCAATGAAAATATTAAGGCCTTCTTTTAAAACTGCTTCTGCTTTTCCGATATTCACCGCCGTAATCGAGATATCTCCTCCGGCATCCACTTTCGCGCCGTCCCCGGTGTAAGCTTTAACCGTCTGAACATGTGTAATGGCCTTTCCTTTTTCTACTGTTGTATAGCTGCCGATCACGGATCTTACAAGTCCTGCGTCAAAGGATACAGCGGTTAAACTGCCTGGTGTCGTGCTTTCAGAATATGCGGTCGTACTGCCTTCCGCGCTGATCTCCAGGTTGCCTGTCACATGGATATCACAGTTATCTCCGATGCCGGCTGTAATATAATCGCCTGTATTCGTATCGGCGAAAAGTCCTGCCGCGCTGGCAACTGCCGCCGTAAAATTACTTTGCGCGATTGCCTTTGCCTGCGTAGCGCCGTCGGATTTTACCTTAATGCTCTTTGCGCTGATATAGCCGCCGCCGAGATACGCATTGCTTGTAAGCGAGGAATAGGCATAAGCTGCATTCACCGCTGAATCGACTACCGAGACATTTACACCCGAGTTTCCTTTGTTGCCGATTACAGCTTTTGCGCCTTTATCCGAAAGTGTCATGTAAATCGATGAGACGTTGATTGTCCCGCCTGCCAGAATGCTTCCGGATGACCCGCCGACATATGCGCTCTGCGTGTTCTTTACGATCGCACACACAAGCTGCGCCGACAGATTTGCCAGGGATATTTTAAAGGTTGTTTCTGCTACCTTCGCATTCGCGCTGGATGTGCCGAGCACTTCCACATCGATATTGCCTTTGCCCGATGTGCTGATGATGCCTGCTCCTGTTATATAAGCGTTTGCATTTGACTGCGCGTTCGCGTACGCCGCGTCGCAGCTTAGTGAAATGGTCGATGCCTTGGCACTTTCCAGCGCTTTCTCCATATTTCCGGAAGGACCCATGCTTGCGTCGGCTGATGTATTGCAGCCTGTGAATACCAGAATGCTGCCGGCCGTCAGGTCACCGTTCTTGCCGCTGCCTGTGCTGTCTATATAAGATTTATACGTGCCGCCCGCATTTGCCGTTACGACGGTAGCGCTGATACTGAACAGTGACGCGCTGAACGCCGGTGTCAGTACGAGTGCCTTCGCGTAAGTCGTTGCCAGCGTCTTGACTGTCAAAGCTCCGGCAATGTCGGTCACTTTTCCTTCGCTGTTCTGACCGGACCCACTGATATAACTCTTTACGACCGCATTACTGTCTGCGATGGCAATGTTCGTATTGTAGGAAAGTCCTGCAAAACTTATGCTGTTTTTGCTCTGGTTCGCACCAACCGATGCGGTCGCTCCTAATGCTGTATTGACAGACGGAATGACCTCATAATCAGCCCCAGAATTTGAATAATCGCTCTTTATTCCTGTTTTTTCTTCGTTCGGCAGAAGATTATAGATTGCCAGCACGGTAAGGGAAGGAGCAATGATCGTGACTCCATCGACATAGCTGCTGATACCGGCTGTTACGTATGCGTATACCAGATTCAGCACGGCATGCGCGGCATCTGCGCTGACATTTGCCGACTTCACTGAAGCATTCGCTTTTGCCGTTCCGTCTGCCTTTACATTGACCGCGCCGCCCGCCCTGATGACGCCGGTGCCCTTAAGAGCCGCCTCTGCCGTAAGACCTGCCGTCGCGGTGCCTACATTGCCGCCGATTCCTAAAAGTGCGAGGCTTACACCGCCGAATGCCGGATTGATCGTTACGGTCGATGAGGATTCGTAATTTGTCGTTACTGTTATCGTTCCTGCTGTAGTAAGATTTCCGTCTGTTTTGAGCACTGCACGGAATGTACCGTTCGCGTCCGCGCTGCCTGTCAGCACGCCGACCGAAACCAGCGCTCCGGTGATGCTGTCGACCGTCGCATCTGCCAGTGATCTGCCGCTGCTTGTTACCGCGATATTTCCTGTCGCGATCAGATTGGAGGCATCGACGATCGCTTCTCCGGTTGCTCCGGAAAGGGAAATTGCCGCGCTTGCCGTGCCGACACCAAGGCCGAACGCCGCCGTAAAGATAAATGCCTGCGCAGGTGCCTTGAAGCTAAATGTCTGAAGCGTATCTTTTCCTGTCGAATCTGCATTGTCATCGATCGTAACGGACATGTCATCACTGACATCTTTATATGTATAATTCTGATCCGAAAGCACGGTCACCAGGCCAAAGCGATACGATACATTTCCTTCGATCGCTGCCTTCTGTGTGCTCTTCAGATCCGCATGGGACATCGAAACGTTAAGACTTACCTTGCCGATGCTCATCGCCAGGATCGCGGCTTCGGAAACCGTCTTCCCATACGCGCTGACGGTGACGCCGGAAGCGCTCAGTCCGTCCGTTTCATTGACTTTCGTACCTTTTATGACTGCGTTGTTTTCCGACTCGTTCAGAGCGATCGCGAAGTTGAG
>Ga0163159_1002376_pt1 | contig 15529 bp, 15 predicted proteins | sample BioMet9_FD_108702 | JGI IMG/M metagenome (GOLD analysis project Ga0163159, IMG submission 108702) | Microbial communities from bioreactor (seeded with sewage sludge) at Lawrence Berkeley National Lab, California, USA - Biofuel... | ecosystem: Engineered > Bioreactor > Anaerobic > Unclassified ... | reverse complement strand
TTCTGTCTGCGCTTCGCTGCGGTCGTTGCAGAGCAGACATCCACTGGATGTCTTGCAACTCATGTTTGGGCGTGCCCCAAGTCCTTTTTCCCACCTGCAGGCAAGCCTGCGTGGGAAACGGACTTTTGGCACTGATATCGTCATATTGCATTTTGAGGCAAGACACGATTTGGCAGGGAATGTAATATTGATTGATTTTGCACATAAAAAAGTGCTTACAGGTATTTGCTTATTTGTGCACAAAATCCCGAAACTGCTTCGGAATCTGTCCTTTTGGAATGGAATCATGCACGGCGCAGGTGCCCGCTTTTTGGGCGGTTTCATAGTACCAGTGTTTGAACTCCAGCACCCGCAGCGTTTTTTGCAGCCCCGCGATCTGCTGCTTTACTGCATCACGCTGTCGGTCGATCAACTCCAGGCGCTGTCCGATGGTGGAATCGCCCTCCATACACCAGTCGATAAATACCTTGATATTTTTGATGGGCATTCCTGTCTGCTTTAAGCATTCAATGAGGGTGAGCCACTCCATGTCCTCTTCCTTGAACATCCGGATTCCGCCGCCGGAGCGTTCCACAAAGGGAAGCAGTCCCTCTTTATCATAATAGCGCAGAGTGGACGCCGTCATATTGAGCCGTTTTGCCATTTCACCGACCGTATAAACCATTTTTTCCTCCTAAAAGGTCTTGAATTAAAGTTAGGTTTAAGTTGTATCCTTTGAATATACTTTAAGATTAGTATAAAAACAGCTTAACATCTTGTCAAGAAAATCAGGAGGAAACGAAATGAGCTTTCAAATGTATCCGCCTACCCGCATTCTGTTCGGTAAGGGAGATGAGGACTGTGCCGCCATTTATGAAAAAGCATACCGGTAAAAGAGCAATCCATAAGGAAGAAAGGAAGAACAAGATGGATCAGTCATTTCAGGAAATTCATAAATGTTTCGGCTTCGGATGTATGAGATTACCGATGAAAAATGGAAAAGTCGATCTGCTGCAGTTTGAGAAGATGGTCGATGGATTCCTTTCGGAAGGCTTCAATTATTTCGACACTGCCCATGGATATTTGGACGGTAAATCAGAGTTGGCGATCAAAGAGGGGCTGGCTGAAAGATATCCCAGAGAAAGTTATATTTTGACAAATAAACTGACAGGTATGTATTTTCAAAAGGAGTCGGAAATTCGGCCGTTTTTTGAAAATCAGCTCGGATGGTGCGGCGTCGGTTATTTTGATTTTTATCTGATGCATGCACAGAATGCACAGGAATTTGAAAAGTTCAAAAGATGCCGTGCCTATGAGACGGCGCTGCAATTAAAAGCAGAAGGGAAAATCCGGCATTTTGGGATTTCTTTCCATGACAAGGCAGTTGTTCTGGATCGGATCCTGACGGAATATCCCGGGATCGAGATCGTTCAGATCCAGTTCAATTACCTGGATTATGAGGATCAGTCGGTGGAAAGCCGTAAGGTTTATGAAGTGTGCAAAAAGCACAATAAACCTATCCTCGTGATGGAACCTGTGAAAGGCGGAAGCCTGGTAAAGCTTCCGGAAGATGCGCAGAAGATCTTTGATGATCTGAATCGAACAGAAGGGACAGAGCGGTCCAATGCAAACTTTGCAATTCGTTTTGCGGCGGGTTTTGCCGGCATCCGGCTTGTCTTATCCGGAATGAGTGATTTTGAGCAGATGAAGGATAATCTTTCTTACATGAAGAATTTTAAGCCGCTGAACGGGACGGAGCAGCATGCAGTAGATCAGGTAACGGGCGTATTTCATGGCCTTGACATGATCCCGTGCACCGCATGCCATTACTGCATTGAAGAAAACCATTGCCCCGCGTATGAACTCGTCCGCGAGGATCCCTGTGCTTCCGTTTCTCAGGATCTCTGACGAATACCGAAAGCCGGGCTTCTTCCATTCCCATTTATTTTCTGACGATATATTTTCCGATATGGCCGGAAACTCCGAAAACAATGATGTTTTTCATAGGAATTCTCCTCATTGTATCTATAATATTCAACTGATATACTTACCTTAATTCCCTTGAGTAACCCGATGTTTTTTGTGTTTTTTTGAATTCTTTTTGAGGTGAAGCATGACACATTCTATAAAAGACGTGTGCAAAACACTTAATATGACGGTACACACAGTACGTCATTATTTAGATAACGGATTGGTACCCAATCTGAGCAGGGATGAACACGGTAACCGTATCTTTGATCACACATCCCTGAATTGGCTGAAGGCGGCTGCGTTCATTTGCGCGGGAGGTATGTCAATTGTCGAGATCAGGCATTATTTTGATTTATGAATGCTCGGATCAAAGACCATGCCAGAAAGAACGGAGATCTTATCTGCATTAATTGAACCCCTGTATTATCCCTATTACAGAATATGTGCGGGATCATCCCATCATCAGATGGCCGCACAAGACAGCAATTCTTCGCGGTGAAAATGATACAATGTGCGAATTGGCTCTTGTACAGGAATTCTCCGGGAAGTTCCATTGTGAATTGACGAAGCAGAAAGACGGTGAACATTGGTTTCATACCGAATCCGGGCTTGCTTTTTTTCGGGCATGGCCCGGGAAAGGATATGCCCGATCCAAATGAAGTTAAGTATTGCAGCGAGGGATTGTTCGCATCATGAGGTCATCGGGAAGGAGATCATGCCATGCTTGAAAAAATGGGCGATTTTTTTGATCGTCGTCTGAGCGGATATGAGGAACATCAAATGTCCTGTATTGATTCAGCTCAGGAGTTTTACATGTTTACGGCCCAATGCCTTCCGGCCGCGGCAACATCGCATATCCTTGATTTGGGATGCGGTACCGGACTGGAATTGGAATGGTACTATCAATTCAATCCTTCCGCAAAGGTGGTCGGCATCGATCTTGCTCCGAAAATGCTGGAGGCCATGAAAAGTAAATTCGCGGGGAAAGACCTGACGTTGATCCCTGGCTCATATTTTGACATTGAATTCGGAAATGAGGCATTTGATGCGGCGGTATCCGTGGAATCCCTGCATCATTATACAAAATCAGAAAAAATACCGCTGTATCATAAAATCCGCAATGCGCTTGTACCCGGCGGCTATTTTATCCTGACGGATTATTTTTCCCTGTCCGATGCCGATGAAAAATTTCAGCGGGAAGAGTTATTGCGCCTGAAGAAGCTGCAGGGGATCCATGACAGCGAGTTTTATCATTACGACACACCGCTGACAGTAGAACATGAGACAGAAGCATTGCAGGCAGCGGGATTTTCAAGGGTAGAAGTTTTGAATTCCTGGGGAGCTACCTATGCGCTGAAAGCTGTAAAATAAATACATATATCATCTTTCGTATACCAAATCTGAAATGATACGAAGGCCATGAAATAAATTGACAAGAAAGGTGGATCAATATGAAAACGATTGGGTTATTAGGCGGGATGAGCTGGGAGAGTACGGTCACCTACTACCGGATCATCAATGAAGGGATCAGGGAAAAATGCGGTGGGATGCATTCTGCAAGGATTTTGTTGTACAGTGTGGATTTCGCAGAAATTGAAGAGTGTCAGTCAAAGGGTGATTGGGACAGAAGTGCTGAGATTTTAGGCGCTGCTGCAGGGGATTTGGAAAAAGCCGGTGCCGATTTTATTGTAATCTGCACAAACACCATGCATAAGATAGTGCCCCAAATGCAGAAGATGATTTCAATTCCAATTCTGCATATTGCGGATGCAACGGCGAATGTTCTAATTGAAAATGGTGTTTCAAAAGCTGCCTTGCTGGGAACCAAATACACGATGACACAGGATTTCTATAAAGCAAGACTCATCGGGAGAGGAATTTCTGTCCTCATTCCGGATGAAACGGATATTGAAACAGTAAACCATATTATCTATGATGAACTTTGCCTGGGTGTTATTTCGGAAGCATCACGGGTTAAGTATCAGAGAATAATCGAAAAAATGAAAGAAAATGGTGCGCAGGGAGTAATTCTTGGCTGTACAGAAATAGGACTTCTGATAAAGCAAAAGGATTCTGTGCTTCCTGTTTTTGATACAACTTTAATTCATGGTCAAGCCGCTGTGAAAGAGGCTCTTCGCTGATAACTTCCGATTTGCAGTTCATGACGAATTCCTTGCGGGATAGATATCATTAAAGAATCGTATTTGCGGTAAAACAGAAATTTTCTTGTGATGATGAATGGATGTTTTTCTGGGACGAGAGCTCTATAATCAGACATAAACAGATTTCAACTTAAAGGAGGTTCCATGAAAAAGACATCGCTTCAGGAGCTGCAGCAGGAAATCAGGGCGGCATCGGGGGAACGGAAACTGACCCTTCGCATGGATCATGTGAAACTTGTCAACGTCTGTACGGGGGAAATCTATCCGGCTTCCGTTGGCATTTACGAAAAACGCATCGTCGGGATTTATTCGCATGAGCTCCTGAAAGAAGCGCTTCCCGAAGCCGGGCAAATCATTGATGCCAAAGGCGCGTATGCTGTTCCGGGATTCATCGATGGGCACGTTCATATTGAAACCACGCTTCTTACGCCGGAGGCACTGTCGGAAGTGATCGTACCCTGGGGTACGACCTCGCTTTTTGTCGATGCAATGGAAATTGCAAATGTCGCGGGAATTGCGGGTCTTCAGGCATTGATCAGAGGCGCGGAGAATCTTCCTTTCAGAATTTTTCTCGAGATTCCGTCGCGTGTACCCACGGCACCTGGACTGGAAACGACGGGAGGCGTTCTCGGGGTTGAAGAGGTCAGGCAGCTTCTGAAACTTCCGGAGACTTTGAGTCTCGGAGAAATGGACCCGTCCAAGATCCTGGATAACCGTCCGGAGTATCTTGAAAAAATTCTCGCGGCGGAAGAAGGCCGTAAGATCTGCAACGGACATGCCATCGGGCTGACGCCGAAGGAACTGAATATCTATGCTTCGGGACGCCTGTCCGATGACCATGAATCCGTTACGTTTGAAGAACTCAGAAACCGCCTCCGCATGGGGATTGCCCCGCTGATCCGGGAGGGCAGCAGCGAGCGCAATGCGGAGACCCTCATCCGCGGCATTGTGGAGCATCAGATGGATACCGATTCCTGCATGTTCTGCACGGATGACAAGCATGTCAACGACATTTATCGGGAAGGGCATATCAGCTATAACATTCAAAAAGCCGTTTCCGCGGGACTTTCACCGATGGAAGCCATCCGCATGGCAACATGGAATGCGGCCAGGCATTTCCGCGTAGAAGATAAGATCGGATCGATCACGCCAGGCAGGTTTGCGGACATCGTCCTTTTGAAAAATCTGAAGAAAATCAAGCCGATGCTTGTCTTAAAGGACGGGAAGATCGTGGCAGATGAAAACGGGGCCGTTCCCGTCAAAAGAAAAAGCTATCCCTCACAACTTCTGGATACCGTTCACATTTCCCCAAAGTTCTCCTTCAGGGATTTCAGCATCAGGACGGACGGCGACAGGGTTTTGTGCCGCGTCATTGAAATGATCAGGGATCAGATCATCAATCGTGAAACGGATCTTTGGATGGAGGTCTCCGGCGGGGAACTTAAGCAGGATGTCTCAAGGGATATTCTAAAGCTGGCGGTCGTGGAGCGTTATGGGAAGAACGGAAATGTAGGGGTTGGCTTCGTCAAAGGATTCGGGCTTGCACGCGGCGCGCTGGCATCTTCCGTTTCCCACGATCATCACAACATCGTGACGGTCGGGACGAACGACAGGGATATGGAAATTGCCGTGAAGGAATTGAACAGGATCCATGGAGGCTTCAGCATTGCCGTGGACGGAAAAATTGTTGACAGCCTGGCACTGCCGTTCGGCGGCTTGATGAGCCTTGAGGATTCCGGGACGGTGATGAAGCGTATGAATGAAATGAATGCCGCGGTGAGAAAGCTGGGGTGTTCGATGGATGCCCCGTTTATGTCGCTATCCTTTATTTCACTGCCGACGGTTCCGCAGCTGGGGCTGACCGATCAGGGACTGATCGATGTCCTTGCGCACAAAAAGACAAATCTGATCCTGCAGCCGTCACGGAAATAAATGCATCCAAGTTATTATCGTCTTACTTAAAACCGCTTATCATACAGGGATCTCATACCGGGATCTGTGGTATTTTTGCATGATAGATTGAGGTAAATCACAGAAAATCAGCATTATAATAATTTTCACTGAATTAGGGAAATACCGAATATCCCGCAGCGGCAGAACCGCCGATTTCGATAAAATAGAACCGGTGCGCCGCGGGCGGGAGCCGGGCGGAAAGTACTTTGAAAACTAAGTTCAACCCATAACGAAAAATCCCCTTTTGCCGTAGGCAGTGAGGGGTTTTTTTCATTGCCTTTGCAAGCATCATCCCATAACTGTATGGTTAATGATTATGATCTGCCCTGTGCTTACTCTTCGTGTTCGTGACTTGATCATGGAGGGACATCTCTTGCCATAGGCATAATAAAAGTATCCATTTATGAGGAAGAAGTGGGGCAGGGGTCCCATGAATTCCGAATGGTTGACAGGATTGCGGGAGCATGAAGTGCGTTGCAAGACATCCAGTGGATGTCTGCTCTGCAACGACCGTAGTGGAACGAAGAGCAATCCGTGATATTACTTTTGGCGACCACATCATAATATCCCTGTATTTTTCCGGGAAAGTCCATTAAAAAACCTGGAGATAATACACTTATGAAATTAATTTCAAGTATATGTACAAATGATCAACATCGGATTAATATGATGCTGACAGGAAAAGGAGATTCAGACCAGTGGAAGAGTTTGGTTTGATCCGTTAATTCATATGAAAGGTTGAACATGGCTATATCTGAGAATCTAAGAATAACTTTAAAGGTTTGCCGATTGTACTATGAGGATAATCTTAGCCAAAAGGAAATATCAGCAAAACTTGGAATTTCCAGACCTCAAATAAGTCGAATTCTATCTTATGCCAAAGAAAATCACATTGTTACCATTAATATTAATAACCCTTATAGCAATGAATCAGTTCTTGAGGAGAAGCTTGTAAAAATCTATGGACTAACAGATGCAATAGTTATTAATACGGATGGAGTTAAGAATACGGAACAGAGCATGGCATTTGCAGAAAAGGCAGCAAATGACCTTGAAAGTTTTTTCTTTGATGGAAATCATGTAGGTGTAATGAGCGGAAAGACGGTTAGTAATATTGTTCAGAATATTCGGTGGAATAATAAAAGAAATTTGGAATTTATTCCTTTGGTTGGAGGCATAGGGCCGGTAATGGGAAGCTTTCATGCTAATGTGATAGCTGCACTTTGGGCCCAGATTACTATGGGAAACAGTGCAGTTCTGAATGTTCCCTTTATTGTAAAAAACGAAAAAAGTTGTGAGATATTAAAAAGAGAACCTGAAATAGAGAATATTTTGAAAAAAGGATCTTTATGTGATGTTGCTTTGGTTGGAATAGGGCAGATTGATGTAGAAAGTACTACGGCTCAGGCCGGAGCATTGGATAGCTCTGATATTAAAGTTCTTAAAGCGCAGGGGGCAATGGCAAGTGTTTGTAATTCATATTTGGATAAAAATGGGAAACTAATTAAGGCGTCTATCATGAAAAGGTCTATTGGAGTAAGCCTTGATCAGATGAAAGGGTGCAGGATAATCGCGGCGGCGCGAGGAATTTCAAAGACAAAGGCTATAGATGCAGCTCTAAGAAGCGGTTACATTGATGTGCTGATTACGGATACTGAAACAGCACATCTGATTTTAGAAAATAATAAGGACAATGAGGGAGGAGTTATAAAATGAAAAAGAATAAGAAATTTTTTGCGTTAATGCTGTCGATTGCCTTGGGCGTATCAATGGCTGCATGTGGAGGATCGACTGCCGGTAATGTGACATCAACAACTACAGCATCATCAGGTCAAAAGGAAACTGCAGCACCAACTGCTGCGGCAGCAGCAACTGCAGCAGCAACTACAGCGGCAGCGGCTCAGACTTCCGGAAAAGCATCCGGAAAATCAGTTTCAATTCTTACACCGTATTTAAGTTCGGTAACTACAAAGCAGATGTGCGATTCGATTCAAAGCGGTCTTAAGGCAAATGGAATCGAATCAACAGTTGTAGATACAAAAAATGATTTCGGTGCATTGGCTAACAGAATTGAAGATGTTGTAAATGCAAAAACAGGTGCAATTATTTTGGTCAGCGCAGATCCTAATCAGGTTAAGACGCAGCTTCAGGAAGCTTTTGATGCAAAGATCCCGGTTTTTGGCTGTGATAGCGGATTTATTGATGGTATGCAGGTTAATGCGACCAGCGATAATTACCAGATGGGTAAGGATATGTGCAAGTATCTGTTTGAAGACTTAATGAATAAAAAGGGAACAGTGATAGCATTAACATATCGTCCGCATCCGGGTGTTGTAAAAAGATGCGTTGCCTTTGATGATATGATTAAAAACTATCCGGATATTAAGCTTATCACAGAGCAGCAGGTGGATGTTCCGGCAGGCCCGATTGAAAGCGCAAGGAAAATCATGGAGAATCTGATTTTGTCCAATTCGGAAAAAGGTTCTATTACCGCTGTTTATGCTGCATGGGATGAGCCTGCAATCGGAGCCACGCAAGCGCTTCAGGCGGCAGGCCGGGATGAAGTTATTGTGACCGGAGTTGATGGAAACAGCCAGGCAGTTGATCTGATCAATAAAGGCTCTAACTTAAAGGCAACAATGGCACAGAACTTTGATGGGATGTCGAAAATTGTTGTTGACAATGTAACGGATCTGCTTTCCGGTAAGACTATTGAAACGGGAGAAAAATATGCTCCTGCAAATCTGATCAAAAAGGAGTAATACCCATGCTTTTGGATACGAGAAAGATATGCAAACAGTTTAATGGTGTCTATGCATTGAAAGATGTGGACTTCTCCATAAAAGAAGGAGAAGTCCACGGGCTGGTCGGAGAAAATGGTGCCGGAAAATCAACACTCATAAAAATATTGACGGGTGTTTATTCACACGATTCCGGAGAGATAATCTGGGAAGGAAAGTCGGTTCAAATTGATAATCCCAGACAAAGTAAAGCACTCGGCATAAATGTTATCCATCAGGATAGGCAGCTGATTCCATCTTTTAATGGAGTTGAAAATGCTTATCTTGGATTGGATTATGAAAAAAAACCGGGCGGACTCGTAGACTGGACTAAGATGAAGAAAAATGTCAATCGAGTCATGAAAGAACTCGGAATTCAAATCGATCTTTCTCTTCCGGCATCGCTTCTTTCCCCTCCACAACAGACACTTCTGGAAATATGTCGTTCTATGATGACGACTTGTAAGCTTTTAATACTGGATGAACCAACGGCATCTCTTACCGACAAAGAAACAGAAATATTGTTTGAAATTATAAACCGGTTAAAGAAGCAGGGAACATCTATTCTATATGTTACGCATAGGATGGAAGAAGTCTTCCGACTAACGGATCGGATCACAATTCTGAAAAACGGGCAGATGGCAGGAACAGTAAATTCAAAAGAAATGACCAAGGATAAAGTCATTTCTATGATGACGGACAACTGGACAAGTTCGAATATTGTTTCCAATTCAAAAGTGGGCAATGTTGTTCTTTCTGTAGAACATATATCTTCAAAAGACAATATTGTAAAAGATGCCAGTTTAAAAGTTCATGCCGGTGAGATCCTTGGAATTTTTGGACTGGGAGGAAGCGGAAGAACAGAGCTTCTTGAGTCAATCTATGGATTTCGTCCAATATGTGAAGGAAATGTAATTATCAATGGTAAAAATCTTACCGAAGTAACACCCCAAAAAGCCATACAAAATGGAATTGTTTTGATTTGTGAAGATCGTAGAGGAATGGCGCTTATTACTTCATTTAGCGTTAGAAAAAATATCACGTTATCGGTTTTACCACAATATACACGCAAAGGTGTTCTTGATGAAAAGAAGGAAGTAGAAGATGTAAAAGATAAAATAAAAATTCTTAATATAAAAACAAACGGTTCGGAACAGACTGTATCTGAACTTTCCGGAGGGAACCAGCAAAAGGTGGTTTTTGCAAAAGCATTGGAATCAAATCCGAAGGTGTTACTTTGCGATGAGCCAACCCAAGCGGTTGATGTAAAAACAAGATATGAGATCCATAAGCTGTTAAGAACACAGGCAGATGAAGGAAATGCGATTATTTTTGTTTCTTCCGACTTAAAAGAAGTTTTAGAGGTTGCTGATTCAATTCAGATTCTTTCCCATGGAAAAACAAAAGATTTATTTAAGAATGAAGGGTTGACATCTGAACAGGTATTAAAATGCTGTTATGCGGATTAACCAGAGGAGAGTAAAGTGTATGGAGAAAAACAAAAAAATAGCTTCTGTCATGAAAAACTATGGTACAGTTGTGGCAGGGATAGTTATAATTATAATTTTTAGTATCCTTAAACCACAGGCTTTTTTTACAGTAAGCAATCTTATTAATATTACCAGACAGATTTCTCTTCTGGTTGTGATAGCAATTGGTGCAACACTGGTTATGAGTGTGGATGAGTTCGATCTTTCTGTTGGAGCTCTCGCAAGCTTAGGTGGGATTATCGGGGCCAAAATGGCTGTTTCCGGAATCCCTACGATACTCTGTATTTGTACACCGATTGTAATATGTTTTTTAATTGGTCTGATAAATGGATGGATTGTAACAAAGTTCAATGTCCTTTCTTTTATTACTACCCTTGCAATGAGCACGATTTTAGCTGGTTTTACATTCTGGCTTTCCGGAGGAGCAACGATATTTGAAAATGTTCCGAAATCCTTTACTTATCTTGGATCAGCAAGTTTCTTGGGACTGCCGCTTCTCTCGATTATTATGATACTTCTGACGATTGTATTCTGGTTTATTATGAAGCATACCGCTTTTGGCAGAAGATTGTATGCAATCGGCGGAAATGTAATGGCATCAAAGGTTTCAGGAATCAATGTCGTTAAGAATAAGAACCTGGCATTCGCAATATGCGGGGCGCTTTCTGCTTTGACCGGGGTTCTTCTTGCTTCCAGACTGGGATCTGCGCATCCAACAGGCGGAGATGGTTATTTTCTACAGTCATACGCAGCTGCATTTATTGGTCGTACGGTCATAAAAGAGGGTGTACCTAATATAATTGGTACATTCATTGGAGCAGCAATTTTGGGGATACTTGCGAACGGACTTACTATTATGCAGGTTCCGAGTTATCTTCAGGATGTCCTTACTGGCTGCATTATTATATTATCGGTAGTTGCACAAAAAATAGGATCTGGAGAAAAACAGTGAAGATAATTGAATCAAAACGAGATAATCAATGTCTTGAAAAGAAAGGTTCACTTATTGCAGGATATCTGGTTGCCGCATATCCTGACATGGATACTTTTCTTTCTATTATAAATATTGCTGAACAGGCAGGCATAGACATTTTGGAAATTGGATATCCCTCGAATGATCCATATGATGATGGTGAAGTTATCAAGGAAGCCCATAAAAGAACGGATCCTGTTGTAAAAACAGATATTAATTACTGGAAAAAAATCCGAGAGAAATTTACAGGACCGATATGGCTGATGGGATATAAAAAAGATCTGATTGATACCGGAGTGTACCGTTTTATTGCGGATGTCAAATGTGCTGACGCACTGGTTATTCCGGATATGAATATACAGGAACGTATTCAATTAAAAAAAGAGGTAGAAGGTTCTCAAATGGATGTAGTCGGATTCGTAAGTCCGTCTACATCCAAAGAGGAGCAGAACCTGTGCTTCTCCGAATTTTCGCTCATTTACCAGCAGCTTTATGATGGACCTACAGGCATGCCGGTTAAAACTGAAAACTATAAAGATCTTCTTTTAACAGGACATGGCTATTCAAATACGTATCTTTTTGCCGGATTTGGTATTAGTACACCGGAAAGAGTTGCGGAGTTACTTAATAATGGATTTGATGGTGCTATTATTGGTACAGCAATTGTGAGAAAACTGAACGAATCCCAGGAAAAATTTAAAAATTTCATTGAGGAACTAAGACAAGCAGCCGATCATCCGGTAAAATTATAAACATTGTTTGTTCGTTTGAAGAGAACGTATGCAAGGAACAGAGCTGCGGACAGGTGGATTTCTATATGGGGTATATTTTAACATCAGATGTCGGGACCACTGCGGTGAAAACGGTGCTTGCTGACGAGGATAATAATGTTATATTGTCCTATAGTTCAGATATTGACACGGTATTTGACAATCACTTTAAGGAACAAAATCCGCAAGATTGGTACATGGCTATTTGCAGCGCAATCAAATTTTTTTCCACTAAAGGTATAAGTACAGATAAAATCTGTGCTTGTGCTTTTAGCGGTCAAATGCAGGATTTAATTTTAGTTGATGATAAACTTGAGCCTGTTATGAATGCTGTTTTGTATTCTGATGTAAGAGCGGCGAACGAGGCAGAGGAGATTTTATCATTGCTTGGACAGGAAACGGTTGAGAATATTACAGGAAATCATTTTGATGGTTCAATGCCTTTTGCAAAATTGCTGTGGGTGAAGAAAAACAGACCGGAAATATACAATAGAGCATTTAAGTTATTAATCAGCGCAAAAGATTATTTGACTTCAAGATTAACCGGAATTTGTGCATGTGATGTAATCAGTTCATCTACGTCGGGCATGATGGATATTATCCAAAAAAAATGGGAGCAGGAATGGCTGAAAAACTGTAACCTTAATGTTGGTCTGCTTCCAGGACTTTTATATGCTGACGAAGAAGTGGGTAAAGTTTCAAAAATCGCGTCTGAAGAGACCGGACTGCCATTTGGGATTCCGGTTTATGCAGGTACCGGAGACGCCGGAGCATCAACACTTGCAAGCGGGATTACCAGTTATGGAGAATATAATATTAATCTTGGAACAACCGGATGGGTTGCGGGAATATCCGATAAGCTCCAGAACGTAGAAAATGTTTTTAACCTTGCGGCGATTCCGAGGAATCTTTATATTAATGTTGTTCCTTTTTTTAATGCAGGAAATGTACATAAATGGATATCCTCTGTATTAACAAGGGATGATGAGCAGAAAATAAAGTATGAATATATTTCCGGACTTCTGGAAAGTAGTGTTCCGGGAAGCCATGAGCTTTTATTTTTACCCTATATTTGCGGAGAACGTTTCCCGATTTCAGACCCGGACATCAAAGGTGCCTATATTGGTATAACACCGGAGACTACGAAGCAAGACATGGTACGTGCCTGTTTAGAAGGGGTAGCTTTTTCTCTGAAGAATGGGTTTAATACGGGAATCAGTTCGATATCATTAATTGGCGGGGGAGCACAGAATCCGGTCTGGTGTCAAATTTTTGCAGATGTTTTAAATCATGAGATAATCGCATTCAAAAATGCTGATATTTTACCTTCGATTTCCGTAGCTTCCATAGCGCGTGTCGGAATGAAAGCCATAAAAGATTATAATGAATTTGTGGATTTTATCAAAAGATCTTCAGAGTGTGTTAAATATTATCCAAATACAGATTCAGTAAAAAAAATGAATCAAAATTATGAAAGGTTTATAAAAATTTATCCGGCATTAAAAAATGTAAAATGAGTGTCTTCATCAAGGTTCACCTCCGTTGCCTTATCTTCCGATCCACTTCTCAATAGCGGGTTTCGCACCGTCTATGCTGCTTCCATGAATCGCAAGACCCTTCTTAACCGCTGCACCTTTTGCGGCATTCTTTACATCTTTCTCTGTCCCTGCCAGTCCGCTTCCTTCATGTGTACAGAAGGGATGAATGGTTTTCCCTGAAAAATCAAAATGTTCCAGGAAAGTATACACCGCCATGGGCATGGTTCCCCAGTAATTCGGATAACCAAGATAAATTTCGTCATAGGCATCCAGGTCTTCAGGCATTGTCACAAGCGCCGGCCTTATCCCGGCCTGCAGGTCCTTCTTTGCCTGGGCGATGCAGGTATTGTAATCCTTTGCATACGGAACCTTCTGTTCAATCTTAAACAGTTTTGCACCGGTGAGTCCGGCAATCATTTTTGCCGCTTTTTCTGTGTTTCCTACCTCGATATATTTCAATGAACCGCCGAAATAGTTCTCATCAGCTCTTGAATAAAATGCTACCAAATTTTTTGCCATTTTTTTGCTCCTCCTGATAATCCCGTATGCCGCCCGATGTACGATGCATCTCCGGAATCATTTCCGCCCGCTCATAATAACGAAGTGTATCCTGTGTGATATTACTTTTGGCGATCACATCATATTATATTTGTTTGCAACTTCCCTGATTGTTACGGCATGTCTCCTTTATTTCAGCACTCCATACTGTTCATCTTTTACGGGTTCCAGCCATTCATTGCTGCCTTCCACTCCCGGTACCTCAACCGCCAGATGAGAGAACCAGCTATCCGATGCTGCACCATGCCAGTGTTTTACACCTGCGGAGATGTTGATGCAGTCACCGGGTTTCATTTCGACAGCATCTTTTCCCCACTCCTGGTAGTATCCGCGCCCGGCAACGCAGATCAGGATCTGTCCGCCGCCTTCTTTTGCATGATGGATATGCCAGTTGTTTCTGCATCCCGGTTCAAACGTCACATTGCATATGCTGACCTGACCGGTGGACACCGGTGCCAGATAACTCTGCCCGACGAAATACTGTGCAAAGTCATCATTCGGCTGTCCGATGGGGAAGATCATGGACGCCGCATGCTTTGCCTTTGCATCAATGACAGCATCCTCCGCATCACTCACGTTCCAGATATCCTTTGCCAGATTGAATACCGCCCAGCCTTTCGGCCAGCCCGCATAAAAGGCAACATGCGTAATAATTGCAGCGATTTCTTTCTGCGTTACCCCGTGATCTTTTGCATTCTGCAGGTGAAATTTCAAAGAAGAATCCGTGATTCCCTGTGCCATCAGCGTTACTACCGTCAGAATACTTCTGGTCTTTATATCCATATCCTCATTGTTCCAGTTCTCACCGAAAAGAACATCATCATTGTAATGAGCGAACTCCGGGGCAAATTCTCCCAGAGAAATCCGTCCTGCCGTTTGTACGATCTTTGCCATTTTTATTTTCCTCCGATCCTTTTGAATGGTTGTATTCCATGAAAGCACTGCTTTCCCATATGTTCTTACATTACCATACAACTTAGAGTCAACTCTAAGTCAAGAACTTTTTAAATCTTTTTCAAAAAATTAAAAAAGGACTCACAGATATCGGATGGTATAAGACCATGGCAGTTTATGAAAAGAGATCACCTGGACCCCAATGCATAGAGATACAGCAAAACAACAATGTGCTCCTTCTGTAAAAGACAACATGTTCCGCAGAAATGGAATTCTTATAAGCTTGTGCGGGAAAGAATTTTTGACACGAATATCATATCATCCGTGGTTTGACAAGTGTCCGCGGTTGGCATACAATTCATGCTGAGAATACAGAATGTCTTGCATCCGGCCGCATGTGAAGCCGGACGCTTCCGGTTAGAACATAAGGCAGATAGAAAGCGTTTTTGAGAGAGGTGATT
>Ga0163159_1002367_pt1 | contig 15560 bp, 15 predicted proteins | sample BioMet9_FD_108702 | JGI IMG/M metagenome (GOLD analysis project Ga0163159, IMG submission 108702) | Microbial communities from bioreactor (seeded with sewage sludge) at Lawrence Berkeley National Lab, California, USA - Biofuel... | ecosystem: Engineered > Bioreactor > Anaerobic > Unclassified ... | reverse complement strand
GCCGCCGATCCGGCAGTGCGAGACAGAGACCAGCAACTTTACGGGCATGGTCAGCCTCGCATCGGGATAGACGAACGGCAGCGTCTTGTCACGGGACGCCGTCTTTACGGAGAGCAGCGATTCTGCGGCCCGCTGATCGCTTTTTTTGTCGAAAACGAAGCCGCTGCGTGCGATCCTGCCGCGGCAGACGTATTCCTGAGGGCTCCGCGAGTTCCAGCCGGAGGACACCTTGATTGTGAGGCCGCCGTCCCGCTGTTTCTCCGCGGCACTGATGCTCCAGTTGTCCTGTATCAGCATGTGGTCTATGATGATGAGGGCGTCGGCCGAGGCGATCCTGCTCCACATGTCCGGTATGGCGGCGTTCCAGTCCGCCAGGCTGACTGCGGCGGACACCGCCAGCAGACGGCACTGTTCCTGTTCGTGCGCGACATAATCCTTTTTATGAACGATGCGCCAGCCCATAAATACGAGCGAGGCCACGAACATCAGCGCGAAAAGAGAAGCGAGAAATTTTTGCAGAAGCGGAAGTTTTTCATTTTTCATCATGGGCTATATTATACACGGGTCTTTGAAATAGGTGCTAGAATAAATTTCGGTGGTGACTGTTTATGCAGGTAAAACTTGTCCGCGACGAACTGTGGCTCGTTATCTCCATTGTCAAATGGAGTATTTTTTCCGTGCTGGCCGGTTTGCTCGTGGGGACGGTAGCCGCCGGGTTCCTGAACCTTCTCGGCAGCGCGGTCAGGCTTGCGGAGGCGCTCGGCTCTGTGCGGCTGGTGCTGCTTTTTCCGGGACTGCTTGTCAGCATGCTCATCGTCCGTTTCTTCACCCATAACGCCAAGGTCGATGTGGAAGAGGCGATCCACAAATATTCTGGCGCCGTCAATGTCCTGGTGATCCCGGTCCGCCTTGCTGCCACGATCATCACGATCGCCTGCGGAGGCTCCGTTGGCAAGGAAGGTCCCTGCGTGCAGATCGGCGCCGGAGTGGTTAATTCTGTCGCCAGCTTGTTCAACTTCGACGATTACGACAGAAAACGTCTGGCCATCGTCGGCATTGCGGCCGGCATTTCGGCCGTTTTCGGCACGCCCATCACCGGCGCCGTCTTCGGCGTCGAAGTGCTCTACGCTGGTCAGGTGTTTTACGACGTGCTGCTGCCGGCTTTTATCGGCGGCGTCGTCTCCAGCATGACAGCCGCCTACTGGGGGGCCGGACGGCTGACCTCCGTGCTGATAGAGATACCGAGGCTGGGGCCGCACATACTGGCCTGGTCTCTCGCAGCAGGCATGTTTTTTGGCCTCGTCGCGATGCTGCATATCGAATGTCTGCATGAAATTAACGGACAGTTTAAAAAGCTTCCGGTGCCTTACTTCTGGAAGCCGCTGATCGGCAGCGCGGTGCTGCTGCTGATCGCGCTGCTGTGCGGCCCCTATTATCTGGGGCTGGGAGACGAGACGATCAAAGCGGCGGTGAGCGGCGAAAAGGTGCCGCTCTTCGCTTTCGCGCTGAAATCCTTTGCCATGGCCGTCACGCTCGGCAGCGGAGGCAGCGGCGGCGTGCTGACGCCCACGCTTTTCATCGGAACCACCGCCGGTTCCTTCTTCGCGAGGCTTTTTTCGCTCGATCAGTCGGTCTTCAGCGCTCTGGGGCTGGTGGCCGTTTTGGCCGGAGCCACCAATACGCCGATCGCTTCCACGATCCTTGCTATGGAGCTTTACGGCTCCGCCGTGGCGCCGTTCGCCGGCATCGCCTGCGCCGTTTCCTACGTTGTCACAGGACACAGAAGCCTCTACCCTGGTCAGCTGATCCTGCGTCCCAAGGCGAGGGCGTTTGTGATAAAGACGGATGAAAAGGGCCGCAAGGAGATCGTCGGCCGCTTCGAAGGGGTATCCTTCGCGCGCATAGTCAAGTTCTTTGTGCTGCACCTCAAGAACAGGTTCAAAATAGACGAATAGCGCCTGCCTGCCTAAGACAGCTTGTGATAGCCTGCTACCTCGATATCGTTTTCAACAGCCGCAGCGCGGACCTCAGCTTCGGCGCCGCAGGGATAGCTGCAGGCCAGTCCGCAGCTTGCCGAAAGCTGCCTCGGCACCGGCACGATGCGGACGTTCAGCCCCTTGCCGCGGCAGGTTTTTTCAAAGAAAAGAGCCATGTGTGTAGTATCAAAAGTCGCCAGACATTCCATAATTTATACACCGCCAAAAAATGTAAAATCTCTATATTCCCATTCCGCAATTATACGTGGACTCCATCAGTTTTGACAGGTAGAATCCATGAGTCGTGAACAAAGTGCAACGTTTTTTAATTTCAAGGAGGTACTGCCTGATATGTTTCATGGTAAAAAGTTTGTCTTAGTGATGGTGATAGCCGCTGTTATGTCCTGCCTCGTTGCAGGCTCCGCATTTGCGGCCGATGTGATGGGCTGCGTGAGCCCCCAGAAGGTCATGTTCCAGCATCCCAAGTTCGCACAGGTCCAGAAACAGATCAAGGATATGACGGAGAAGAAGCAGAAGGAAGCCAAGGACGCCATCGACAAGGAGTCCGACGACAAGAAAAAGGCTCAGATCTACCAGACGAAGCGTCAGGAAGCAGCCAAGGAAGAAGCCAAGCTCATGGAGCCGCTCTTCAAGGACATCAACCTTGCGATCCGCACCGTTGCCAACACGAAGAAGATCACGGTGGTAGTGGACAAGGACGCGGTTTTCTACGGCGGCACGGACATTACGCAGGACGTCATCAACCAGCTTAAAAAGAAGTAAGTTTCTGCGGCAAATTTGCAGCGGAGTCCGTCAGCGGGCTCCGTTTTTTGTTATATACTTATAGGAGAATAAATATCGGAGGTGCATTATCATGGCGGAATATAAGATCGACATTCAGCAGATGACAATCCCGGACGACAGCAACGTGATTGTTGGACAGAGCCACTTCATCAAGACGGTGGAGGACCTCTACGAGGCGCTGGTGACCTCCTCTCCGGCCATTGAATTCGGCATCGGCTTCTGCGAGGCTTCCGGAGATTGCCTGATCAGGCACGACGGCAACAGCGATGAAATGGTCCGGGCGGCGATCGAGAACGCCGGCAAGATCAATGCGGGCCATGTTTTCGTCATCGTTATGCGCAAAGGCTTCCCAATCAACGTGCTCGACCGCATCAGGAACGTGCAGGAGGTCTGCCGCGTTTTCGCCGCGACCGCCAATCCGCTGCAGGTGCTCGTAGCCGAGACGGAGCAGGGCAGGGGAGTCATCGGCGTGGTGGACGGTTTCCGGACCAAGGGCGTCGAGAACGACAAGGACAGGGAAGGCAGAATGAATCTGCTGAGAAAGATCATCGGCTACAAGAGATAGCCTGATCGCGGCAAATGATACGAGCGGCCCCGGAATCTGTTCCGGAGCCGCTTTTTCTATGGAGGCGGCAGGATGAAAATTCTGTGCGCGTCCGGTTCGTTTGTGTTATTCTTTTGCGCGGGGGGAGTGTCTTCAATGGCAAAGGAAATGAACCGCTATAAATGCATGGAATGCGGATATGTGAGTCTCACGATGGTAGGCAAGTGCCCGAAGTGCGGAGCGTTCGGCAGCATGGAGCCGGAGACGCCGATCGCGATGAACAAAAAGGGAGTTCCTGCCGCTGCGCGGACCGCGCGTCCCATCAGCGGGTTGGAAGTTGAAGAGCAGCAGAGGATCCCCTCCGGCATCGAAGAGTTGGACAGAGTGCTGGGCGGCGGCTGGGTGGCAGGCGGAGTCACGCTGCTGGGCGGCGAGCCCGGCGTCGGCAAATCCACGCTGCTGATGCAGGTCTGCGCGAAGATGGCCCAGGCCGGCACCAGGGTGCTCTACATATCAGGAGAAGAGTCCTCCGGGCAGCTGGCCCTGAGGGGACGCAGGCTCGGCTTGCTGGTGGAGGGACTTGACCTTCTCTGCGAGGATGATCTGGCTTCCTCTCTGGCCGCCGCCGAAGGGTATGGATTTATGGTGGTGGACAGCGTGCAGGCCTTCCGTGCTGACGACGAGAGCGGCTGGGCCGGTTCGCCGAACCAGGTCAAGGGTGTTGCCTCGATGGCCGTCGAGGTGGCCAAACGCTGCCAGATCCCGACCGTGCTGGTCGGACATATAACGAAGCAGGGCCAGATCGCGGGGCCCAAACTGCTCGAACATATGGTCGACGTGGTGCTGCTGTTCTCCGGCGAGAGCGATTCTCCCAACAGGCTGCTGAGGGCGGAGAAGAACCGCTACGGCAGCACCGAGGAGCTAGGCATCTTCGAGATGTCGGACAGGGGGCTGGCAGCGGTCATGGACCCGAGCCGTCTTTACTGGACCGGCAGCGATCTCGGCAGCTCCGGAGTAGCCATCGCCATGGCGCTCGAGGGTTCGCGCGCGCTGGCGGCTGAGATTCAGGGGCTTTCCTGCACCACGCCGTTCCCGTATCCGCGCCGCACCTCGCGCGGCATCGAAACGAACAGACTGCAGCTGCTGCTGGCGGTGCTTGAGCGCCGCTGCGGCGTATCCTCCCGCACTAGCGACGTCTATTTAAACGTGGCAGGCGGGCTCACGCTGCGCGATCCTGCCGCCGATCTGGCGGTCTGCGCTTCGCTGGCCTCGGCTCTCACCGACAAGCCTCTGCCGTCCGACGTCTGCTTCATCGGCGAAGTGGGACTGGCTGGCGAGGTGCGTCCGGCCGCGAGGACGCTCATGCGCGTCAAGGAGGCGGCCCGCCTCGGTTTCAAGCGCGCGGTCATCAGCCGCAGGAGCCCCAAGGATTCCTTTCCTCTGGAGGTCCTCAGGGCGTCGTCGCTCAACGAAGTCCTTGATATGTTCGTAAGGTGAAATATTTTCTCAACACGCCGAACTATTTGTGATTGTTTTCGCATTAGGAAAATTTTTCTGAAAATTACATAACTAAACTTCAACTTATCATGCGCAGCCTTTGCGAAGCGGCTTACAGAGCGCTTTCGCGCGGCTGCGTAAACTTTTTCTGTGTACAAACGACGTCAAAAGTGAAATATCGTAGCGTAAAATCTGTCGGAAATGAACGTTCAAATGTTGCAATTTTTAGGAACGTAGCAGATAATAGTAACGTGTGGTTTTTTGCGAAGCTTTACTAGTGTGCAGGTGACCGGTTCCAAGAGGCCGGCCACGGAGTTAAATAAGGAGGCGGAGTACGTGTTCGAACCAAAACAGCTCCAGGAAGTTGCAGAAGGCAAAAAGAGCTTTGAAGCAGCAGTCGAGAAGGCTCTGACGAAGCACCCCGAGAGAAAGGAAAAATTCTCTACGGGCGGCGGCATCCCTCTTCAGAGAGTCTATACTCCTGTAGATCTTGAGGGTACAGATTACGGCAAGGATCTCGGGTTCCCGGGCGTCTATCCGTATGTGAGGGGCGTGCAGCCCACGATGTACCGCGGTCGTTTCTGGACCATGCGCCAGTACGCAGGTTTTGCCACGGCCGAGGATTCCAACAAGCGCTATCGTTATCTTCTGAGCCAGGGCACGACCGGACTTTCAGTCGCTTTTGACCTTCCGACCCAGATCGGCTACGATTCCGACGATCCCATGGCGATCGGCGAGTGCGGCAAGGTCGGCGTTGCGATCGACAGTCTTGCCGACGCTGAGGTCCTGTTCGACCAGATCCCGCTTGACAAAGTTTCCACGTCGATGACGATCAACGCTCCGGCGTCGATCCTTCTCGCCATGTACATCGCGGTCGCCGAGAAGCAGGGCGTTCCCATGAGCGCGCTCTCCGGCACCATCCAGAACGATATCCTCAAGGAATACATTGCGCGCGGCACGTACATCTTCCCGCCGAAGCCGTCGATGAGACTCATCACCGACATTTTTGATTTCTGCAGCAGAAACATTCCCAAATGGAACACGATCTCCATCTCCGGCTATCATATCCGCGAAGCCGGTTCCACCGCTATCCAGGAAGTTGCCTTCACGCTGGCCGACGGCATCGCCTACATCGAAGCCGCTATCAAGGCCGGCCAGGACCCGAACGTCTTTGGCAAGCGCCTCTCCTTCTTCTTCAACGCCCATAACGACTTCCTCGAAGAAGTCGCCAAGTTCCGCGCGGCCCGCAAGATCTGGGCCCGCATCATGAAAGAGCGTTTCAACGTCACCGACAAGAGCGCCCAGATGCTGCGCTTCCACACTCAGACGGCAGGCAGCACGCTTACCGCTCAGCAGGCGGAAAACAACATCGTCCGCGTCGCCATTCAGTCTATGGCGGCTGTCTGCGGCGGCACTCAGTCTCTCCACACGAACAGCCTTGACGAAGCTCTGGCGCTGCCGACCGACAAATCGGTCCGCATCGCTCTCCGCACCCAGCAGATCATCGCTTACGAATCCGGCATCACCAGCACGGTCGACCCGCTTGCGGGCAGTTTTGCAATCGAATCCCTCACCAAGCAGATTGAAGCCGGCGCCTGGGAGTACATCAAGAAGATCGACGAGATCGGCGGCATGATGACCGCTATCGAAAAGGGCTATCCGCAGAAGCACATCCAGGATTCCGCCTACGATTATCAGAAGTCGATCGAATCCGGAGACCGCATCATCGTCGGAGTCAACAAGTTCCAGATCGAAGAAGACATGACGGCGCGCAAGCTGCTCAAAGTTGACGCGAGCGTCGGAGTCAACCAGATCAAGAAGCTCCACGAAATGAAGGAGAAACGCGACAACGTGAAGGTCAAGAGCTGCCTTGAAGAGATCCGTAAGGCCGCGAAGGGCGCCGACAACCTCATGCCGCACATCCTCGACGCAGTCCGCAACTATGCAACCGAGGGCGAAATCTGCGGCGTGCTCCGCGAGGAGTTCGGCGAATACAAGGAAAACGTGGTTCTTTAGGATTTCCGAAAGGATAAGGAGGAAGAAAAGATGGACCGTAAAATTCGCGTAGTCGTTGCGAAGCCGGGGCTTGACGGCCACGACCGCGGCGCAAAAGTCGTCGCCAGGGCATTCAGAGACGCAGGTATGGAAGTAATCTACACCGGACTTCGTCAGACTCCGGAGCAGATAGTGGCAACAGCAATACAGGAAGACGCGGACGCGATCGGCATCAGCATTCTGTCCGGCGCGCACGAGTACTGCTTCAAGACCATCATCGATCTTCTCAAGCAGAAAAAGGCCGACGACATCATCGTTTTCGGCGGCGGCGTGATCCCCGAGACCGACGTCCCGACGCTGCTCGGCTTTGGCGCTGGCGCCATTTTTGGCCCCGGCACGCCCACGACCGAGACGATCGCATGGCTCGAAAAGGCAGTAGCCGAAAAAAGAGCGAAAGAGGCGAAGTAGTTTATGAAACCGACAGTAATAGATCATATAGGCATCGCAGTCAGCGACCTTGACGAAGCCCTCAAGTTCTGGGAAGGCAATATGGGCGTCAAGTGCCACGGCATCGAAGAAGTAGCGGAGCAGAAGGTCAAGACGGCCTTCCTGCCCGTCAAGGACACGGAGATCGAGCTTCTCGCAGGCACCAGCCCCGACAGCCCCGTTTCCAAGTTCATCGAGAAAAAAGGCGAAGGCATTCAGCACATCGCCATCAGAGTCGACGACCTCGAAGCCACGCTTGAAGAACTCAAGGCCAAGGGCGTCCGTCTTATCGACGAGAAGCCGCGTATCGGCGCCGGCGGCGCGAAGATCGCTTTCGTGCACCCGAAGTCCAGCCGCGGCGTTCTGCTCGAACTCTGCGAACGCAGCAAATAAGTTGAATTGACGCCCGCGCCGCCAGTAACGGCGCGGCGCGTCCCTGTTTCAGAACCATCCGCAACAGAGAAACCTGAGGAGGTTAGAAGTAATGGCGGACAAAACGATCGACGAACTGTGCGCGAGCCTCGTTGAAAGACGCGAGAAGGCTGCACAGGGCGGTGGCGCCAAAGCTATCGCCAAACAGCACGACAAGGGCAAGATGACGGCGCGCGAGCGCATCGACGCAGTCCTCGACCCCGGCAGCTTTGTTGAGATCGACGAATTCGTCGAGCATCGCTGCGTAAACTTCGGGCTGGAGAAAAGCGTGTTCCCAGGAGACGGTGTTGTCACCGGCTACGGCACCATAGACGGACGCATCGTCTATGTTTTCAGCCAGGATTTCACGGTCATGGGCGGTTCTCTTGGCGAAATGCACGCCAAGAAGATCTGCAAGGTCCTCGATCTCGCGCTCACGAACGGCGCTCCCTGCATCGGCATCAACGATTCCGGCGGCGCGCGCATTCAGGAAGCTGTTGACGCCCTTTCCGGCTATGGCAACATCTTCTTCCGCAACGTCAAGGCTAGCGGCATCATTCCGCAGTTCTCCGTCATCGCCGGCCCCTGCGCTGGCGGCGCGGTCTACAGCCCTGCGCTGACCGACTTTATCTTCATGGTCGACAAGGTCGGCATTATGCACATCACCGGTCCGGCCGTTATTAAATCCGTCACCGGAGAAGACGTCACTTCCGAGCAGATCGGCGGCGCTCGCGCCCACAACACCACTTCCGGCTGCGCTCATTTCTTCGCCAACACGGAAGCCGAATGCTACGCACAGGTTCGCCGCGTGATGAGCTTCATGCCCAGCAACAACATGGAAGAGCCTCCGTTCAAGGAGACAGGCGACGATCCGTCCCGCATGGACGCCACGCTGCGCACCCTCGTCCCCACGAACCCCAACCACGGCTACGATGTCCGCGACGTCATCAAGAAGGTCGTTGACAACGGCGACTTCTGCGAAGTTCAGGAACTTTACGCACGCAATATCGTCACCGGTTTCGCAAGAGTCGGCGGCAGAGTCATCGGCATCATCGCCAACCAGGCCGCCTACATGGCGGGCTGCCTTGACATCGACGCCTCCGACAAAGCCAGCCGTCACATCCGCATCTGCGACGCCTTCAATATTCCTATCGTTACATTTGAAGACGTGCCCGGCTATCTGCCCGGACTCAAGCAGGAGATGGGCGGCATCATCCGTCACGGCGCCAAGCTTCTGTACGCTTACAGCGAAGCCACCGCACCGAAGATCACGATCGTCCTCCGCAAGGCCTACGGCGGCTCATACCTCGGTATGTGCAGCAAGGACCTGGGCGCCGACGTGGTGCTCGCCTGGCCGCAGGCTCAGATAGCGGTCATGGGCGCCGAAGGCGCGGCCAACATCATCTTCCGCAAGGACATCGAAGCCTCGGAAGACAAGGCTGCTACGCGCGCTCAGAAGGTCGAAGAATACAAGGAAGCTTTCGCCAACCCGTTCAAGGCCGCTGCACGCGGATTCGTCGACAGGGTCATCCTGCCCGAAGAGACGCGTCCTGCACTTTACCAGGCGCTTCTTATGACGGAGAGCAAGAGCGAACTTCGTCCGAAACGCAAACACGGCATCCTGCCCAACTAAAGAGGAGTGGACTGAACAATGGAAGCAAATCTTTCAACATATTTTGTCGGCATTCCCGGCGGGCTGATCATGTCGCTGATCGCCTTCAGCATCGTCTTCATCGTCGTCACTGGACTTATGTTCATCATGATGGCTTTGAAGTACGTCTGCCAGGGCGCCAATAAGCAGAAGACCGCAGATACGCCTGCCGCAGCACCGGCAGCATCTGCAACTCCTGCGCAGCCTGCCAAGGCTGTGGCGGCTCCGTCGCGCGAGGATGAAGGCGTGCTACTCGCGGTCATTACCGCCGCTATCACAGCTATGTGCGGCAGCGCGGCCCGCGTGGTTTCGTTCTCTCCTGTCAAGGCTCCGGCCGCTTCCGGCTGGAAGCTTGTGAGCAAAGTACAGAACGTGGAAGGCTTCCAGGACTAGTTCCTGGCCTATAATTCTCAAGGAGGTTTTTCTCTGATGTCACGCAAATATAGAGTTACAGTTAACGGCAAGGCTTATGATGTAGATGTTGAAGAAATGGGCGCGGCTGCGGCCGCTGCTCCTGCACCAGTTGCTGCTCCTGCTCCCGCAGCGGCTCCTGCCCCGGCACCAGTCGCGGCTCCTGCGCCTGCTGCAGCTCCCGCACCGGCGGCTCCCACAATAGCGGCCGGCACGAGCGGCGCCATCGAAGCCCCGATGCCTGGCAAGATCCTCAAGATCCTTGTCACCCCCGGAACTCCTGTTACGGCTGGACAGCTCGTCATCATCCTCGAAGCCATGAAGATGGAAAACGAGATCTTCGCGCCTGTGGCCGGCACTGTTTCTCAGATTGCCTGCAAAGAGGGAGATTCCGTCAACACCGGCGATCCTCTCCTCGTAGTAGCGTAAATCCGCGTTTCAGCGGGAGGTATATTGAATGGAACTATACATTAAAGCGCTGAGAGGCGTTATAGAGCAGTCAGGCCTGGTGGGATTGACCACCGGCAACCTGATCATGATAATCGTCTCCTTTATCCTGCTCTGGCTCGCCATTTCAAAAGACTTTGAACCGTTGCTTCTGATGCCGATCGCCTTCGGCTGCCTGATGGTCAACCTGCCGCTTTCCGGCATCGTCGATCCGGGCGGATTCCTCTACTACGTCAAGATAGGCATCGACCATGAGCTCTACCCGATCATCATCTTCATGGGCATCGGAGCCCTCACTGACTTCGGTCCGCTGCTTGCCAACCCGATCACCTTCCTGCTCGGCGCCTCCGCACAGCTGGGAGTTTTCATAGCTGTCATCGGCGCCATGGCAATGGGCTTCACGATCCAGGAAGCTGCCGGTATCGGCATCATCGGCGGCGCGGACGGCCCCACGGCCATTTACCTCTGTTCCAAACTTGCTCCGCAGATCCTGCCGGCCGTTGCGGTCGCAGCCTACAGCTACATGTCGCTGGTACCGCTCATTCAGCCGCCGGTCATCAAGCTCTGCACCACCAAAGCCGACCGCGGCATCAGAATGGCGCAGCTGCGCCCCGTCAGCCGTCTGGAGAGGATCCTCTTCCCGATCGTGTCCACCATCTCCTGCGGACTGATCCTGCCGCCTGCCGTTCCCCTTATCGGTATGCTGATGTTCGGCAACCTGCTGCGTGAATGCGGCTGCACCGAACGTCTGAGCTTGGCTGCACAGAACGAGATCCTCAACGCGACTACGATCTTCCTCGCCATCTCCGTCGGAGCCACCATGAACGCGGCCACCTTCCTCACCGTGGCCACGATCAAGATCATCTGCCTGGGTCTGATAGCCTTCATTTTCAGCACCTTCGGCGGCTGCATCTTCGGTCAGGTCATGAAGGTCATGTCCGGCGGCAAGATCAACCCCGTTATCGGAGCGGCCGGCGTCAGCGCGGTCCCGATGGCGGCCCGCGTCTGCCAGAAGGTCGTGCAGAAGGAATACCCGGGCAGCTACGTGCTTATGCACGCCATGGGCCCGAACGTAGCCGGAGTCATCGGCACGGCAGTCGCTGCCGGCGCCATGCTCACGCTGCTGGCAAAATAGCTTACCCCGGCTGTCAATAACAGCCGTCGGAACTACGGTTGCCTCCAAACTCCTGACGTTTCAGCGTCATGTTTGGAGGCAATCGTTTTATAAAGAGCTCTTTTCGATGTTGTCAATGTTGCGCCGGACAGACCGGCGCCTCTTGTTTTATAATTAACTGGTGTGATGCGGATGGAGAGATAATTTTGAACGAACGGAGAAGTTTTATTCTTTCTGGTCTGTTTCTGCGGCTTTTTCTGCCGTTTGGTCTGGCTTACTTTCTGTCTGTGCTGCTGGGCAGCGCCAACGCCATTATGTCGCCCGTACTGATCGGCGAATTCCATCTTTCTTCGTCTGAGCTAGGCTTTATGACCTCCGTCTATCTGATAGCTTTCGGTCTCGCCCAGTTTCCGCTGGGAGTGTTTCTGGATCGCTGCGGCGCCAGACGCACGCTGGCGCCTTTTCTGCTGATCGGCGCGGCCGGCTGCGTTGTCTTTGGAGCGTCGCAGAACATGGTCCATCTCGTCTTGTCAAGAATGCTGCTGGGAGTCGGACTGAGCGGCTGTCTGATGTCAGCTTTCAAAGCCTATGCGGACTGGCTGCCCTCGGCCGAGCTTCCTCTCGCCTACAGCATCGAGTCTCTGACCGGCGGACTTGGCGGCATGGCGGCGAGCAGGCCGCTGGCGGCCCTGTTCAAAATGGCTGACTGGCGCGTCTGTTTTATGGCCTTTGCCGCCCTGACGGCGCTGGTCTCATTGCTGGTCTGGCTTGTGCCTCCTGAAAAGAAAGAGCTTAAAAAAACGGGGCGGGCAGTTCCTTTCACAGAACTGCTGCGCGGCATGCTGGGTTTTTTAAAGGACAGGCGCTTCTGGCTTGTGGCTCCCTGCGTGACTGCGGCCCAGAGCGTCATGTTCGCCTATCTTTACCTGTGGGTGTCGCCGTGGCTGCGCGACGCCGCCATGATGAACGACGCAGAAACGGGCGCCTATATGCTGTACGCCTGCGGAGGAGCGGCCGCCGGATATTTTCTGAACGGCGTCGCCGCCAGCTGGTCGGCGCGCGTGAAGTGGCTCTCCTGGGAAAACATATATTTGGGTTCCGGCCTGCTCATGACGCTGATGCTGTTTGTGATCGCCGCGATCAACGGACGCGGGGCCGCCTTCCTGTGGGGGCCGGTCTTCTTCCTGTCTACGATGGTGATGATCTCGTTTCCTCTCATGCGCCGGCTTTACAATGCGGAGGAAGTCGGCCGTGTCCTATCGCTGCTCAATTTCCTGATCTTCGCAGTCTCGTTCGCGTTCCAGTGGTTCATCGGCGTCACCCTTGATATGTTCCCGACCGTGGGCGGCCATTTCTCACCGGCCGGCTACAGGCTCAGCCTGCTGATCATCGCCGTCATCAACGCGGCCGCGGTGGCTCATCTTTATTTCAGCCTGAAGGAACTCAGAGGAAAGAATTCTGCTGTTTCTGACTGAGCCTGATCGAACCGAACAGCAGTCTGAAGCCGTGTTCTTCGTCCCAAATCAGTTTGTAGCCGGAAAGCCCGTCTGACAGAGCCTTCCGCTGCGAGTCCAGATCCTCGAGCTTGATCTTGAGGTGGTTTTTCATCCAGACTACCGTCGAGGGGCGGTAGCGCTTTCTCATGATATAACGAAGGTTGCCTTCGTATATCTGCTTCAGGTCGATGATGGAAAAACCGTAGGCAAGGATGTTCTGAAGACTGAAGATATTTGTCGGCGACACGGTCGTCAAAATAGAATTGAACCTTTCCGACAGCAGATTCTCTATATAATAGTAGCTCAGGAACTGCACGTTATTGCCGCGGAAATTTCTGTCCACCACACAAAAGCCAGTCACGGCGCAGTCGCCGTATGCCCTGGCGTCCAGGCCGCTCTTGTCCAGGAAACGGCTGATAGCCGTGTCCTTTGTGAGCACCGAGCGGAGACAGATGAGCCTGTTCCCGTATCTGACCCCAACCATGATCCCTTCGCTGCTGATGGTGGCGGCAAGCTCCTCCGGCGTGATGCGGGCAAAGATGTCGGGCCCCAGGCCGTGCACCACTGACTCATACATCCGGACCGCTTCCGGAATATCTCTGGCAGAAAGAATCTCCATCGAGCATGGCACGGACTCGGCCCTGTCGTTAGACAAAAGCCGCCTTATAAAAATATTCATCTTCGGGAAACTGACGTCATCCAATTTTATAATTCACCGCTTTCATTCAGAGGATGGCTCTTCATACTAATAATATATAAATGATTTGGTCTATATTTTGCACTGTAAATTTGATGAACCTTCAACAGGCAACAGGCGCTGCTTGTCCTGAGCCTGCAATGTTGGAAAAACGGGCCCGTTAGGCTATAATGTAAGGATATTATGCTCCGCGCGTCCGGAGCCGTGCGATAGAGCCGAATATATGCGCCGCAACACTTGAATGGAGGACATAGATATGGATTACGCAAAGGAATCACTAAAGCTGCACGAACAGTGGAAGGGTAAGATCGAAGTCGTAGCCACCGTGCCGGTCAAGACTAAAGAGGACCTTTCGCTGGCCTACACGCCCGGCGTCGCGCAGCCCTGCCTGGAAATACAGAAGGATGTCAACAAGAGCTACGAACTCACGCGCCGCCACAATCTCTGCCTCGTCGTAACAGACGGCACCGCAGTCTTGGGCTTAGGCGACATCGGTCCGGAAGCCGGCATGCCCGTCATGGAAGGCAAATGCGTGCTCTTCAAATCCTTCGGCGGCGTCGACGCCTTCCCGCTCTGCATCAAAAGCAAAGACGTGGACGAAATCGTCAACACCATCTACCTCATCTCCGGCAGCTTCGGCGGCGTCAACCTCGAGGACATCGCGGCCCCCAGATGCTTTGAGATAGAGAAAAAACTCAAAGAGAAGTGCGACATTCCCATCTTCCACGACGACCAGCACGGCACCGCCGTCATCACCCTGGCGGGACTCACGAACGCGCTCAAAGTCGTCCATAAGAAAAAGGAGAACGTCAGAATAGCCGTCAACGGAGCGGGAGCCGCCAGCATCGCCATCACGAAAATACTCTTAAGCGACGGTTTTAACGACATTACGCTCTGCGACCGCACCGGCACCGTATACGCAGGCCGCGGCAAAGGCATGAACCCCATCAAGGACGAAATGGCCAAAGTCACGAACCCAAGAGGCATCAAAGGCACCCTGGCCGACGCCATGAAAGGCGCCGACGTCTTCATCGGCGTCTCCGCGCCCGGCACCGTCACGCAGGACATGGTAAGAAGCATGGCCAAAGACCCCATCATCTTCGCCTGCGCGAACCCCACTCCGGAGATCTTTCCCGACGAAGCGAAAGCGGCGGGAGCGGCGGTAATATCGACAGGCCGCAGCGACTTCCCGAACCAGATCAACAACGTGCTGGCCTTCCCAGGCATCTTCAGAGGAGCCTTCGACGTCAGGGCGAGGGAGATCAACGACGCCATGAAAATTGCCGCTTCGAGGGCTCTGGCCGGACTCATCTCCGACGAAGAGCTTAGCGCGGACTACATCATCCCGGCCGCCTTCGACCCAAGGGTCGGCAAAGCCGTGTCCGAGGCAGTAGCCAAGGCTGCGCGCGACAGCGGCGCGGCGAGGATCTGATGTACGAGATCCAGGCCTCGGAAGTAACGGACCTTGTATATAGCCTGTTCCTCAAAGCGAACAGAATACTGCCGCCAGGCCTCAAAAAGACCATAGAGGAAGCGGGAGCGCGCGAAACGGCGCCCCTTGCGAAACAGGCCTTCAGCGACATCATCAGGAACGCCGAACTGGCTGCCGAAAAATCCATGCCTATCTGTCAGGATTGCGGACTTGCCGTCGTCTTCGCGGAAGTGGGGCAGGACGTGCACATCGCTGGCGGCGGCTTCAGGGAAGCCATCGACGAAGGAGTGCGCCGCGCCTACAAAGACGGCTACCTCCGCAAATCCGTAGTCACTGATCCGCTCTTCAACAGAAAGAACAGCGGCGACAACACGCCGGCCGTCATCCACTGGAACATAACAGACGGACACGATCTCGGCATCACCGTCAGCCCCAAAGGCATGGGCAGCGAAAACATGAGCCGCATCTACATGCTCAAACCAGCCGACGGAGTCACAGGCGTCATTAATGCAGCCGTAGAAGCGGTAAAACTGGCGGGACCAAACCCCTGTCCTCCGATAGTGCTCGGCATCGGGATCGGCGGCAACTTTGAAACAGTG
>Ga0163159_1002359_pt1 | contig 15620 bp, 9 predicted proteins | sample BioMet9_FD_108702 | JGI IMG/M metagenome (GOLD analysis project Ga0163159, IMG submission 108702) | Microbial communities from bioreactor (seeded with sewage sludge) at Lawrence Berkeley National Lab, California, USA - Biofuel... | ecosystem: Engineered > Bioreactor > Anaerobic > Unclassified ... | reverse complement strand
ATAGATGCTATGTTCCGGCAAAACAGAAATAACTGGGAGGAAACTTTTTACCAGGCCTTTGCCCGCAATTTCGGTTTCCGTCTAAATTCCCTGCCTTTTGAACTTTTAGCCAAATCGCTGCCCTTGAAATATCTGGGAAGGCACAAAAACAATCTTCTTCAGGTCGAAGCCATGCTTTTTGGCCAGGCAGGCCTGCTTGAAGTTAATTTTATTGATGAATATCCTCAATCGCTTCAAAAAGAATACCATTTTCTGCAATCGAAATATTCGCTGAAACCTATCGACGGGCATCTCTGGCGGTTTCTGCGTCTGCGTCCATCCAATTTTCCAACCATACGGCTGGCTCAGTTTGCCCAACTGATTGTTAAATCCTCGGCATTGTTTTCCAAGATCATCGAAAGCCATACCCTGAGCCAGATGGTAAGCCTGTTTGAGGTGGAATGCAAGGCATACTGGCAACAACATTATGTTTTCGATAAACCATCGGTGGGCAGATTGAAAAAATTGGGAGCGGACGCTATTGATCTGTTGCTCATCAATACGGTGATTCCTTTTTTATTCCTTTACGGACAACGGATGGACAATCCTGCGTTCAGGGATAAGGCACTGGAATACCTGTACGAAATAGCGCCGGAACACAATTCCGTGATTCAACATTTTGCCGGTGCAGGGCTAAAAGCCGGAAGCGCTTTGCAAACCCAGGGATTGCTTCAGCTAAAGGCGGAGTATTGCGATAAAAAAAGATGCCTCGACTGTGCCATTGGCCATGCATTGCTTAAAATGTAGAATCTCCGGGAAGGTTAACGGGACAAAGGGAGAATGGGAGAATGGGAGAATGGGAGAATGGGAGAATGGGTGAAAGGGTGAAAGGGTGAAAGGGTGACAAGGCGAAAGGGCGATGAGGAGAAAAGACGATTGGGAGACAGAAGAGAAGAGGTGAAGGGACGAGGGTAACAAAGTCTTTGGCAAGGGTAATGTGTCCGGCGCTTATGGTAAAGTAACCGGTATTGATGGTAAAGCATACGGTTTCTAAGTTAAACTATACGGCACTGAAGTTAAAACACCCGGTATTGAAGTTAAACTATGCGGTGCTTAAGTTAAACTATGCGGTGCTTAAGTTAAAGCATCCGGTGCTTAAGTTAAATTGTTCGGTTCTTAAGTTAAGCTATTCGGTATTCAAGTTAAACTGTAAGGCATTGAAGTTAAAACATCCGGTATCGAAGTTAAACTGTACGGTGATGAAGTGATGAGGTGATGGAGTGATGGGGTGATTGGGTGAAAAAAGGACAAGCGGTTAACCCTTAATTACATCATGCCTACAAAAGTTATTAACATGTTAGCGTGCACATTTATAATGGATTATACTAACTATGTATAAAATTGTTAATAACTTTACTGACAGATTATTATTCTCATATCCATAAATAATTATACCTTTGTGTGAAAAGTACCTAAAGTGCTTAAAGTGAGCGAAAATTCTTAAAGCTTTTAAAGTTTATAAGGTTTATAAAGTTTTTAAGGTTCTTAAAGAGTTTAACGAATTTTAGGTGCTTCAAACTTCAGGCGCTTTACTAAAAATTAACCCTAAAAAAATAGACTATGAGAAAGAATTATCCTTATCCGCTCTATGTAACATTACAGGGCGAATTGATTATTATCAGAAACTACATGGAATTGCTGGCGTTTTTTACCGCCCGCAATCCGGAAATGACTGCTGAATACGGGCAGGGACTGGAAACACGCATCAACCAGGCGATCATCAGTTTTACGACCGACAAAAGGCTGGAACTGAAGGCAGCTACCCGCGACATCAAAGCCATAGTGGCCGATGGCAAGGTTAAATTATCCGATTTGTTTACCGACATTTCGGTGGTGTATCGTAACGACAAACCGAGGGTTGCCATCCTTAAAAATGAGTTGGGTTATACCAAATTTAACAAAAAAGCTAACAACAATGTACAGGAGGCCATCATCCAGTATTTATTCACCTTTGCCGACAATCTGCCAACTTTCCGCGCCGAACTTGAAGAAAAAAAGATAGACGCTGGCCGCCTCGATGAAGTTGAGCAGTTGGCCGAAGAATGTAAAAATGCCAACATTACCCAGGAACTGAGCAAGAGTAAAAGCAAACGGCTTACCGCCGAACAGCAGACGGAGATGAATGCCCTGTATACCGAGGTGATGGCCATCTGCCGCTTAGGCAAATCCATTTTCCGCAAGGATAAAGAGAAATGGCAACTGTTTAACTTCCGGGCAGTGGTGAGGGCTTTCGGAGGAGCACGAACGAAAAAAGAAGAAGAAAATGTGCCAATTAGCTAATTTGAAGATTTGAAAATTTGAAAATTAACGCGAAGCAAACGGAATGTAAGTAAGATGATAGAACCCTGCCCGGTTTTATTGATCGGGCGGGGTTGCTATTAATATGAACTCTACCGATTGGATAAATGACTGACATGATTATTATAACTATCGAACCCATAGAATACCAGGGTGAGCAAAGAATAAAACTCATTTTTAATTATGATGATGCACTCATTGGTAAAGTAAAAGAATTGCCTGGCAGCCGATGGAGCATGACGATGAAATGCTGGCATATAGCTAATGAACCGAATATCACAAACAAACTTCTTGATCTTTTTAAAGGAATTGCCTTTATTGATTACTCTGCAATGAAAGGCAAAGGAACATCAAAAACTGAACAAAATAACAGTACTAAACTTCTTCCTTCGGAGGAACAGGATCATGAATTAATAAAGGAATTAAAGAAATGGATGGAACACCGGCGATATAGTTCCTCCACAATCAAGACTTATTGCGGCGCTTTGCTTGTGTTTATGCGTTTTCTTAAACCTAAACCGATAAAGGAGTCAAATAATAATGATATAATCAGGTTTACCAATGAGTATATTCTAGCCAACCGGCTAAGCAGTTCCTATCAAAACCAGGCAATTAATGCCATCAAACTATTCTTTAAACAGGTTTTGCAAAGTAAAATTGATGTAGAAAAAATTGAACGACCGAGACGCGAACACAAGTTGCCAAATGTGCTTAGTAAAGAAGAAGTAAAAGCAATATTGCAATCGCCGGCAAACCTGAAGCATAAAGCCATGTTGTCGCTTATTTATGCCTGCGGGTTAAGGCGAAGCGAACTTTTACAGCTAAAGCCAGAACATATTGATAGTAAAAGAGGATTGCTTATCATAAAACAAGGAAAAGGAAAAAAGGACAGAGTGGTTCCTATTTCTGAAAAAATTATAGAAATGTTGCGAGGATATTATAAGATATTCAGGACAAAGAACTGGTTATTTGAAGGGCAACTAATAGGAGAACAATATAGCGAAAAAAGCCTTGAGAGCGTATTAAAACAGTCATTGAAAAAAGCAGGTATAAACAAACCTGTAACGCTTCACTGGCTTCGGCATTCTTATGCAACCCATCTTCTTGAATCGGGTACAGATTTAAGATATATTCAAGAATTGCTTGGTCATAAAAGCAGTAAGACTACAGAAATTTACACACATGTTAGTACAAAAAGTTTACAAAAAATAAAATCGCCATATGATGATCTTTTTTAATAAAATTAATTTACTTTTGTAAATAAAACCTGAATTTTTCAGGGTTATTCATTAAAAATGGATGTATACCCCTGAAAAATTCAGGGGTATAAACGAGTTATTGCCAATGGTAGGACAGCCGCACAGTAATACAAAACAGACAGTTATGACACTAAAAGAAGCAGTATTAAAAAGTTTAGAAGACATTAACGACATCACAAACTATTCGACAGTTTGTAGCCATATCGTTGACAAAAACTATTATGACTTTGGTAATGCAAAAACGCCAAGTGCGACAATTTCAGCCGTTTTGGGGGACTTTATTCGCAATGGAGACACGAGAGTAAAACGTATAAAACAATCCGGCGGGACTTATTCATACTATTTGACCAAAAACGAGCAAAATATTGCGATCGACGTTTTGACTGATGCAACAGAAACCATAACAAAATCGGTAAAAGTTGACAAAAGTAAAACTTACAACGAGAGAGATTTGCACAAGCTTCTAAGTAGTTACTTGAAAAATACAGGTATTTACTCAAAGACAATTTTTCATGAACAGTCAAACGGCAAAGACAACAATCAAATTTGGACTCACCCCGACATGGTTGGCATTAAGTTTTTAAACTTACAAACTAAAGCCAGCCAAAACTTTATAAAATCGGTAAACCGTGTTGACACTTTCAAATTAAGTTCTTACGAAATAAAAAAGGAGATCAATAGTGACAGCGAACTGAAAAAAGCATTTTTCCAAGCTGTTTCAAATTCAAGTTGGGCAAACTTTGGTTATTTAGTTGCATTTGAGTTTAGTGACAGCTTGACGGAAGAAATTGAAAGATTAAATCAATCGTTTGGAATTGGAGTAATAGAATTAAACGCAAATCCATATCAAAGCAAAGTTCTGTTCCCTGCTAAGTTCCGTAACTTGGACTTCAAAACCATTGACAAACTCTGCAAAATCAATAAGGAATTTGAAAAGTTCATCGAGCAGACAGAGAAACTAATGACAGCTGAAGATCGGTACTACAAATCGACAGAGAAGGAACTTGACGAGTTTTGTGACGACTATTTTGCAAACGACAGTGAAATAGAAGAATATTGCAAAAATAATCACATACCGACAGAATGAAAAGAACCACTGGCAATAACAAAGTGTAGCGGTCAATAAGGGTTTCCGTGGTATTCGAGCATCCTGCCCCGCATAAACTTCGGGTTAGCTTGACAGTGACGAAGCCCGCAATCCCTTACTGCCGCTACACTCAAACGTTACCAGCCATTTTAGACAACGACAGACACGAACAAAATTGACAGTATGGAAAAAGAATTTTATTACTTAGACGAAAAGGAACAAAAAGGACCTTTTAGCATTGACCAACTAAGGACAGTTGGGTTGAAACCTGACACCTTAGTTTGGGCTGACGGTTTTGAAAATTGGAAACAAGTTAAGGAAGTAGAAGAACTTAAAGGACTTCTCAAAAAAACACCGCCTCCACCTCCAATTATTGACAACTTGACAAATTCAACAATTCAAGTTCAATATGAAGCCAAAGAAGAAAAGAAAATTCTTGTAGAAGATAGCAATGTGAAATTTTGGGCTTCCTTCAAAATATATTCAGTAGCTTTTTTGCTTATTGGAGCCGCTGCTCTCTCCGCATATTTAATTTCAAATAACAAAAAACAGAAATTGAAAAAGGAGATTTACTCAAAGGTTGACAATATTCTTGACGGTAAAACTGTTGTTCTTGACGGTATTCATTCCTTGACACAAGGTGAGCTTGAAGAAACAGGATATTCAAAATCAAAAAATAAAAACGATGATGGATATTCGAGCCTTTTCCAAGATTGGTGGGAACGAGAAAAACTTTACACTATTTATAAAGCAACCAATGGCGGTTTCACAATAAAACAACTCACAAAACAAAATGATGACGGTTATGATGTGGAAACTTTTTCATCAGGTGATATGGGCTATAAAAAATCATCTGGAAGATATGTGGAGCCTGAATATATGGATATGGGGTGGGGTGAAAAAATGAAAGTTGGTGGAGGTTATTATTCAGGTAATTACCGGTTGCCAGTTAGACAATGCTACACAGAAGCTTTTGAGTATTTTACAAAAGACGATAAGAAATCATCGGGAGCTTACACGCCTGGAAAATATGTTGACATTTCCAACTTCTCCGACATTAGAAACGAATATTTCTATATGGACAACACTACTCCAAAGCAATATTCTTCTTCTGGAATTTTCGCCCCTTCTTGGAACAGTTCTGACGACCACAGTGCAAACATAAATACAGAAGATTGGGCAGTATATTATTCAAGTTATGGGAAACACTATGAAATCACAGAAAATGATACTGCAATAAATAAAGACCTTTTCACCTATTTAGGAGTATCAATAGGGACAATCATACTATTATTGTTAATTGGTTTATTTTCAAAACCAAAGTATTTCAGAAATTTGAACTTGTTCGGGAAACGTTGGAAAAATACTTCATACCAAGAGCAAATATTCTTTTTTGAACATTCTTTTTTGGGCAAACATACCTTCATTGAAATCATTAATGATAAAGTTTCAAAAGGTGTTGTGAAATTTACTGACAAAGGAAATACCGTCAATCTTTCTTATCCAAATAAAGAACTGTTTTACAAAATCGAAAAAATCAATCAAGATGATTTAATACTTGTATCAATTAAAGAAAAGAGTAGCATAACTTTCAAAAGAGTTGGTGCAAAAGAAGAAGTTGAAAATGAAGCTAAAGTTGATAACGCAATCAACGAAGAAGTAAAACAAAACGAGCAAACTGAAAATGAAGAAACCAATAAATAATGTATTCCTAACATACGCATCGGATATTTTGGCGGACACCAATACGGGACTTACTTCAACTGAAATTGGTAAGTATTTTTCAGCCAAAAGTTTGGATTATAATGTAGATATTCCATTCCATAAGCCTCCTTTTGTTGATGTTCCTAATAAAAGGACAGCATTTCTTGAAAATTTGAAGTGTTTTAACTCTGACCAACAATTTGAAATTATTTCCGAGACGATTGAAAGGCTTCAACATCTTGACAGTGTAAAGGATTTAAAAAACAAATTGTATTCTCAATATCCTGAGTATATTCCAAGTGGACAACATATTCTTACAACTGAACTTGTAAAGGAAACTCAACATTGGCTTTCTGCTTATAAAAAGGCTTTTGAATTATATAACTCTGCCTTAGACAAGTTGAATAAGAATGTTTACCAAAGAAATTTAATTGACGATTTGAGACTTTCATTAGAGTTACTTTTAAAAGAGGTTCTTAACAATGACAAACCTTTAGAAAAACAAATTGCAGACGTAGGACAATTTCAGCAAGCTAAAGGAATAAGTCCTGAAACGACAAATATGTTTAACACACTTTTGGACTATTACGGGAAATATCAAAATAAATATGCCAAGCACGATGACAATGTGAACGAAAAGGAAATAGAATTTATCATCGACTTGACTTCAACCTTTATGAAATTCTTAACTAAAAAATGACAATCAAACAACTAAATGACAAAGAAAACGGCTGGTAACATCGTATATAAAACATTTGGCAGTCAGTGGGTTATCGAGCGTTTCAGCTCGTATCAAAAATGCTTGTAACTTGACAGGAAAGTGCTTCGAGATGCCAAACGTTTCATATACGTAACCGTTGGCAACAAGTGTAAGAGCGACAGACGAGCAGACAAATACGATAGTGATAAATAATAACGAAAGAAAGGATTTAGCTTTTTGACAGGACAGTGCAAATTTGATGGAAATTTATTTTGTTTTTTTCTTCCCCCCGCAAAAAAAAAGAAAGAAACCCCACCCACATTGCAGCACATTTGCAAGCCCCACGAGCCAACGCTCAAAACCAAAGCTTGCAAAAGAGCTGCAACTTTGCTTACGCACCCGTGCTAAATTGTTACTTTTGAGTTTTAAATGAAATTTTAAATGGATAAAAAAAGTTTATCGGAACGTGATATATGCACAAAGTTTATTACTCCAGCGGTTGAAAAATCGGGGTGGAATAAGCTTACGCAGTTATTAGAAGAAGTTTCGTTCACGGACGGTAAAATATATGTTCGTGGTAAATTGACAGCAAGAGGAAATAAAAAACGGGCTGATTACATTCTGTATTATAAACCCAATATTCCAATTGCAATAATTGAGGCAAAAGACAACAAACATTCAGTTAGAGCTGGTATTCAACAGGCTTTGGATTATGCAAAAATATTAGATATTCCTTGCGTTTTTAGTAGTAACGGAGATGGATTTCTATTCCACGACCGAACCGCAACAGATGGAAATATCGAAACCGAACTTGATATAGACAATTTCCCAACACCTGAACAACTTTGGGAGAAATACAAAAAATACAAAGGCATTACAACGCCAACTGCTGAAAAGATTGCTTCGCAAGATTACTATTTTGATGGTACAAATCGCAAACCACGATATTATCAGCAAATTGCAGTAAACAGAACCGTTGAAGCCATTGCAAACGGACAAGATAGGATTTTGTTAGTAATGGCAACAGGTACTGGCAAAACCTATACAGCATTTCAAATTATTCACCGACTTTGGAAAAGTGGAGCGAAAAAACGCATACTGTTTTTAGCCGACCGAAACGCATTGATCCAACAAACACGAAACGGCGATTTCAAGCATTTTAAAGATAAAATGACGGTTGTAAAACATCGTCAAATAGACAAGAGTTATGAAATTTATTTGGCGTTGTATCAAGGCTTGTCGGGTTCGGAAGAAGAAGCCAATGTTTACAAACAATTTTCGCCTGATTTTTTCGACCTTATTATAATTGATGAGTGCCATCGTGGCAGTGCAAAGGAAGATAGTTCGTGGCGTGAAATATTAACTTATTTCAAAAATGCCACGCATATTGGTTTAACCGCTACACCTAAAGAAACAGACGAGGCAAGTAATTCAGAATATTTTGGCGACCCTGTTTATACCTATTCGCTAAAACAAGGAATTGACGATGGTTTTCTTGCTCCGTACAGAGTTGTAAGGATTGCCCTTAATGTTGATGCTGAAGGTTGGCGACCAGAACAAGGTAAAACCGACAAAGACGGAAATTCAATTGAAGACCGTATTTATAGTCGTAAAGACTTCGACCGTAATTTAGTTATAGAAGAAAGAACTGATATTGTCGCCAAAAAACTCTCTGAGTTTTTAAAAGGATTTGACCGTTTTGCCAAAACAATTGTGTTTTGTGTCGATATCGACCATGCCGAACGCATGCGTTCGGCTCTCCAAAAACATAATAGTGATTTGGCTGCCGCCAATCATAAGTATGTTATGCAGATTACTGGCGATAATGACGAGGGTAAACGTGAATTAGAAAATTTCACAAACCCCGAAGAAAAATATCCTGTAATTGCCACCACTTCCGAACTTATGACAACTGGCGTTGATGCACAAACTTGTAAAGTGATTGTATTAGATGCCAATATCAATTCTATGACTAAGTTCAAGCAGATAATTGGACGAGGTACTCGAATAAATGAAGAATTTGGCAAACTCTATTTCACGATTTTAGATTTTAGAAACGCAACAGATTTGTTTGCCGATAAGGAATTCGATGGTGACCCGATAAGGGTTAAACCTGTTTCGGAAGATACCGACCTGAGCGGAATTGTTGACGAAGAAGAAACCGACACAAGCCCAATAATTGACGATGTTACTGGAGATGAAATCAAGGTTGAAAAGCCTAAAATTCGTTATCCCGAAAGAGAAAACATAAATGTTGTGCGAGAGCCTAGACAAAAGGTTTATGTAAATGGCGTTGATGTTTCTGTTTTGATTAGTCGTGAAATGTATTTCGACCAACACGGAAAACCCATAACAACAAGTTTAAAAGACCATACAAAGGAAATCATAAAAGAGAAATTCGTTTCGCTCGATGATTTTTTAAATAAATGGAACTCCACCGAACGCAAAGAAGCAATTATTGCCGAATTGCAGGAACAAGGTGTTATGGTTGAAGCATTGTATGAAGCAGTAGATAAAAAAGTGGATTTATTCGATTTAATTTGTCATGTTGCATTTGATAAACCACCCCTAACAAGGAACGAAAGAGCCAACAATGTCAAAAAACGTAATTACTTTACAAAATATGGCGAACAAGCCAAAAAAGTATTGGAAGCGTTGTTGGATAAATATGCAGACGAAGGAATTACCAATATTGAAAGCATTGAAGTATTACGGGTAAATCCGTTCGATTCGTTTGGTTCGCCAACCGAGATAATTAGCGAGTTTGGTAGCAAAGAGGCATATTTGCAAGCAGTAAAAGAATTAGAAATTGAACTTTATAAAACAGCATAAGATACATGAGCAATATAGGAGGCATTTTAAAGAGCATTCAACAAATTATGTGGCAAGACACAGGTTTAAATGGCGATGCTCAACGCATAGAGCAATTAGGCTGGATGCTTTTTTTGAAGATTTTTTCGGACAAGGATAAAGAATTAGAATTACTCGACGATAATTATAAATCGCCAATACCCGACCAATTTCATTGGATAAAAGAAAAAGATAATTGGGCTGGCGATGATGAAGGTATAACAGGCGATGAATTGCTAGAGTTTGTTGACCGTCAATTGTTTCCTGCTTTACGAAATCTCGATTTAAGCACAGGAAACCAACGTGCCGTAATCGTTCGTGAAGTGTTTGAAGGAAACAACAACTACATGAAAAGCGGTATCAATATACGTAAGGTTTTGAACAAACTCAACGAAATTGATTTTAACAAAGCCAAAGACCGCCACGCCTTTGGCGAGCTGTACGAAACTATTTTAAAGGATTTACAAAGTGCTGGGAAAAGTGGTGAATTTTATACACCCCGAGCCATTACGCAATTCATTACCGATGTGGTAAACCCACAGTTGGGAGAAAAAATTCTTGACCCTGCTTGTGGTACAGGTGGTTATTTGACTTGCGCTATTGAGCATTTAAAGAAACAAGCAAAAAATGTTGAACAACGCAAAAGTATTGAAGAAAATATTTCAGGTTGGGAATACAAACCGCTTCCTTATTTGTTGGCAACAACCAATTTAATATTACACGACATTGAAGTGCCAAACATTAAATTTGGCGATGCTTTAGACCAACCCCTTAGCAATTTTACCGAAAAGCACCGTGTAAATGTAATATTGGCAAACCCTCCTTTTGGCGGCATTGTAGCCAATGGCAACGAAAGTAATTTTCCGCAAACATACCGTACAAAGGAAAGTGCCGATTTGTTTTTAATCTTGATGATTCATTTGCTAAAGCAGAATGGACGTGCCGGTATTGTTTTACCTGATGGCTCGTTAACTGGCGATGGTGTAAAACAAAGAATTAGACAAAAACTTTTAGAAGATTGTAATTTACACACAATAATACGCTTACCTAATTCGGTATTTCAACCTTATGCCACAGTTGCAACTAATTTGTTGTTTTTCGATAAAGGAACTCCAACTAAAGATATTTGGTATTATGAACACCGCTTACCCGAAGGTGCAAAAGCATACAGCAAAACTAAACCAATACAAGCAATAGAGTTTGAACCTATTAAAAAATGGTGGAACAAGCGCGTAGAAAACGATATTTGTTGGAAAGTAAATATTAAGACTATTATAGAACGAGGTTACGATTTGGACATTAAAAATCCAACAAAACAAGAAGAAGAACACGAATACAATAGTTCTGAATTAATGGAAATGCTTGCAAAAAGTTTTGATAAAAGTCACATATTACTAAACCAACTTAAAGAAGCTGTAAAATGAGTTGGAGAATAGTAAAATTGGGCGATTTGGTTGAAAACTTTTCAGTAAGAGCCAAGGATTATGGCGGTTCAGAAGGTCTGGACTTTTGCGGTGTAAGCAATGAAGAAGGTATAATTAAAACAAAGTATGCCGCAGAAGATAAAGCAGAGGACTATAAAATTATTGAAAAAGGTTGCTTTGCTTATAATCCTTACCGTGTTAATGTAGGTTCAATTGGCTTAGTAACTGATGATTTTAAAGGGTTGATTAGTCCTGCTTATGTAGTTTTCAAACCCAAACCAAAAACAATAATCCCTGACCTTCTTTTCAAATTTTTAAAGTCTGATGAAGGTTTAAGACAAATTAGATTTTATGGAAGAGGTACAGTTCGCCAAGCACTAAGATTTGAAGATTTATGTAATATTGAATTATCGATACCTGATTATTCTGAACAAGAGAAATTATTCAAGAAACTCATAAATTCACAAGAGAAAAGCAATATTCTTTCCACCGAACTCACTCACCAACTCGACCTTGTAAAAAAACTCCGTCAGCAATTATTGCAAAATGCCATGCAAGGTAAGTTAGTGCCACAAAACCCAAGCGATGAACCAGCCAGCGAATTGCTAAAGAAAATTAAAAAACAAAAGGAAAATCTAATAAAACAAAAGAAGTTAAAAATCGGTAGAGCAACAGAACAATCTGTTTCATTAATTTTAGATGTTGAAATTCCTAATTCTTGGCAATGGTGCAAATCTGATGAGATATTTTTTGTTACTAAGCTTGCAGGTTTTGAATACTCTGAACACATTTCACTAAAAGAAATCGGTGAAATTCCAGTTGTTCGTGCACAAAATGTAAGACCATTAAGCATCGATAAAACTAATCTTCTTTATATTGATGCTAAAACATCTGCAACTCTTGAAAGATGTGCGCTAGTTAAAAAATGTTTGCTTGTTACTTTTATAGGAGCAGGTATTGGTGATGTTGCAACATTTGAAGAAAATGAAAGGTGGCATCTTGCTCCAAATGTCGCCAAAATGGAGCCTTTTGAAGGATGCGAGGAATTGATTAATGTTAAATATATTAACTATTATCTAATGTCAAAATTAGGTCAAAAAGAAATATTTAAACATGTTAAAGCTACCGCACAACCAAGCTTGTCTATGGGTACAATAAGAGATATTGATTTTGCAATACCTCCTTTAGCAGAGCAAAACAGAATAGTTCGAAAATTAGACGAATTATTGCAGTATTGCATTAATTTAGAATCCAGCATCAAAGAAAGTGCAGCGCAAAACGAGAAATTGTTGCAACAGGTTTTAAGGGAGGCTTTGCGGAAAGATGTAAAGGAGGTTGTTGTATGATTATAAAAATCAATAAACTTAAAGCCTTTGGGATATTTCAAAACTTTGCTTGGAATGGCTTAGATAATTTTAAGAAAAAGAATCTGATTTATGGTTGGAATTATTCAGGCAAAACAACGCTTTCCAAACTTTTCCAAAATTTAGAATTTAAAGATAATAACAAACATTTCGGGGGTTCAGAATTTGACTTTACAATAGAAAAAGATAATACAACAATAAACCTAACTCAAAATGACATTGTGAATTTTCCGTATGATGTAAAAGTATTCAATACCAACTATATCAAACGGATTTTTACATTCGATGTGCCAAATTCAGACATTCAACCAATATCATTTTATCTTGGCGACCCATCGGGCGAATTGGATAAAAAAATTAAGAATTTAGAGAAAAAGAAAAGTCAATTAGAAAACGTTAGAGATAATCGTTATCAGAAAATCGTTAATGAATTTAATAACTACAATAAAACAAGCGGTAAATTTTCTGTATTAGCAAAAGATATAAGAGAAAATTATCTTGATAATAAACTTGACCAAAACAAGCTAAATAAAGGAATAATTCAGCAAATTGCAGACAGTATAAAAGCTGATATGCCAACACATATTCTATCAGCAACAGAAAAAGATAAAACAAAATCGGAAGCAATAGCTGAAAACACATATGAAATTCAAAAAGAAGATTACAGCTTTTCGATAAGCCTTTATTCACTTGCATTAGAAGTTAAAGGAATTTTAGAGGATACTGCACCAAAGTCAATTCCATTTCCTGAATTGGATGCCGATAAAACATTATTTGATTGGGTTCAAAAAGGCATAAAACTTCACGAAGGAGAAACTGAATGTAAATTTTGCACTAAAACCATACCTGACAATAGAATTAGTGATTTAAACTCATACTATTCAATAAAACTGAAAGAAATACAAGATGCAATTGTCAGCACACAGGATAAAATATCGTCTGAAAAAGAAAAATTAAAAATCGTATTTCCAGACAAGAAGAACTTGGGTAATGGTTTTCAGTTAGCTTATCAAAAAGCTGTAGATAATTTCGGTGAAACAGTTAAAAAATACAAAACTCAACTATCTATTTTAGAAAAGGATTTAAAACGAAAAACTTCGGACTATTTCAATAATATTCCTGTAACCGAAATAGAACTTATATCCTTTGAAGAAGTTTTTAATGAAATAAGAAAATCTGTAAAGGCTCATAATGATTGGTTAGCTGAATTTGATGAGAATAAGAAAAAGGCATTAACAAAAATATTAAATCATTATGTTGCTGAATATCTACAAACAGAGGATTACAATAGAAAAGAATCTGATAAAGACCAAGCTTTAACAATTATATCGAATATTAATTCTAAAATCACAACAAATAAAGCAGATAAATTAGCACTTGAAACACAATTAAAAAGCAGTGTGAAAGGGCAGAAAGAATTGAATGATATTTTAGAAATATTGCTTCATCGTGACGATATAAAAATTGAAATACGAAATGATAAATTTACACTTGAAAGAAGCGGACACCCTGCAAATAATTTGAGCGAGGGAGAAAAATCAGCAATTGCTTTTGCTTATTTCCTAACAGAACTAAAAGCACTTAGGAATGACGACCCTCCAAAATTGCCAAAAACAATAGTTTTTATTGACGACCCAATTTCAAGTTTAGACAGCAATCATATTTTTCAGGTACGTTTTTTACTTCATAGTTTTTTCAAAACAGAAAACTATGCTCAATTATTCGTTTCGACTCATAATTTTGAATTCTTCTCGGTTATGTTAGATACAAATTTGTTTGGTCATAAAAATGATGATAAGAATGGTAATAAACGTCCTTTGTATTTCATAAAGAGGAATGACGATAATACTTCTGAGATTAAAAAACTTCCGATTTCATTTAGTGCGTATAAATCTGAATATGTCGGTCTTTTTCATACGATTAAGGAATTTAATGAATTGGCGAACAAGGAAGATTTTACAAATTTGTTAATTCTGCCAAATGCAGTCCGTAGATTTCTTGAATTATATACACTAATGAAATATCCAAGTGATTCAGAGGTTGATAAGAGAGTAAATAAAGTTTTTAATCCAGAGGATAAACCGACTTACAATACAAAATTATTGCATTGGTTTTCGCATCAAAATCAATTTGAGAAAGTACAACAACATGATGATAAATTATTACAATTAGAAGATGCTATAAAAGAGTTACTTGAACATATTAAGACAAAAGATGATTTACATTGGAAAGGACTTGTCGGTGAATAGCCAGCGCACTGTCGTAAGCACATTTGCAAGCCCACACGAGCCAACGCTCAAACCAAAGGCTTGCAAAAGAGCTTCCGCCTTTCCTGCCCACGTAACCGCCTTTCAGGACGGTTTTAGGATTGCCCACGCTCAAAAAAACAAAATAAATTTGTGCTTCGTGGATAGGTTGGTGCAGATTGACAATGACTAAAAATAAAAGCTAAATAAATGACAAACAGACGGATATGAATGAACACCAGTTGCCAACACGCGGTATAGTTAATTGCCGGTGCAGTGGGTATTCGAGCGGTACAGCTCGTATCAAAAGTACTTGTAACTTGACAAGAAAGTGCTTCGAAATCGGCAACTAACCATACCGCCAAACGTTAGCGTTCATTTCCCGGCTGAGCGGCATTTGTCCCGATAATCATTTGGACTGCTCGGAATACCGTTGAAATTGTATTTCAATAAAAAATAATATAATTTCGCAAATACAATAAACGAATATGCCAATAAGCTATCAAATAAAAGATCAATATGCCATGCATTACTTTACTTTCAGGTGGTTTTAAGGGGATATTCCCGGCTAAGCAAAAAATGTTTTTCCACTTGTAACATAGCTGAATTTATCATTCCGTACAATGAAAAACAGTAACAGAAATAGTTT
>Ga0163159_1002358_pt1 | contig 15623 bp, 8 predicted proteins | sample BioMet9_FD_108702 | JGI IMG/M metagenome (GOLD analysis project Ga0163159, IMG submission 108702) | Microbial communities from bioreactor (seeded with sewage sludge) at Lawrence Berkeley National Lab, California, USA - Biofuel... | ecosystem: Engineered > Bioreactor > Anaerobic > Unclassified ... | reverse complement strand
CAAAGGGAAACATATCTTGCGTTTCTGATGCCGACTACTGAACAGATGGGTAAATTAAAAGAGTACCTTGCAAAAGAAGAGGAGGAGCCAACTAATGGACAAGCTTAAAATGCACAGCGTGAACAAGGTGGACGAGAATGTTGAGAGGATCAGCAAGCTGTTCCCAAACTGCGTCACTGAAACGATTGTTGACGATAAACTCACGAAAGTAATTGATTTTGATATGCTGCGGCAGGAGCTTTCCTCCTTTGTGGTCGAGGGGCGGGACGAGCGTTATCAGTTTACATGGCCGGACAAGAAGAAGTCCGTCCTACTTTCCAACGCGCCGATAGCAAAGACGCTCCGCCCTGTACGGGACGATGAAAGCATCCCAACAGGTGCCGACAGCAATGGAAAACCATATTGCAGCAGCGGTAGCGTCAACTTCGACACGACTCAAAACCTCTATATCGAGGGTGACAATCTGGAAGTATTGAAGCTCCTACAGGAGACCTACCTCGGCAAAATCAAGATGATCTATATTGATCCGCCTTATAACACGGGCAACGACTTTGTGTATGAGGATGACTTCGCGCAGGATGCGGGTGACTATATTGCCAACAGCGGGCAGTACGATGCTGAAGGCAACCGTCTTGTTCAGAATACCGAGAGCAACGGGCGCTTTCATACAGACTGGCTGAATATGATCTATCCGCGGTTGAAGCTGGCGAAGGATTTGCTGGCGGACGATGGTGTTTTACTCGTTAATATGGACGAAAACGAGATAATTAACCTATCTAAGATATGTGTTGAAGTATTTGGCGAGAATAACGACTTGGGCACAATTATATGGGATAAACGCAATCCAAAAGGTGATGCAAAGGGAATCTCATATCAGCATGAATATATTATTCTATTTGCAAAATGCAGAGAAGCTTTTTTATCAAGCTGTAAGATGGTGCGCCCGAAAAAGAACGCCGAAATGATAATCAAAAAGGCTGAGCAGCTGTACAGAAAAGTTAGTTTGACATACACTCTGGAACAGGCAAACTCCGATTTTCAGGCGTGGGTATCCTCCCAAAAAGACTTTAGTGGCGGTGAGGCTGCTTACAAGTATATTGATAGTAACGGTGATGTTTTCCGTACAGTCTCGATGGCATGGCCAAATAACAAAAAAGCCCCAGACGATTATTTCATTCCTTTGATGCACCCCATAACGGGGAAGCCTTGCCCCATACCTGCCAAAGGTTGGCGTAATCCGTCAGCGACGATGAATAGCTTACTCGCAGCAAATTTGATAGTGTTTGGAAAAGATGAGTCAAAGCAACCGGAGCGCAAGTATCTTTTGCGTGAGAATATGTTTGAAAACATTCCCTCTCTGTTATATTACGGTGGGAGTGATACAGATATGCTTTCCGATTTGGGGATACCGTTTGATACGCCTAAAGTTGTAAACATCGTAAAAGAACACCTACAATCTTTCACCGATGAAAGTAGTATTGTACTCGACTTCTTTTCAGGCTCAGCCACGACTGCTCACGCTGTTATGCAACTCAACGCCGAAGATGGCGGGCACCGCAAATTCATTATGGTCCAATTGCCGGAAGAAACCGGTGAAAAGTCAGAGGCGTATAAGGCAGGCTATAAAAACATCTGCGAAATCGGCAAGGAGCGCATCCGCCGAGCGGGAAAGAAAATAGTTGACGAGGCCGGGATTACCGCGCAGGACCTTGACATCGGCTTCCGCGTTCTCAAGTGCGACAACAGCAACATGAAGGAAGTGTATTACAGCCCGTCCGAATACACGCCGTCGCTGTTTTCGTCGCTGACAGACAACATTAAGTCCGACCGCACACCTGAAGACCTGCTCTTCCAGGTGATGCTTGACCTCGGCGTCCTGCTGTCCAGCAAGATCGAGGAGACTACCGTCGCCGGGAAAAAGGTGTTCTCAGTCGCCGATGGGTATCTGATCGCCTGCATTGACGAGGACATCACTGACGAGACGATCAAGGAGATTGCGCAGAAGAAGCCCTACTATTTCGTCATGCGCGACGGCGGCTACGCCAGCGACAGCGTCGCCACAAACTTCGACCAGATTTTCGCTGCATACAGCCCATCCACGATAAGGAAGGTGCTGTAAGATGCCGGTATTATCGCAGTTAGAAATCGGAGCATTTTTACGACTGTATAATCGTGGCGGATATGTCCTTAATTTCTCGACGAATGATTTCGATGTGTTTACCATGAACAGCATTGGAGTGGCTCTATGTGAGAAATACAATATGTCCAAAGGAAAATCGCTTACGGCGTATCTGAACGACGCTCCTGACACGGATAAGGTAAAACTTATCAAAGACTTATTTGACTACTATGAAAATAACTTTGAGGGTGAATACACTCCGCACGAGGAATCGCCTTACTTTGGCGATTTCAGATACAGCTATAATGCTGAGTATGCTGGCTATTATCGCAAGTGCAAGGATATAGCAAATCGAGTGTTTGGTACATCCGCGCCATTACTTCAGACAGCAGAGGTGCTAAAAGATAAGTTTTCAAGCGAGTACCTTTCATCACAGATAGATTTGATGATTGGTATGCAGGCTTCAAATCCGACTGAAGCAATAGGAAAAGCAAAAGAGCTTATCGAAAGCTGTTGTAAAACGATACTTGATGACCATAAGATTACTTGGGATAAAAACTGGGATGTTGGCAAGTTAGCCGGAGAAACGGTAAAATACTTGAAGCTTATGCCAAAAGATATACCTGACACCGCTCCCGCTGCCGAGGAAATGAAAGCTCTTTTAGGAAACCTGAGAGCTATTGCCACAAACCTTGCCGCACTGAGAAATCCATACGGAAGTGGTCATGGGAAGAGCGCATCATACAAAGGGCTTGAAGAACGACACGCAAAGCTGGCGGTTGGTAGCAGCATAACTCTTGTAAGCTTCCTTTGGGATACGCACGAAAGGAGAGGGCAGGATGCGGTTTAATTTCAAAATACAGCAATACCAAACCGACGCTGTAGATAGTGTTGTCAGCATCTTCAACGGCCAGCGCCATTATGACCGCATTACATATATCCGCGATCTCGGCAAAGCTGCGCCGCAGCCGGTTCAGATGAGTTTAGTAACACCTGACGAGTATGGTGAGCAGCTCGACCTGATGGACGAGCTTGGCTATAAGAACGAGAATATCGAGCTGACCGATGAGCAGCTTCTGCACAACCTCCGTGAGCGACAGACGCTGAACAATATCCGGCTGTCCGACGACCTTTCGCGCCAGCTTGGGCGTTGCTCTCTTGACGTTGAAATGGAAACCGGCACGGGCAAAACCTATGTCTATATCAAGACCATGTTCGAGTTGAACAAGCGGTATGGTTGGAGCAAGTTTATTGTCGTCGTGCCATCCATCGCCATCCGCGAGGGCGTGAAGAAGTCCTTTGAAATGACCATAGACCATTTTATGGAGCACTACGGCAAAAAGGCGCGTTTCTTTGTTTACAACAGCTCCAATCTAAATCAACTCGACAACTTTTCCTCCAGCTCTGGTATCAATGTAATGATTATTAACACGCAGGCGTTCGCTTCCTCCCTGAAAGAGGACGGCAAAAGCAAGGAAGCGCGAATCATCTATTCCAAGCGAGACGAATTTGCCTCCCGCCGTCCGATTGACGTCATCAGCGCTAATCGCCCGATTATCATTCTCGACGAGCCGCAGAAGATGGGCGGCGAGGTCACGCAGAAAGCCCTCAAGAGTTTCAACCCGCTTTTCAGTCTGAATTATTCCGCCACGCACAAAGATCACCATAACCTTGTCTATGTGCTGGATGCGCTGGATGCCTACAACAAGCGCCTTGTCAAGAAAATCGAGGTCAAGGGCTTTGAAGTCAAGAACTTCCGTGGCACGGATATGTACCTGTTCCTTGAGGATATTATCTTATCGAGCAAGAAGCCGCCAATGGCGCGGCTGGAGTTCGAGGTCAACTATCAGAAATCTATTAACCGCGAGACACGCATCCTCAGCGTCGGAGACAATCTGTACTATCTCTCTGCCGGTAAGAATATGCCACCGCTGGAGGAGTATCAGGGCTACACCATCTCCGAAATCGACCCCATTGGCGCGACGGTCACCTTTACCAACGGCGAGGTCATTACACGCGGCGATGTGGTCGGCGACATTTCCGAAAAGGATATGCGCCGCATTCAAATACGCGAGACGATTATCTCCCACTTCAAGAAGGAAGAAAGTCTGTTCAACAAGGGCATTAAAACGCTGTCACTGTTCTTCATAGACGAGGTTGCCAAGTACCGCCAGTACGATGAGGACGGAAACGAGTTACTCGGCGAATACGGAAAAGTTTTTGAGCAGGAGTATATCAGCGTACTCAATGAGTACATCACGCTTTTCGATACGCCGTATCAGGAGTATCTGCGCAGTATTGATGTTGCCGACACGCACAAGGGCTATTTCAGCATTGATAAAAAGACCGGGCATTCCATCGACAGCACGCTCAAGCGTGGCTCGGAGTTCTCCGACGATATCTCCGCCTATGATCTGATTTTGAAAAACAAAGAGCGTCTGCTTTCCTTCGACGAGCCGACGCGGTTCATCTTTTCCCATTCCGCTCTTCGTGAGGGCTGGGACAATCCTAATGTGTTTCAGATTTGTACGCTCAAGCACTCCGACAGCGCGACGCAGAAACGGCAGGAGGTCGGGCGCGGTATGCGCCTGTGCGTGAATCAGAGCGGCGATCGCATGGACGGCGAAACCTGCGGCACGACCGTGCATGACATCAACCTGCTCACGGTTATCGCCAGCGAGAGCTATGTGCCGTTTGTTTCCGACCTGCAAAAGCAGATCAAGGACGTCCTCTACGACAGACCTTCTAAGGCGACAATGGATTACTTCCTCGGCAAAACTGTCAAAATCGGAGAAGTACCGACAACCATTGACGCAAAGCAGGCAAAGGATATTTACCGTTATTTGCTCAAAAACGATTATGTGGACGATAACGACAACGTCACGGATTCGTACCGTGCTGATCTTGCCAACAATGCACTGGCTCCCTTGCCACTCGACTTGCAGCCGATAGCCGAAGGCGTTCACACTCTGATACAGGGCGTGTTTGATGAGCGAGTCCTAGACGACATGATTGACAACGGAAATAAAACGAAGATTTTCGAGAATGAGCTGAACGAAAACTTTTACAAGAAGGAATTTCAGACGCTCTGGGGCTATATCAACCACAAGTATGCATATGCGGTGGATTTCGACACGACCGAGCTGATACAGAAAGCCATCACGCACATCGACGAGAACCTCTTCGTCTCCCAGCTCCAGTATACCGTTTCTACCGGCGAACAAAAATCCGACATGGAAGCGACAGCCATTGACCGTGGAGACGCTTTCAAGGCGGCAAAAACACACACCGAAACGCTGAATCATTCGGAAATCAGCCAAGTGAAGTATGACTTGATCGGCAAGGTCGCCGAAGGGACAATTCTGACACGCAGAACGGCTGCCACCATCCTATCCGGTATCAGCCCAGCGAAGCTTGCCATGTTTAAGTACAATCCGGAAGAATTCATCAACAAAGTCATTCGCCTGATTAAAGAGCAAAAGGCGACGATGATCGTCGAGCATATTACATACGACCGCATTCAGGGTAGCTATGACAGCGATATCTTCACTGCCGAAAAGCGTTCACAGGGCATTGACAAAGCCTTCCGCGTTCAAAAGCACATACAAGATTATGTTTTCACGGACGGCATTGCAGAGCAGAGCGTCGAGCGCCGGTTCGCGCAAGACCTCGAAGCCGCAAATGAGGTCTGTGTCTATGCCAAACTGCCGAAAGGCTTCCAGATTCCAACGCCAGTCGGCAATTACTCGCCGGACTGGGCGATTGCGTTTTACGCCGGAACAGTGAAGCACATTTTCTTTGTCGCCGAAACAAAGGGCACAATGGAGACGCTCCAGCTCAAGCCGATAGAACAGGCAAAAATCCGCTGTGCACGGAAGCTGTTCAATGAAATATCCACGGAGAATGTGGTTTACCACGACGTTGACAGCTACCAGAGCCTGCTGAACATCATGGATTCGCTATGAGATAATTATATACGGGGGATTGGTTCGTCATATAACAAGGAGGCGCTTCTATGGCGACACGCGGAAAAAGCATAAATATTTTTCTTATGGACGGTGAACCGACCGGACGCATCAAATGCACTCTTGCCAACTGGACGGGTGTTGCATATAAAATCCCGCGCACTGCTTTAGACCTTTGCAAAGAGCGCGACGACCTGAAACAGAGTGGCATCTACTTCCTTTTCGGCACATCCGACCAGACCGGTAACAATGTCGTGTATGTCGGTCAAGCCGGTGCGAGGAAAAATGGCGAGGGCTTGCTATATCGGTTGCAAGAGCACAAACGCAATCCCGACAAGGATTACTGGACGGAGGCGATTGTGTTCACCACATCGAATAACTCCTTCGGACCGACGGAGATAAGCTACCTTGAAAACCGCTTCTGCGGCTTGGCACTGGCGGCGCACCGTTATGATGTCAAAAACGGTAACGATCCGACTCACGGCAACATCACGGAGGAAAAAGAAAGCGAGCTTGAGGAATTCGTTGATTACGCCCGCATCGTCATGGGAACGTTAGGACACAAGGTTTTCGAGCCGATTGTCGCGGTAAAGCCCACGACCGAGGTCACCGCTGTATCTGATGACGAGCCGATGTTATTTTTCAACCGTACCAAACTCAAAGCCACAGGTCGCCGCACCAGTGAGGGTTTTGTCGTATTCAAGGGAAGCACCGTCGTTTCCGAATTGCAAAAGAGCTGCCCTGAAAATGTAGTAAAACTGCGCGAACGGTATAAAGATAAAATCGACGGCAATCACATTCTCACTGATGACTTGCTTTTTTCCAGCCCATCAACTGCTGCCGCCTTCGTTGGTGGTTCTAGCTTAAGTGGCAATGAACTATGGAAAACAGCAGGCGGCGTTTCACTAAAAAATCTCGAATAGCTCATTAGTGAGTATTATCAACGGATCAACGGATCAACGGATCAACGGATAATGCTATCTACCAAATAACAGAAAGAGAGAAAAATAGCATGAGTACGCAAGATATCAACAATTTGATTGCTGAATTTAACCACGATGCACTTGATGTCAAAAGCTGCTTAACGGGTGTCTTGGCAGTAATAACCGAAGGCAGGGTACCATCCAAAGCAGAGATGACGGTTATAGACTCTGGTGTGCTTTCATTGCAAGAGAAGTATGCTCGTATCTGTGATGTAACAAAATCTATCGTTTCTGAAGGCGAACTCCCTAAGGAAGGCAGCCCTATAAGCAATTATGCAGATGCTATTGAAAAGAGCAGAGCTGCTGTGCTAAAACAGCAAATTGCGAATGCAAAAGCTATTATTGAAAAATTTGTCGGCGTTAAGTCACTCATTTCCACCTATGCAGAAGCGTTAGCTCCTTTCCAAGCAGAAGCAACGACAGCGTTGGAACAGTTGACCTCAACCGACGGCGAAAGCATAGAGCTGCTTTTGTCAGCAGCCGAAGCTCCAGGCGCGTTTATTGACGCTCTCAATTCTGATAACATCAATGCGCCTGAAGGAATACAGTTACTGGAGAAAGTGAGCGCACATTATCCTATGCAAGTGCAGTGGGGACTCGTCGGTAAACAGTACTTCATGGATGAAAGTGGCACTACAGTTAAACGAGACACTTCAGATGAAAGGCATGATGCAATTCCTGCCGCAAATTGTGGAGATGAAGAACTGCTGCAGCCGACTGATAATCACACTGGGAAAAGTCCTGATGAACACGCATCCCTGCCAACCGCTGCTGTTGATGACAATACCTCAGATAAAGCACAAATTGAGGAAATCAAAATATCTGATAATGCTGGCGTGGAAATCGAACAGCTGGAATCACATAACGACATCCTTCACGCAAAGAACAAGATTAAGACAGCCACTCCAAGTGCAAGCGCATTTCGCAAAGACATTATTAATTTGTCACGCGCAAATCCATCAGTACGAGCCATTCTACCGCTGATGACGAATCTTGGCGCACTTACGTTAGAGCAGGTTTTCCTTTTTGGCGGATATATGAATTGCTTTGACGATAACGATGAAAGCAAAGAAAATGTTGGCAGGGCTCTTGATGTGCTGTCTTCTAAGGGCCTGCTCACCATATACGAATATTCGGAGGGCGAAAAATCTCTTGAGGTGTACTGCCTCTCCTCGTATTGCAACTCGTGTATGAGAAAAGATAGCATTGCGTCACAAATGAAGACCTTTTGGAATGTATCTTATGGAAATAATACCATTGTCGGTGGGGCGGAAATTACGATGGCGTGTTTAGCGACCGCCATTGATAATAATATGCTCTTGCTGAAATACTTGTATTATGCGAAGAATTCCACTAGCAGCGCTGAATTTAGCACAATCACATCTTCTATCAAATGGGTTGGCAATCACTATAGTGTTATTGTTGTATTCAACGATGATCCTTATATATCTTCCTTAACGCAGCCCGGTACTGATGTTTGTGCAAATGATGATAAGAGTATCCTCATTATTACTAATGACAGTGATTTTGAGTGGGACTGTTGTGGTGAACATGACCATGTGTTTATTCTGAATAAAGATACTCTTATGTTACATGGCTCTGACGGAACGCAAATTGAGCACGAGGCTGTTGTTGGTTCTGTAACTGAGGATAAAGAGCCGGAACACGTAGCAACTGATAATGAGGAAATGGCAGAATCCGAGCCAGAGGTGCAAGAAACGCCGGTGGTAGAAAACCCGCCTGGTGCTGCGATACCTGTCGTAGTAGCTGAGATAACACCAAGCAATTCGCTTAATACTAATTCGGATTCGTCGGATTCTACGGTTTCAATTCAATCTTTGTCTGATTCCAAACATGTTCCTACTGATAAGGAATTTGAGGAGATTATTCTTACAGTTCTCAACACACCTGCTTCCTCATCAGAAGATCTAAATGATTCCGTTGTCAACGCTGTACTTCTTGCTGATGGTGCAAGTCTTGTTAAGGGGTGCGACAATTGCAAAGTGCTATCCGATGAGCTGCAACTTGCTACGGGATTGTTTATTCGCGAGCATGCTTATACATCGGAATGCTTGGCGTCGGCATTTTCAGAGCCGTTAAAAAACGATCCTTGTATCATGTTGGCATCGTATCTTCGTGCTTTGCTTATGCCCTCAATGGCATATGATTACGGTTTGAAGAATCAAACAGATATTTTCTTACCGCACTTTGATGATTATTTCTGTGGCTTACAGGATTTCAAGACACTGTTCAATAAAATCATGAGTGTTCGTGATGTCAGTCCGTTGGGATTTTCACCTGCAATTACTGCATTACTTGGAAGCGAAACAGAAAACGAGCATTTTATGGCAGACATGCGCGTAAGAGCGAATTCCAACTTGATTGTCAAATCGCCAAAGACAAGAATGAAAGCATTACCCGTGATGTACGGTGCTTGTTTCGGGCAAGGAAGTGATTTGTATGAATGCATGTCAATTATCGCCAATAATAGAGTTGAAGATGTTGAATACGTTGAAGCAATTCTCTCTGAATACTGCGATGAACAAAACGGCCTTTATAGCTCGAGCACGATAAAGGTTGAAGCCAAATTAGACAGCGCTTGGGATGCCGCAAATCCCAAGAGTAGCTTTAAATTGGAATACGATGCGCGTGACCAAGCGTTACGGCAGTACAGCAACAGATTGTCTTTAATGCTGACTTGGTTTGAACATATCAATTCCGCAAACAATAAGTCGTTAAACACAAAGCGTCTTGGCATACTCAGAAGTGAAATAGTGTCATTAATTCAGGCTGTTTTAAAGGAAACATCATGGCGGGGTATGAAGAATGCTAATATTCTTGCTTGGGTTCTTCCTCAATTGCTTCAATATTTAAGTGGAAAATATTCCATGCTTGCTGTCTTCTCGGGGTTGCTCTACACGGGTGTCTTTTCCGTGCGCAACGACGGAACTCCTGACATTGATAAAAGTCTGACAAACGTGAAGCACTATGAACCTTGGAGAAATGTTGTCCGTCACATTTTGACACACAAGAAAAACATTTCTGACATCCGTGCCGAAATAGTGAATGATGACCTTGGAGATGAGTCGGGTTTAGTTGATAATTTACATCAACTTGAAATGCTGGGAAAATTGTTGGGCGAAAGCACTGATGAATATAACATCACAGCCACTCAAATAAAAGAGGCTGCTGAATCTGCGGAAGCACGAACAATTCGTTTCAAAGAAACTCTGGAATTGGCTTATACATACAACCAGATCAACGAGACAGAAAAGGAATCCCTTTTAGGACTGATGACGCAGTATAAGACAGCCTTTTTTGAAAGCAAAGACTTCGCATGCTGGAGAAGATTTTTGGAGGCTCTTGAAACACAGATACACGAATTTGCTGACATTAGAAAGAAGCCATTAAGAGCAAAACTCGATTCAAGATTGAAAAAAGCTCCCGACTCGCCGTTGCTTAATGAGGCAAATCGGTTGCTTGAACAGGACAAGAATTTTGCAGTTACTGAAGAATATATCAATAGATTTGATGTTGGTGAAACAGAGCTTGCGGATGAACTTGATGTTATCCTGCATGATTTTGATTATTTCAGTGACTTCCTCTCTAGTAATGTATTTGACCCGTTGCTTGCGGAATGCCGACGTTGTAATGGACGTGCGCTGAAGTCATTTGGGTGGACATATCTCGATAAACGGCTTCCGAAAGAGTGGACTGCCCGTTTACGTGAAGATAGCGAAAAAATGGTGTCAAATTGGCCGGTCAGAAAGGATACGTCAACTCCTACTCAAATTCAAGCCTTGTTTTCACAGCTTGGCTTTAGTGTGAATAGTGCAACAAAGGTTCAGGGACACAAAGAAGAAATGTTCCGACTGAATATTAATGCATCCGCTCGCAGCATGGCTGACTATCGCCATCCCATTTCTTCGTTTGGTACGCAAATGAAGTCTCCGCTCAATGTCATCGTTCTCTATGGCAATTATACCGAACGTCAGTTAGTTGATACTGTTTCATCATTTGACCTTGGTGGCGTGTCAATTGTACTAATTGATAGACCCCTTGACAAGTCAGTACGTCGCCTAATTGGCGAGATATTTCATACTCAAACCTCTGGACAAAATCCATTCCTCCTGATTGATCAAGTTCTCTTTTTGTACCTGGCAATGCATCAGGTTACTGAAAGAATACCGGCGATGCTAAAGTGCACGCTTCCTTATACAACTTACCAGCCGTTTGTCCGCGATGGTGGTTCAACCGCTGATGAAATGTTTTGCGGAAGAACGCAAGAGTTGGCAACTATTATTGACCCCAATGGTGCATGCGTTGTTTACGGAGGGAGACAGTTAGGTAAAACTGCCCTTCTCGAAAGAGCAGAGAGCAGGTGTTCCAAGCCCGACAACAAAGCATTTGCGGTTTATATTAATATCATTAACTGCAAAACCGAAGAAGCTCTTGTCGAAAAAATTGTCGGTGATGTTTTGAAAAAAACGGGATTGCAGTTGGCTTCCTGTAAGTCGATGGACAAGCTGTGTTCTCAAGTTGATACGTTTTTCCGCGAACACAAAATTGTTTCGTTACTGCTTCTTTTGGATGAGGCTGACAATTTTCTTGCAGCTGTCGCCGACGCAGAATATAAACCAATTCAGCCGCTTATAGATTTGAAGCGCGAAACCAAAAACGCATTTAAGTTCGTTTTAGCAGGACTTCATAATGTTTGTCGGGCCAAAAATGCTACCACAAAGAATGGCGTCTTCGGCCAGTTAGGTACGCCACTTTGCGTTAAGCCGCTCACGCCTACAGATGCGCTTCAACTGTTATCACGCCCATTGCGTTATCTCGGTTTCCAAATTGATAGATATCCGCACTTGGAAACCATTCTAACGAACACAAACTATTATCCGGGTATTTTGCAGTTTTTTGGGTACATGCTGGTTGAAACTCTTAGCGGACAGTATGCAAAATACTATCATGCAGCAGATGGTAATCCGCCGTTTACACTGCGGGATGAGCAGCTGGCTGCCGTTATGACATCTTCCGATTTGAACAGGAGTATTCGCGATAAATTCCGCTGGTCGCTTGAACTCGACCCTCGCTACTTCATGATTGCCAGATGCATAACTATGCTGTACCATTTTCATGATGATGATAGGTCTTCCGGTAGCTGGCTTGGTTTTTCTGTCGACGAAATCATCAACATGGCGAATGAGTATAACATCCACTGCCTTGAAAACGAAACACACAATAGCTATATCATTCTTCTGGATGAAATGGTTGAGATGGGAATACTCAATCAGCCGGAATCTGGTATTTATCGCCTTCGTCGCAACTCGTTTGTCGATATTATCGGTGAGAATTTCGATACATTAGATGCAGAGATTATTAGCTGCAATGAGGAGGCGTAAAAATGTCATACGTTTCATGGGAGGAATTCTGGTGGAATAATATCACAGGCGCCCACTCTCTGGTATCTGCTGTTGCTGTGGAGCTTTTGGAAAGCAGGAGTGTGGTTTTGAATGTTCCATCAGATATTCCTTGGCGGCACTCGATGCGAAGCGCCATAAGCACGTATTTTCAGGAAAAGAATGACTTCCGTGACATCATAATTCAGCCTATTGATGCCGTTGATGACAACCACGAATTACTTGAACCGGGTCGATTTATCCTGTCACGCTTCGCGTCTTTATCTGTCAGTAAAGGGTATCGAGAAAAATCAAAGGTGACAATTCAGGATTACATATCACAGAAGGGTGTAATCAGAAACCAGATTATTTGGGTGAAGGGTCTTTCTGGGAAAACAGCTGAACAATGGGTGAAGTTCTGCAAGGCTTTTTCTACAAACTCCATAGCCGATGGGTTGTTTGTACTTGAGGTTCAAGGTGGGCTACATACCGCCGATACAAAACACTTAAGAACCATTGAATTCAATGAATGCGTGAGTAGCTACGATGTCCAGCTATTTAACAGCTTTATACTTGATGAACAACGTATATACACTGAAAATTGGAAAAAATATATTTCCGCCACAGCTGCACTGGTGTGCGGCATTGATGCTGAAGTATCTGAGCTACTGCTTCGAGTTACAGATTTTAAGCGTGAATCTCCAATTGATGGTATTCAACGGATTGCCGAGATGCCGGATTTTGAAAGGCGCGGAACAAACGACCAATCAAAACACGTATTATGGAGTATTAGGAATAAACAAAATTCAGTGATTGAGTATAGTATCTGGGCTGCTCAAGTCCAAGTCTTGTTCCCGATAATTGAAATGGAGCGCGTTTCGATTATCCAAAAATGGAACACGCAAATTAAAGATGCACTTGAAGACAATACAATAACGCAGTATGGTGAAATCATTAAGAATCCGATGGATGTTGAGCTTGGTACACTGTGTTATATGATGAGTCATCGGAAAAATGCTGACTTGTATTTGCTTTATCTACCCGATGAGACCGACAGAAACAGAGTTCGATTTCTCCACGAATGCAGAAATCTGCTAGCTCATGTATCCTGTTGTTCGCCTGAACAAATCGTAGCATTGCTCGACAACGAAACCGATGAATTAGGAGTTGTGTTGTCAACAAACGAAGAAATTTTGAATAGGAAGAAGGCGTATCATGTCGCAGAACCTTGTTACTGAAAGTCAAGTCAAGAATGCACTCAATATTGAGTCGTTCCGCAATCTCTCCAAGGATAAAATCATGGAGTTTGTTTCTCTTATTCCGAGTATGGATAAAGATGTCGCGTTGGCAATTATCAATCAATTCCCCGAATATTCCGAAATGGCAAAATGTATGGTCGAACAGCTGACTATAACTTGCGATTCTGCCATTGCAGAAAACACATCCAGCCAAAACACGGTGTATTCGGCTTATAGGAAAATCCTCGATGATTTGGGCGACATTCTGAAACGTGAGGATATCACTGCCGAAGAACGAGACTCAATCTCAAGCAAGATGATTGAAGTTGCAGATAAAATGGCAGCAAAGGATACCGAAAGCAAGAGTTTTCTCGCATGGATTGTTAAGAACAAGGAGTATGTGATCAGTGGGGCTTTAATTCTCGGCTCGGTGATTCTGGGCGTGAACATTAAGGGAAAAGACATTCCAAAACTGACAAAGTAAGGGTTACTTGGTGCTCGTCAACGATACCCCCGCTCGTTAACGATTGCTCTGCGGTAATCAAAAAAGGTGCATTGTATCAAAGTAGTGCAGGAAACACAAACATTGACCGTAGCATTGATACAATGCTACGGTCAATCCTTTTATTATTCGTATCAAGAAAGCCTTTAATACAAGGGATTAGCTCCATAGGGGTATGCAAAATCCTTTGTATTGCAGGCTTTTTCTGCGTTATGGAGTTTCTCCGCTATTCTCGGTTCAAAGCACAATTTGAATACCCTTAGACGAAAAATAAAATAGTTCTATGAAAAATAACGGAGTACAAGGAATAATAAAAGGGTTCAATTTGCTCTGCCCAAACACATTAAACCGAAGTGTTAGATGGGCTATTTCTTCTTTTTCGCCGAGTACTTAGTGGATTTGCGGTGCTTGGCGCCATCCTCACCGATTTCCACATTGCTCCTGCGAATGCGTTCTTCTTGTGAATGATGTCGTCAAAACACGATGGGCAGCATCACTGAAAACTTCCATCAGTTTTCTCGCGCTTTGTGCTATTGTGCATTGCTTTTCTGTTTTTCCAATTAATAAGAAACAGCGCTCCGATAATAAATGCCGGTCCTGCAATAGGTAGACTCCTTGTTATCGCAAGATACCATGGGAAACCCGAACTGATTGCGCTAAATGCAACTAACCCAATATATAAAAGTCCCGCACCGAAATAACTTACCGCCCCTACAATATCCTTCCTCCAAGCTATGGCAAGTAAGACAGCCATAATGATAGATGGTATATTATGCATAAACAAACCAAGTAAGAGTTGGATAGGCTACACTAAACTGTACAGAAAAGATAAGGTAATGGTATTCTTTAGAGAAGAGAAAGAAGGAGAAAATCATGGCCGAAAAACGAACGAGGCGAACCTTCAGCGAGGAACAGAAGAAGCAATTGGTTGAGCTGTTCAACCACGGCAAGCCCAGAAGTGAAATCATCCGGGAGTATGATCTGACTGCCTCAGCTTTCGACAAATGGGTGAAGCGCATCAATGTTACAGGTTCCAGTCGCGAGAAAGACAACCGAACCATTGAAGAGCAAGAATTGATCAAGCTCCGCAAGGAAAATCAGCAACTGCGCATGGAGAATGACGTTTTAAAGCAAGCAGCGCTGATATTCGCACGAAAGTAATTGTGATCAAAGCCAATGCCCGCAAATACTCAATATCAGCGCTGTGCAGATGTTTAGGCATTGCGCGGAGCACCTATTATTACGAATGCCATGATCACCGAGATGAAAGCTCCTTAGAAGAAGCGGTTCAAACTGTAAACGCCGGAGTATAATTGACCGAGATCGCCGATGAAAATTGACCCACTCAAGAATAACGGCTACCATGGCGTAAAGAAACGCCATGGAGGTAGGCCGGATGTTAAGGAGTGGAACGATT
>Ga0163159_1002349_pt1 | contig 15656 bp, 10 predicted proteins | sample BioMet9_FD_108702 | JGI IMG/M metagenome (GOLD analysis project Ga0163159, IMG submission 108702) | Microbial communities from bioreactor (seeded with sewage sludge) at Lawrence Berkeley National Lab, California, USA - Biofuel... | ecosystem: Engineered > Bioreactor > Anaerobic > Unclassified ... | reverse complement strand
CGTTCATACAGACGATTCACAGGTTCAATTTTCCGGGTTCCCCCGCGCTTATGGTTTCTTATGGAAAACCCTCGTCTACATTATATCGCATTTTCCGAAGTTTGAACCGTTGAACTTTGTGCCTTCGCATTGTGCAGGCGGATCGGCTTGTCCTTACGAGTATAAATCACCGAGGCGACCAGCGCGGAAAGCGGCGCGGTCGCGACCAGCCCAAAGCTGCCCACCAGTGTGTTCAACAGTTGGCTGGCAACATATTTAAGGTTCGCCACATCCGTAAGCGGTGTGCCTTGCCCCATAAAGTACATCAGCATCGAGAGGTAGTTACCGGAGTACGCCAGCATCAGCGTGGTTGCCATCGTTCCCAGCACCCCGCGCCCAATGGTGAGCCCGCTTTTCAGCAACAGCCCGCGGGAAATGTCCGGGCAATGCCGTTGCACTTCCTGGCAGCCGACCGATACATCCATGCTCAGGTCCATCAGCGCTCCGGAATTGGCAATAAACATCATTCCGATATACAGATCCCGGGTGTTCACCTGCAACGCGGATTGGGACAGCAGCGGCACCACATAGGGCAAGTCTCCCCCATCCAGCTTCAGCCAGCCTGTAAACAGCATCGCCAGTAAAAAGGTAACCATCGTGCCCGCCAGCGACCCCAACAGCGCTACCGCGCAGCGGCGGGTAAAACCGGCTACCAGCAGATCGATCAGCGCGGTCAGCAGAAGCACCGTCGCAAACGAGGCCAGCACCGGGTCGATGCCCTTCAGCAGTAGTGGGATCAATAGTTTCCAGATGACCACGGCGCTTGCCGCCAGCGAGATGAGCGCGCCGGAACCAATGATGCCGCCAAAGGCAATCAGCGCCACCGAAAGCGCCCCGAATATCAACAGTTCGCTGTCCAGCCGGTAATGATCTACCAGCGTGATCTGTAACCCGTTCTTACCATCCTGTACCAAAGCGTAGGCGGTATCGCCGGGCTGAAAAAGCTTATCCTTATCAAGCGACGTATTCAGGTAGTTGCTGCCCGTCGCGCTTTCGCCCCGATGTGCCCCTGTTAGCACAGTCACAGTGCAGTTCTGCACACCGGAGTATACAATCCCGATCGGCAGCAGGTCGCTGTTGTCCACTGTGTCGATCCGCACCTGCGCGCGCGGCACAGCGGAGTACTGGTTTAAAAACGGGTCGGGGAGCAGGCAAAGCAGCACGCAGACCACGATCATCACACCGCTGAAAATCAAACTTTGTTTTGTCGCTTTTTTCATAATACCTTCCTCATGCTCAACGGGGCTGCCTTTGCGGACAGCCCCGTCATCAGGTGGTTAATGCTTATTTTGTCAGGCCCATCACACTCATGGTTTTGGTAAAGAGGTCGGTATCGTCGTACATCCCGGTAAACTGTTCTGCGCCAACGCCCACAGCATACACGGGTACCGGCAGGCCGGTGTGGGAATAGCTGGTGTAGCTCAGCCCCGCTTTGTTGTTCTCAATATGGCTTACGGCCATGGAGAGCGGCTCGTATCCGCCATAAAGCAGCTCGTCGTTATCCGTCAGGGTGCGAGCGTCCTCCGGCTGCATGCTCAGCGTGAACGCGGCTTTCAGCGCGGCGACATCCTCCTCGGTCAGCGACAGGTTCTGCCCGGCTTCGGTCGTCAGCCCATAGTATTGCTTGATCGCGGCCAGCGCATCGTCAAAGGTTGCGTTTTTCTTGCGCAGATCGGCAATCACGCTGTCAAAGTCGGTAAAGGACATGGTCTGGCTGGCCAGGTAGTTGAAGTGCGTATCGTAAGCAGTGGTAGCGTAACCGATGGTAAGCCCACCGGTTTCATGATCCGCGGTCACGATGATCAGCGTTTCGTCCGCGTGATCTTTGGCAAAGTCCACTGCCGCCTGCACCGCGTTGGAGAAGGCCACGGTATCTTCAATCGTCGTCGCAGCGTCGTTGGCATGGCAGGACCAGTCAATCTTGCCACCTTCGCACATCATGAAGAAACCGTTGTCGTTATCCAGCACTTTGGTACCGGCGGTTACGAAATCCGCCAGAGACAGCACATCTTCACCGGCAGCCGCACGGCGAACGCGGTCAATTTCATAGGTGATGGCATCGTCATCCTGAATGTCGGGGTTAGCCGCCAGTACCCGGCCGGAATCGCTGGTCAGTGCGCGGATTCCGTCCACAGTGTTCACATAGTTCCAGCCGTTTGCCGTCGCAACGTCGTACAGGCTTTGCTGGGGTTTGTCCTTGTCATCGCCCGTAGCGTGGTGGAAAGCGCCGCCCGCCAGATAGTCCAGTGTCGTACCCGTTAGCCCCTGAATACCGATGTCGTAGTAGTTGTTTCGGCTTTCGGACTTGGCATAGAAGGCCGCGGGAGTGGCATGGTTCAGCGATACGCTGGTGACGACGCCAATCTTTTTACCGGCTTCTTTGGCATATTCGGTAATCAGTTTGAAGCTCTGCGTTTTATCCACATTGTAGTTGAGCACCCCGGAAAGGGTCTTGTTGCCGGAGGCCATAGCCGTAGCGGTGCTGGCGCTGTCCGGACAGAACGAAGTCATGTCGTAGGTGGTCGCGGTTCCGGAATACGGGAAACCTGTAAAGGAGAGTGCCGCGGGGATCGGGTGGGTCGCGTCAGGATTTTGCACCGCGCCCAGGTAGTACTGCGTCGCCGTTACCTGCGGCGTGCCCATGCCGTCGCCGATAAACAGGAACACGTACTTCGGTGTCTTCGCCGCGGTTTCCGCCAGACCGGCGACCGGGAGAACGCACGCCAGCAGAAGCATTGCCGAGCAGAGAATTGCCAGAATTCGTTTCATACTTTTCACACCTTTCTTTCATTTCGGTATGAGCATAACATCCGAACATGTTTCTCTGCCCAAAGCCACGTAAAGCATTCGTAAATTTCCCAACTCCGATTCACATAAAAAAATGCGGACTGAAATTTTCTTTCAGTCCGCACAATTGTTTCGATTATCATAACCGCTTGCGTTACTCGCCTTTGAACACCTGTATGGTAATTACGCCCTCCCCTTTACTTTCAGCAAGGATACGGATGGGGAAATCGTAGTCGTTGCGGAAAACGAAGTTCAACTCGTCGTTGCCGACCGCCGCATCCTGATGCATGGGCAGGTAGCGCGCGCATCCGGGCCCGTGCGGCCTGCGGTATACGATGGTAACTCCCGGAAGCTTCCGCACCGTGTTATACAGGGTGGAGCTACTCTGGCAGGTCCCTCCGCCGTACCCCGGCTGGCTGCCGCCGTTCAGCAGGATCGGCGCGGGAAAATACCCATTCGCCTTTTTATACGGACCGATCTGTGCGTTAAAATCCAGCTGTTCGCCGGGTTGCATCACCCGTGTCATCAGTTCGCAGGAACGTACGATGTTCTTCACGCGGCCGTCGTTAAGCTCCACGCCATTGTTATATTTGAAAAACGAGCTGAACGCCGCGATCGGGGTATCCTCGCTCATCGGCTCATCTGTCGGTGACACCACCACCATATCCGTCAGCAACGACGCGTCGATATAGCCGTAGCTTCGCCAGTACAGCACTTTGGCAAACCCCTGCGTAAACTCGATAATAGCGACCTTGCTCCCCTTGCCAACCACAATGGGGAACGTTTCGCTGCTGTTATCCGGAGAAAGGTGAATTGGCGCCACGTCGGTTGTCGTGGCTACATAACTCATGATGGTTACGCCGTAAGGCGGCGTAGTTTCGGGGTTAATGGTGGTGCAGTTTTCATCAATGCAGGTCCGTTTCACAAAGCCGACGATATTTTTATACTCCGCCAGCACATAGGCGGGAAATACTTTGTATATCGTGATGGTTTCTCCGATGCCCACCATAGTTAACTGATCGCTTTTATCATCCTGCGCTGCGCGAATCGACGCGCCCGTGCCCGTTGCGGTCATCAGCTTGATCTGCGTGGTATAAAGCGGCGTCAACCCATCAATGCTTGGCAGCGCCTGATCGGCCTGGCCGACCACCTCGCTCATTCCATCGTCTTCCACGTAATCTTCCACTACGGCGCCATCCGTCGCATTGGGATCCGCCGTTGCAGACGCGGTTTCCTCCGCAAGGGCCGGAGAAACCAGCAGCACAGCACATAAAATCCCTATCAAAACGCGTTTCAGCAAGCGCGAACACTCCTTTACCTAATCGAGGTATAAAATAGTATACCACAGTTCGTATACCCAGGCGAGCCGGAGCGGAAAATTTACGTTTTTGTCGAACCGCCCCGTTCTTCCGGCGACGGTCTGGTTTCGCCCCCATCCCCTCCTTGTTAAAATCTCTACTAGCCATTTGCCCCGCGATTTGCTATAATAAACCGATATCATTTGGAGGAGGTCACCCGATATGGCGTTAGTCAATACTCAGGAAATGTTCAAAAAGGCGTACGCAGGCGGTTATGCTGTGGGTGCGTTCAACGTCAACAATATGGAGATCATTCAGGGCATCACCGAAGCCGCCAAGTTGGAGAATGCTCCGCTGATCCTGCAGGTCAGCAAGGGCGCCCGCAAGTATGCCAAACACGTTTATCTGATGAAGATGATCGAAGCCGCTATCGAGGATACCGACCTGCCGATCGTTGTACATCTGGATCACGGCCCCGATTTTGAAACCTGCAAAAGCTGCATTGACGGCGGCTTCACCAGCGTGATGATCGACGGCAGCCACCTCACTTTTGAAGAGAACATCGCCCAGACCATCAAGGTTGTGGAGTATGCTCACAGCCAGAAGAAGTACGTGACCGTCGAAGCCGAGCTGGGCCGTCTGGCGGGTGTGGAAGACGAAGTGAAGGTATCCGCTGAGGATAGCTCCTATACCCATCCGGACGAGGTGGAAGAGTTTGTGAAGCGTACCGGTTGCGACAGCCTTGCCATCGCCATTGGCACCAGCCACGGCGCGTTCAAGTTCAAGGGCGAGCCCAAACTGCGCTTCGACATTCTGGAAGAAGTCGGCAAGCGCCTGCCGGGTTACCCCATCGTACTGCATGGCGCCAGCAGCGTCGTGCCCGAGTACGTGGACATGATCAACCAGTACGGTGGCCAAATGCCGGGCGCTCAGGGCGTGCCGGAAGCGATGCTGCGCAAAGCCGCCTCGATGGCCGTATGCAAAATCAACATCGACAGCGACCTGCGCCTGGCCTTTACCGCCGAAGTCCGCAAGCACTTCGTGGAGCATCCGGATCACTTTGATCCCCGCCAGTACTTGGCCGACGCGCGTGACGGCATCCGCAGCATGGTGCAGCACAAGATCGTAAACGTGCTGGGCTGCAACGGCAAAGCCTGATCCATTTCATACACCGGGCAAACCAGCGCCCCGCGTTCAGCCTCCCTCTGTAACCAAGCGGGGCGGGGTTGAAAGCGGGGCGATTTTAATGATACGGGAGGACATTGGCATGAAAAAAGCAGGCCGTATCGCCGCCATCACGCTTTTCGCCATGGCCGCGACGTTGGCGGTGCTGTTGGTGAACACCGACCTGACCACCTCGTCGTGTCTGCTTTTTTTCGTGCGGGATACACTGGCGACACTATCCGGGCGGGAAGGGGAAGCCTCCCTGCTGATGGCGTTGTTTCTGTGGCTGTTTGCCCGTTTTACCTTCGCGCCATTTGCGTGGCGACGCGGTGACCGGATACGGCTTTGCCTGCTTGCCGCTGTGTTTGCCTTTGCCTGTTCGGTGGGCGCGGCGTACCGCGCGGACGACGGCGCGCTTGCGAATTTTCTGTCCCCCTATCACCTACTGTTGCTGGGCGGCAAAGCATTCGGCTTTTTTTCACTGTTCTTCGTGGGGATGAAAGCACTGCTGGTTTCGTTGCCGAAGGCGGCTTCCCGCTGGAACGTCCCGTCCGCCGCATCCCCGGCGACAGTGCGCCGGGCTTTCCTGAGCGCATGGATCATCCTGGCGCTGGTGTGGCTTCCCTCGCTGATTGCCCGCTGGCCCGGCGTCGTCACGGACGACGCGGCCCGTGCGCTGCAGCAGTTTACAGGGCAAATTATGCCTACCAGCGACCATCCGCAGGCCTATACCTGGCTGTTGGGGGCGATTGTGTGGCTGGGCCCGCAGATCGGCGGGGACAACTTTGGTATCCTTATGTATGCGCTGATACAGTATCTGCTGTTGTCCGGCATACTGGCGCTTGCCACGGCGGAATTGAAGCGCGAAAAACTGCCGGATGTGCTGCGCTACGCGCTGATCGCTCTGTTTGCCCTGCTCCCTGCGGGTATGCAGAATGCCGCGGTCGTCATCAAGGACGTGCCGTACACCGCCGCTTTTCTGGCTGTTGTGGTTTTATCCGCCCGTGCGTTCCTCCATCCTGAAGAATGCTGGCGTTCCGGCCGCTGGTGGGTCGGGTTTACCGTAGCGTCGCTTGCCACCCTGTTGCTCCGTCATAACGGCGTACTGGCCGTCGCGCCTATGACCGTGGTGCTGGTCGCGCGTTTCATCCGTCGGCTCAGGTCCCATTTTTACGGTAAATGGGCATTGCTGGCAACGCCGCTGGTGGTGCTGTTTCTGTTTGACAATCTGGTTGTACCGCAGATTGCCTATCCCGTGGAGACTTCCGCGGATGTTTTGGGCGTATCCATCCAACAGAACGCCCGAATCCTCAAAAACAGCCCGCAGGACGTTACCGACGGGGAGTATGCAATCATCGACCGGGTGTGGGAAGCGAATCAGCTTACGCAGGCCTATGCCCCCCGCCAATCGGACAGTACCCGCAAGCTGTTCCGGTATTTTAACGACCATACCCGCGCGGATGTGCTGGCTTATGTCGGGGTTTCCGTCCGGTTGTCCGCCTCGCATCCCCTGACCGCGCTGCATGCCTTTTGGGCCCTCTCCGGCGGTTTTGTGGACCCGTTTGACGATGCTGCCAGCTACTATACCCGCATGGTTACACCCGCTTCGTCCAAGTATCCGTCGGCGCTGACCATCGCCCACCCCGCTGCGCTTGCGTCCCTGCAGGATCGCCTGCTGAGTCTGGAATCCAGCTATCGGGATCTTCCGCTGATATCCCAGCTGCAATCCTCCGGTTTTTTCTGCTGGATGCTTTTCGCGGGATGGTTCCTGATCCGTCGCACGCCGGAAAAAAAGCGGAGTTGGCTGCTGGTTGCTCCCCTTGCGACGCTGTTATCGTGCCTGCTTTCTGCCGGGTTCGTTATCGGCAGCCGATACGCTCTCCCGCTCATTTTCTCCGTTCCCTACCTGCTGTGTCTGTTCAGCGCACCCATTGTGCACAACGCCGTTCCGCCCTTGCATTCCTCGCAGAAAGAAGCGACACCATGAAAGAAAACGAGGGGAATCGTTCCTTGAAAACCACACTAGGGCGCATGCGCCGCGCGGACCAGGATTTTCATTTAATCGAGCCGGGAGATCGCGTCGCCGTTGGCGTTAGCGGCGGAAAAGACAGCCTGCTGATGCTGCACACGCTGGCAATGTATCGCCGCGTTCGCAAGGATGATTTTACCTTGCAGGCCATCATGCTGACCGCTGGAAAAACGCCGCCGGATACCCGTGCCATCGAAGAATTTTGCCGTTCGGTCGATGTGCCCATCACGGTCCGGTATACCGATCTGTATCAGATCATTTTTGAAAAGCGCAACGACCGCAGCCCCTGCCCCCTGTGCGCCAAAATGCGCCGCGCCATGCTGTGTGACCTGTGCAACGAACTGGGCTGCAACAAGCTGGCGCTGGGTCATCACCGGGAAGACGCACTGGAGACTTTTCTGATGAGCCTGATTTACGAAGGGCGCATCCATACCTTTCACCCAAAAACCTACATGAGCCGCGCCAACATCACGGTAATCCGGCCCTTGATTTACATGCCGGAAAAAGACGTGATCCATATGCAGAAACTGTTGCAGCTTCCCGTGCTGCATAACGATTGCCCCGCCAACGGGCACACCAAGCGGCAGGAAATGAAGGATTTGCTTCACGAGTTGGCCAAGCGTTACCCACATCTGGAAGAAAACATGCTTTCCGCTTTGAAAAACGACGAGCAGTACAGCCTGTGGGAAAAGATGCCGCGCGAATCCACTTCGGACGACGAATAAACGGCCGTTTCATCAGCCGTTAAGATGAAGGGAGACCTTTTCATGGCAGGGATAACCTGTAATTTCTTCTCCAAATCCATGCCTGGTATGCAAGCTTTCACAGCGGTTTTGCCAATTGACGCGCCGCCTTCCGCGCCGGATGCGCCAACGTACGCGGGCGGTCCGTGGCCGACGATTTATCTGCTGCATGGCTATACCGGCAACCATACCGATTGGCTGTATCACAGCGGTATTGTGGACTGGGCCGCCAAGCACCGGTATGCCGTGATTATGCCGGGATGCGGCAACGCTTTCTACCTGGACAATGCGGAAACCGGCGAAAAAAGCGGCACCTATGTGGGCGTCGAACTGGTCGATGTAACCCGCAAGATGTTCCCCCTGTCCCATCGCCGGGAAGATACGATCATCGCCGGTCTTTCGATGGGCGGCTACGGCGCGCTGCGTAACGGACTGTATTATCCGGATACGTTTGGTGCGGTTATCGCCCTTTCCTCGGCGCTGATTACCGACGAAGTGGCTGCCATGACCCCGGAAAAAGAAGGAAACGGCGTGGCCCCTTATGGCTATTATCGACATACGTTCGGTGAGCCTTCCCGCTTACTGGGCAGCGACCGCGACCCCAAACAACTCGCAACGGCCTGCGTGCAGGCCGGTAAGATGCCGCGTATCTTTATGGCCTGTGGCTCGGAAGATTTCGCATTCTTCATTAATGATGATTTTCACCGCCACCTTGAAACGATTGGTTATCCTCACGAGTGGTGGGTACGTCCCGGCGTGCATGATTTTGCTTTCTGGAACCAATCCATGCCCGCAGGGATGGATTGGCTTGATCATCGCGCCTGATCTTTTCAAAAGACAAGCTTATCTCGTTCCGCGCTCTTGATGCAGGGCAACTCGTTAGGTGCCTGTTTGCTGCCTTATCTTCCACAATAACGAATCTCCTCCTCCACTGCCTTCGGCAGTCGGAAGGGGAGATTCGTTCTCATATGAATTGAGGCAACGGAGGAGTCACTCCGGCACAATATCCCGCGGGGTTACTCCAACGTAAATACGGGCTGCTCTGTTTTTATAGGTGCTGGTTGCAATCTTTACGCGGGATATGTCAGCCCCGTCCACTACCGTAACCAGATAGGTATCCACAACATAACCTTCGCTGGCTTCAATGACCGTCTTCTGTTCATCGGTAAAAGTGACGTACTTCGCTTTCGTATCTTCGATGATTTCCGGTTCAGTCGGCTTTTCCAGCGTTTCAACCGTTTCAGTTTCCAGCCGGTAGCTGGTGGAACCCAGATCAAGGCCGTAGATCCGCACTTCGCAAAGCAAGCGCTTTTTATTCGTCGGGTCCGTCAGCACATGTGCCGTTAAATAGACTCGTCCGCCGGAGGTGTTCTTGAAAGCAAAATCAACCTCATGCCCACGGGTATCGCTCACCGTAGCATCCTCACCCAGCGAGGTATAAGATACAGGTGTGGAATGGGCTGTGTGATCCGTTATCTTCATTCCCGCCTGCACAGCCGCCAGATACACCGTCGTGCTGGCCTGGCAGACACCGCCGCCCCAACCCAGTGTCAGTTCTCCGTAACTGTACTCGTATGCGGCCAGAAACCCGTTAGCCTGCGTGCGCCGGCCTACTACTTTGTTGAAGGAGAATGTTTTCCCATTTTCTAAAGTCATCCCGTTAATCTTTGAAAAAGCCAGCCGGATGTTGTCGTTACGGGCGTCGGTAGAATGGCTGTCGATCGGGGTAACTGCCCGGAAACGCAGCGCATAGTTCTTCTGCAGGTCCGCTACGGTTACCTGCGGCAGAATATCAGTCGGTTGCACCATAATCTCGCCGCTGGTAAAGCTGTTTACCATGTCCAGTATTTGCGTGCGGATCGAGTCCACGTCCAGCTGCTTTCCGACCACTTCATTCTGAAAAGTGAACGGCTGCGCAGTATTGTCCGGATTGAAGCTGATCAGCGCGGCATCCTGCGGGGCAACATAAGCGGCATTGGCAAGCATATCCAAAATATCGTCAATCGGCGCGGTATTGCCGCTTTGTTCCGCGCTGGTGAACGAGATTTGCGTTGACTTGGCAGTATCAATTTCCTTTTTCAGTTCAAAAACATCTTTACGGTGAGTGGCGCTTGTTTCATGCCCGACAGCCCACGCCTGTTCCAGCGCCTGATTCGGATCGCGACTGATTCCCAATGTCTGCGCGGTAATATCCTTATATTCCCCGGCCGGGCTTTTCAGCCGTACGTACCACGAATTCAGCTTCTCATTAATTTGCTTTTGTACAGCCTGGCTGCCCTGATCCCAGGTCATTCCGGAAAGGTTGATACCGTCTACGTACACATTATCCAGAAACACGGTGGTATACGGCTTTACCTCGGCCTGTATCTTCCAGAGATAAATACCACCTGCCGCACCCGCCAGCAAAAGCAGGATGACCAGAAACTTGATGAGCTGTCCGCGAAAAGTATGCCTTTTCGGCGGTTTCCCCTTCCTTACAGGAGCGTGCCCGTTGGGCGTGTTTCCATTGGTGCGCCGCGGCTGACGCGAACCAGCAGCAGGCTGCGCCCAGCCGCCTGACGGTTGGGTAGCTTCTTGCTGGCTGGGTGGACGGTAGCCTTGGCTGTACATGGTTTTCGCTCCTTTGTCGGGGATAAGGAAAGCTGCGGAGTACTGCGTTGTTTGATCCTGATGATTCAATCGTTTCCCACGGCCTGTTGAAACGGCGTTCGGTTTTCAATTGCCACTTTGAGCGCCTGCAGGTCATCCTGCCAGTTCGTCCATCCGGATGGCAATCGGCCGATCTGAGCGCGCGTATCGTGGTCGCCGTGATAATCACTGCCGCCCGTTACCAGCAATCCGGAGTCACGTGCCATACGAAGCAGAAAAGGAATGTCGCTTCGGGATGCGGAAGGGTGAAAGACCTCAATACCGGCAAGACCTGCCGCCCGCAGCGAAGCCACCAGCGCCTCCAGCGTGAAAGTCGTTAGCCCGATGCGCATCGGGTGCGCCAGAACCGGTACCGCACCTGCGGATACCAGCAGCCGCACCGCTTCCTCGGCCGAAAGATGGCACAGCGGCACATAAGCGGGTTTCCCCTCCCCCAGGTACTTATCAAACGCCTGTTCCATCGTATTCACAAGCCCCATCCCGATGAGTGCCCGAGCAATATGGGCTCTGCTGATCGGCATACTGTCCGGCCGATCTTCCGGCAGTTGATCCGGTGGAATCTCAATCCCCATTTTTTTGAGTCGATACAGCATTTCCGCGTACCGGTCACGTCTCTCGGTACGTCCCCGTGTCAGCGTTTCCGACAGGATACGATTTCCCGGTGTCGCACCGTATCCCAGAATATGGATACGGCCTTCCGCCCCGGAGCTAAGCTCCAGAGCCGGAAGGACGTCCAGCGGGTGTCCCTGCGCCGTCTGCGCCGCGGCTGCCTCGGCCATGGGCCGGGTGCCCGCAAGCGTGTCATGGTCGCAAAGGGCAACAACGCTCACATGTCTGCGAACCGCCAGTGCGCATAACTCCGCAGGAGAAAGCAGACCGTCGCTGTATATACTGTGGATATGCAGATCAATCGTCGTCACGGTTCGATAAACGGATTCTTATCACTATCGCCCTGCATGCCTTCCATTGCCGGTTTGAAAATAGGAGCAGGCACGCGGTGTTCCGGCTCCGCAGGTTCCGCAACCTTCGGTTTCACCGGCTCAGGCGGAAGGGGTTCGCCTTCCATAACCGCTTCAAACTCTTTTCGGCTAAGGGTTTCGCGTTCCAACAGCGCTTCCGCTACATCGGTCAGTTGTTTCTTGTGTTCTGTTAATATCCGCTGCGCGCGCACATAACACTCATCCACGATGCGTTTTACTTCCGCGTCGATGGAGGCAGCGCTCTGCTCGCTGTATTCGCGGCTCTGACCAAATTCCATCCCCACGAACACTTCCTGATCGCTGGAGAGATATACGGTGCCCAGTTCGCTCATGCCAAACTGCGTTACCATACGGCGCGCCAGCTCGGTGGCCCGTTTCAGGTCGCTGGAGGAGCCTGTGTAAAGATCATCCAGAGCCACTTTTTCAGCGGCATGGCCGCCCAACGCCATGGTGATCATCCCCAGAAGAGCCGTTCTGCTGAGGTTATCATTTTCCTCGGCAGGCAAACTGAGCGTATAGCCGCCCGCCTGGCCGCGGGGCACAATTGTGACCAGGTGCACGTCGTCGCATTCCGGCAGAAGGTTCGAGATCACGGCATGACCCGCTTCGTGGTATGCGACCGTATGCCGGTCGCGGGCCGTCACCTTGTGGCTCTTCTTTTCCGGACCCATCTGAACGCGGCTGATGGCATCCACCAGATTTTGCTGGGTAATTTTCTTACCCTTCTCGCGCACGGCAAGAATTGCCGCCTCATTCATCACATTTTCAAGATCCGCGCCGGTAGAGAAGGGCATCCGCTTGGCGACATTCTCAAAATCCACATCGGCAGCCAACGGCTTACTGCGGCTGTGTACCTTCAGGATTTCTACGCGGCCTTCCAAATCGGGATAGTTCACCGTTACCTGACGGTCAAAGCGACCGGGGCGCAACAGTGCCGGATCAAGGATGTCACGGCGGTTAGTAGCCGCCATTACAATCACGCCTTCGTTGATGGAGAATCCGTCCATCTCCACAAGCAGCTGGTTCAGCGTCTGTTCCCGTTCGTCGTGACCGCCACCCAGCCCGGCGCCACGATGGCGGCCCACCGCGTCGATCTCGTCGATAAATACGATGGCAGGGGCGGCCTTCTTGGCCTGATCGAACAGGTCGCGTACGCGGCTCGCGCCTACACCCACGAACATTTCCACGAAATCCGAACCGCTGATAGAGAAGAACGGAGCATTTGCTTCCCCGGCAACTGCTTTGGCCAGCAGGGTTTTACCGGTGCCCGGAGGGCCTACCAGCAGAACGCCTTTGGGGATTCTGGCGCCCATATCGGTATAGGCCTTGGGGTTCTTCAGGAAATCCACCATTTCCTGCAGTTCTTCCTTTTCTTCCTTCGCGCCCGCCACATCTTTGAAGGTGATATGATTCTTGGACGGGTCGCTCATCCGCGCGTGGGACTTGCCAAAGTTCATCACTTTGCTGTTGCCGCCGCTCTGCCGCATGATCAGGAAGTACCACAGCGCCATGGAAATCCCGATGATAATGATATACGGCAACAGATCCAGATACCACGGCGTCACGACAGGCGCGCGGTACTGCACCGTAAAGCTGAAATCCGAAACAGATACGTCGTCCAGCGATTTTCCCTTCTGTGCCGCAGTAATTTGCCGTACAGTATCGATAAAATCGCTGCCGATGGTCGTTTCAAAATCGTAATTCCGCTCAGGAAAATCCGCTTTGGCTGTTGTGGTGTTTTTATAGATGCCCACCAGCGATGAACCGCGGATTGCCACCGCTTCAACCTGCTGGTTCTCGATCGCCTCTAGCAGTTTGGGGTACTCTATGCGACGATCTACCGTCTGGCCGAAGCCGCCGTTGAGCACCACGGCGATCAATATGAATGCGGCGATGAGCACCACATAGCCCAGCATACCGCGCTGCGTTTTTTTCAAACCTTTGTCCTCCTTGCGGTTCAAGGACGTTAAGCCCTCCAAAACCCGACTGTTTCCTCAATATCTGATATCCTCCCAGGGAGGCTATCAAAATCGATTATACCATAGTATTTCACGAAATACCAATAGCTGAACCGCGAAAATAGAGGCTTTACAAACGATTTTCTGCATGGCCGCACGCTCTTTCCGCCCCGCTGCGCCCCAAACACAGATTTGTAAATTTTTGATACTCTTAATCCCGGATCGTAGACGCCGATAAGGGGGCGTTCGGATACGAAAACCCCCTTCCGGTTTCCCGGAAGAGGGCTTACAACACGTTTTTCGAATTACTCCGCGAGGTTCTTGTACTTGGCGTACTTGGCCATTGCTTCGGCTTCGTTGGCCTGGAACAGGTTCTGCGCTACATCCGGGAACTGCTTGGCAAGGGAGGCGTAACGGATTTCGCCCTTCAGGAAGTCCTGATAGCCGCCGGCGGGTTCCTTGCTGTCCAGCGTCAGGGGGTTCTTGCCCTCATCAGCCAGCGTCGGGTTATAACGGTACAGCGTCCAGTAACCGCAGTCCACAGCCTTTTTGATCTCGGTCTGAGAAAGGCCCATGTTGATGCCGTGGTTGATACAGGGCGCATAAGCAATGATGAGGGACGGGCCGTGATAGCTCTCCGCCTCGACCATGGCCTTGATCAGCTGCTGGGGATTGGCGCTCATAGCGACGGACGCCACATAGACGTAACCGTAGCTCATGGCCATCATGCCCAGGTCTTTTTTCTTGGTGCGCTTGCCGGCAGCAGCGAACTTCGCGATGGAGCCGGTCGGCGTCGCCTTGGAAGACTGTCCGCCGGTATTGGAGTACAGCTCGGTATCCAGCACCAGAATGTTGACATCCTGATTCTGCGCCAGCACGTGATCCACTCCGCCGTATCCGATGTCGTACGCCCAGCCGTCGCCGCCGATAATCCAAACGGATTTCTTGGTCAGCAGGTCGGCGTCCGCCACAACCAGACGGGCCAGCGTGCAAGCTTCGCAGTCGCAGCCTTCGATGATGCCATCTTTGCAGGCCGCCAGCAGTTTGTCGCCGGCTTCCTTGGATACCTTAGCGTCTTCCATGCCGTCCAGCCAGGCTTTGCCGGCTTCTTTGATCTCCGGCACCGCGTAGTCTACCGCGATCAGAGCCTTTACGTTGTCGGCCAGCTTGGCGCGGCGCTGGGTGTAAGCCAGATTCATGCCGAAACCGAACTCGGCATTGTCTTCAAACAGGCTGTTCGCCCAGGCGGGGCCGTGGCCTTCTTCGTTAACGGTGTAGGGGCAGGTAGGGGCGCTGCCGCCGTAGATGGAGGAGCAGCCCGTGGCGTTGGCGATGACCATACGATCGCCGAACAGCTGGGTGGCAAGCTTCACATACGGGGTCTCGCCGCAACCGGCGCACGCGCCGGAGAACTCAAACAACGGTTTCAGCGCCTGGCTGGTTTTAATCGAAGTGATAGCGTCCGGACGCACCTGAGGCACAGTCATGGCAAACTCCCAGTTCGCTTCCTGCACGCTCTGGCTTTCCAGCGGCTTCATTTCGAGTGCCTTGCCCTTGGCGGGGCAAACGTCCACGCAGTTGCCGCAGCCGGTGCAATCCAGCGGGCTCACCTGAATGCGGAACTGCATTCCGGCAAATTCTTTGCCCGTGGCATTCTTGGTGGCGAAGGAAGCGGGAGCGTCCTTCATCTTATCCGCGCTTACATAAGTGGAGCGGATGGCGGCGTGCGGGCAAACAAGCGAGCAGGTGCCACACTGGATGCACTTGTCGATCTGCCATTCCGGCACAGCCACGGCAATACCGCGCTTTTCAAACTTGGTGGTACCGGTGGGTACAAAGCCGTCCGCGGTAAACGCGCTCACGGGCAGCTTGTCGCCTTCCTGCGCCAGGATCGGCTCAACGACCTTGTCAAAGTACTCGGTTGCTTTCACCTTCACGGGCACCGCACCGGTCGTGGCGTTTGCCCATTCGGCGGGTACTTTCACTTCCTGCAGGCCGCTGATGGCGAT
>Ga0163159_1002346_pt1 | contig 15670 bp, 12 predicted proteins | sample BioMet9_FD_108702 | JGI IMG/M metagenome (GOLD analysis project Ga0163159, IMG submission 108702) | Microbial communities from bioreactor (seeded with sewage sludge) at Lawrence Berkeley National Lab, California, USA - Biofuel... | ecosystem: Engineered > Bioreactor > Anaerobic > Unclassified ... | reverse complement strand
ATAAAATAAACCCCAGCCTACTTTTTAGTGATTCTCTCGTTTGCTTTGTTTCCACGTCGAAGTTCCTGTCCCCTTTTAGTAATTTTGATAATAATTTTATCATATATGAAAGAAATTTACCAACAAAGCACAAAAAGATGACAAGGGAACTATCCAGTTGTCATCTTTTTAGCCAATCTTCATTTATTCAGTAATTTATGCCTACATATTTTGATGTTATTATTAATGTGCCTGCAGGTACTTCTTTATCATGTCTACAGACTGCGAACCATTTTTCTGTTATTTTGTTGCAATAAATAGTAAAACTGTTGTCTTCGCGTACGTTGACTGCATTGTATTTTTTCAATAATTTCGGAACTTCTTCTACTCGCAATGCACTACCACCTTTGTTTTTGGGTGAGATGACTCTAACCACTATTGCCTGAGATCATCCCCGCTCGCGCGGGGACTACTAATTCCAAACATAAAGCAAGTTAAATAATCTGGGATCATCCCCGCTCGCGCGGGGACTACATGGACTTCCGTCAGCAACGAATCAGATGCTAGGGATCATCCCCGCTCGCGCGGGGACTACAATATCCCAAAATACATCCAACGCAAAAGCCCGGGATCATCCCCGCTCGCGCGGGGACTACTGCTGTCTTTTCCTCCTGAGTATGCGTAGGCTGGGATCATCCCCGCTCGCGCGGGGACTACGTATTTTCGTAAAGAATATTTTACTTTGGCAAGGGATCATCCCCGCTCGCGCGGGGACTACGGGCTACTGCAATTAAACCAGATAGCCGAAATGGGATCATCCCCGCTCGCGCGGGGACTACAAAGAAATAGGTAATGTTTGAGTAGGACTAGTGGGATCATCCCCGCTCGCGCGGGGACTACTTTTTTATTGCGCAGAAAGGGGGTTGCATCATGGGATCATCCCCGCTCGCGCGGGGACTACTTTTAGACAGTTGGCCGTATCTGCTATTGAACGGGATCATCCCCGCTCGCGCGGGGACTACTTTATTGTTTTTTACGGAGCCTAAATTTTCCAGGGATCATCCCCGCTCGCGCGGGGACTACTCCAGAAATTATGGAAGATTTAAAAGCTAAGCGGGATCATCCCCGCTCGCGCGGGGACTACTATTATATCCTTCTTCTTTTTCCATCTTGTCTAGGGATCATCCCCGCTCGCGCGGGGACTACCACGGTATCTCACCTCTTTTCATTCATTATTCGGGATCATCCCCGCTCGCGCGGGGACTACTATCAAGCTCCGGCGGTTATACAAAGGTTAGTGGGATCATCCCCGCTCGCGCGGGGACTACAAGCCAATACGTTTCGGTTTGTTTGCCGTTTCGGGATCATCCCCGCTCGCGCGGGGACTACGTATTTAATGCTACTACCAATATTGGCGGTATGGGATCATCCCCGCTCGCGCGGGGACTACCATACACAAAGCAAAACGGAACAATGGGCTACGGGATCATCCCCGCTCGCGCGGGGACTACTTATATACCATTTCCCATTTGGATTAGTTGGTGGGATCATCCCCGCTCGCGCGGGGACTACCTTGGTCAGGTTGGTATAGCGTAGTTGGTACAGGGATCATCCCCGCTCGCGCGGGGACTACGGTTCTCTCCTTTTCTCTACTTTAAGTAGAGTTAGATCATCCCCGCTCGCGCGGGGACTACGGCTTAAGTATGTATAACAAGCCTAATAACTTGGGATCATCCCCGCTCGCGCGGGGACTACGTACAAAAGCTTATGCTCAAATTCTATCTACAGGGATCATCCCCGCTCGCGCGGGGACTACTTATTAGTGTCAGCACCGTCTTTATTTTGTTGGGGATCATCCCCGCTCGCGCGGGGACTACCATACACAAAGAAAAGCGGAACAATGGGCTACGGGATCATCCCCGCTCGCGCGGGGACTACTTTAACATGTTCCAACTTTTGGTTTTCAGTTTGGGATCATCCCCGCTCGCGCGGGGACTACAGCTCTCCATCGGGCTAGGAGTTTCCGTCTTTGGGATCATCCCCGCTCGCGCGGGGACTACAAGCAGTAGCAGTATAGTAAAATAAAGGCTTGGGGATCATCCCCGCTCGCGCGGGGACTACATGGGAATTAAGAAAGCAGGTATGTGTAGGTAGGGATCATCCCCGCTCGCGCGGGGACTACATGATGTGAAAATGAAAGCAGAGGTAGTCAATGGGATCATCCCCGCTCGCGCGGGGACTACAGGGTGAAGTCAATGGCTAGGACCAAAGAGCTGGGATCATCCCCGCTCGCGCGGGGACTACACTAATTTCTTGTTAATCTTTTAATCATGTCAGGGATCATCCCCGCTCGCGCGGGGACTACCTTTGGCTGCTTCTGTGTACTGCGTTATGGTTGGGATCATCCCCGCTCGCGCGGGGACTACTCTCAAATATGTTTCAGGGTTTATATCTGTTTGGGATCATCCCCGCTCGCGCGGGGACTACGCAAAGCAGCATACAGTTACGTTTATTTTTTTAGGGATCATCCCCGCTCGCGCGGGGACTACTTTTCAGATCCAAAAAGCGGACGTCAGTATATGGGATCATCCCCGCTCGCGCGGGGACTACTATAACAGAATTTGAGCATGCTTTTACAGCTTGGGATCATCCCCGCTCGCGCGGGGACTACGATTTACTCCTGCTGTTCCAATAGTATAGTTAGGGATCATCCCCGCTCGCGCGGGGACTACCAATACTTTGTTTACATCAGGCATCTTCTTTTGGGATCATCCCCGCTCGCGCGGGGACTACCGCTGGGGCTTTTTTCATTTCTGCTTAAATTAGGGATCATCCCCGCTCGCGCGGGGACTACGTAATCCTCTGGCCAATCTTACAACCCCTACTGGGATCATCCCCGCTCGCGCGGGGACTACTTTTCAATTGAAAAGATAAGCTGACCTATTGAAGGATCATCCCCGCTCGCGCGGGGACTACCCATGACAAAGGAGGCATGGGTATCTACTAGGGGGATCATCCCCGCTCGCGCGGGGACTACTCAAACATTATTCCATCAACATTTATCTTTTTGGGATCATCCCCGCTCGCGCGGGGACTACTCTGATGGAATCGCTACTCTAAACTTGTGCCTGGGATCATCCCCGCTCGCGCGGGGACTACTTTATCCTGCACCCCAATATTTTCGCAAGCTCGGGATCATCCCCGCTCGCGCGGGGACTACCCAGGCAAGCTAGACCATGGGCTTGCCTTTGAGGGATCATCCCCGCTCGCGCGGGGACTACTAAAGGGTAAAAAAATTAATAGTTATTATGTGGGGATCATCCCCGCTCGCGCGGGGACTACAGTAAAGGTATGCGGAGGTTATGTTCTAATGAGGGATCATCCCCGCTCGCGCGGGGACTACGCTACCGCAAACTATGTTGTTGCAACCGGAAAGGGATCATCCCCGCTCGCGCGGGGACTACAAATCATGTACGGAAGTATAAGCGGCATTATGGGGATCATCCCCGCTCGCGCGGGGACTACATTTGCAAGATGCCGTAAGACTATGTGGCCGAGGGATCATCCCCGCTCGCGCGGGGACTACTTTTTGAGTTAGATTTTTTTCTTTTCTATATTGGGATCATCCCCGCTCGCGCGGGGACTACCCTGTCTCAACGGCTGTACGCTTGCCCGTATCGGGATCATCCCCGCTCGCGCGGGGACTACCTTTTTGCTCGGTCAATTGCTGCCCCAGCGCTGGGATCATCCCCGCTCGCGCGGGGACTACTAGCTGCACTAGCTGGCCAGATATTGCCAACTGGGATCATCCCCGCTCGCGCGGGGACTACCTGCCAGCATGGCCCATAATCTTTTTGGTGATGGGATCATCCCCGCTCGCGCGGGGACTACCTAACCTCTTACCTACGATGGCATTAAGGGCCGGGATCATCCCCGCTCGCGCGGGGACTACTTAAAAAGATTATCTGATAAAACAACTGGCTTGGGATCATCCCCGCTCGCGCGGGGACTACATACATATTTAAGCCGCTAACCGCTTTGTAAAGGGATCATCCCCGCTCGCGCGGGGACTACCTAATACAGATGGCAACGACTATGCACGCATAGGGATCATCCCCGCTCGCGCGGGGACTACATGAGGATAGACACTCTGGGCTTGGTGATTGTGGGATCATCCCCGCTCGCGCGGGGACTACCTGACAAAAATGGTGTCCAATATGCGTGGTTTGGGATCATCCCCGCTCGCGCGGGGACTACCATAAAACATTTCTTTTGTTGCTAAAAATTCTGGGATCATCCCCGCTCGCGCGGGGACTACCTGTTTCGGCTTTTGCTGTTTTTATGTTTTAAGGGATCATCCCCGCTCGCGCGGGGACTACAGTCAAAAAACTGTCAGCCGGAGGGGAAGCTGGGGATCATCCCCGCTCGCGCGGGGACTACTACTGTTCCAATTTATTTTTGCTATTCAGGTCGGGATCATCCCCGCTCGCGCGGGGACTACGTAAACACGATATTGTCTGCCGTTTCTTGACGGGGATCATCCCCGCTCGCGCGGGGACTACCTCTTTGTACTATCTTTTGCGTAGCTTCTGGCGGGATCATCCCCGCTCGCGCGGGGACTACTCGTTCATTATGTCTTCCATTAATTTAAGCCAGGGATCATCCCCGCTCGCGCGGGGACTACTATACTGGTGCCAGCATAGCGCTTTTAAGACTGGGATCATCCCCGCTCGCGCGGGGACTACACGGCTGTCTTTAAGTCCTGTTGCTGCTCTAAGGGATCATCCCCGCTCGCGCGGGGACTACTCATGCTATTGTAAATAGTAAAGGTTGTGTCGGGGATCATCCCCGCTCGCGCGGGGACTACTTTAATGACAATGGATAGCAACAATGTTTTTCGTGGATCATCCCCGCTCGCGCGGGGACTACTTGTTTTTTTCACTAATTTAACAGTGGGAGTAGGGATCATCCCCGCTCGCGCGGGGACTACTTGGTATATTAAATACTTTTTGCCCTTCTGTAGGGATCATCCCCGCTCGCGCGGGGACTACTCGGGTCGAAATATTTGAACACCTTGTAGCCCGGGATCATCCCCGCTCGCGCGGGGACTACTAAGAGCATTGACGAGTTAAAGTCTTACGGTTGGGATCATCCCCGCTCGCGCGGGGACTACTTCTGTAAGTGTCATTTTGTGTTTTCTAATTTGGGATCATCCCCGCTCGCGCGGGGACTACCCAAAGAATCCATATCAGTACGCATCTGGGCGGGGATCATCCCCGCTCGCGCGGGGACTACGCCACTAAAGCTCTTAGCAAAAAGAAGCGGTCGGGATCATCCCCGCTCGCGCGGGGACTACCAGACAAGGTGAATATGATTAGGCCGGTTGATGGGATCATCCCCGCTCGCGCGGGGACTACTACCTTGATCATCAAATACATTTATAAGCTCTGGGATCATCCCCGCTCGCGCGGGGACTACTTCCGTTATTTTGATGATGAGAAAGGCTATTTGGGATCATCCCCGCTCGCGCGGGGACTACTTTTGTGCTGCTTTTACTTCCGCTTTGGTTTCGGGATCATCCCCGCTCGCGCGGGGACTACCAATTTCAAGCTGTGCCTTAGCTTGCAGTAAAGGGATCATCCCCGCTCGCGCGGGGACTACAATTAATAAAGCCTTCTCCATAGCAAGCTTCTGGGATCATCCCCGCTCGCGCGGGGACTACACTAAAAAATCCCAGTAAGGTAGCCATTATAAACTTTATCAGTACCAAATTTCAATTACTTTTCTTGTCTTTTTCTAAGCTGATCATACACATTTTTTATCGTTAAACAATCAACCAAACTTCTATGTGTAGTCTCCACCTTTATTCCATAATTTTTAGCGATATCTATTAACTTTTTGCTGGCTTTCCTTCCATTCAAGCTTTTTTCATATATTTCCATAGTGTCGAAAGTTTTGTTTCTTAATCCTTCAAATCCACACTTTCGAAGATTTTGATAAATGAAACCCATATCAAAAGCTATATTATGACCCAAGAGAATATCATCACCAATAAAATTTTGAGCCTCTAATAGGACTTCTGCCAAATTTCTCCCATCCTTGCTAAGCAAATCATCGTTTATGCCAGTTAACTGAACAATGATTGACTTTAATGGTTGTTTAGCCTTGATAAGAGCTGAATAACTTTCAGCAATTGTATTATTTCTTATTTTCAGCATTCCTATTTCTATAATTTCATCATTTACAGCATTCAGTCCACTAGTTTCTAGGTCTAAAATCACATAATCTTGAGGATAAGCCAACCTTTTATTAGCAGTATTATTTTCTATATTGTTCTGTCTTCGTTTAGCCATAAGCATTTTAGCTGCTTTACTAAATCCCAGTCTCCTATTGCTTATTTGTTTTATGCGAGATGGACTAGGCTTAAGTACCAATTTCAAGCCATCAAAATCAATAATTTCATTTTCACTTTGATGAATCTTAAACTCCATATGTTGCTCATTGTTTGTATTGTAAACCAAGGTTGCTTGACCCTGTTTCACATTTTCAGTAACCCGTTTCCACAAATTATCTCTGACTCTTGCACTAACTCTGCCAACAAACACTCCAGTATTTATTTCTAACAGCCATTTTGTTAAATCTCCTCTTAAAGATATTGGACAATTAGTTAATGTAAGTACAATCATTCTTGGTCACCTAAAATCTGTCCATTACTTTCAATCCCATTCTCCTCTTTACCGTAAGAAATACCATTTTTTACAAAGCCCTTTTTTTCATCCCACAAATTAACAATATCTTCAAAACTTGTTTCTATTAGGTGGGCATCATCATCCAACAAGTAATAAATATCTTTTGTAATTCGTTCAAGAAGATGCTCTTGAGCAATAGAATCTCTTATTGCTCTACGCATTTTACTTCCGATATCTTGTACTTCTTTAGATGCAAGTTCAAAAGCTAACGGTATAACAAATTCTGCTTTGTAAAGATCAGCAACATCATATACAAAAGAACGCTCATGTCCAACATGTACAAATCCCAAGCCTGGTGAACATCCTAGTGCCATAATTACGCTATGGGCAACACCATATAAGCAGCTGTTACCTGAACTCAAAGCTTGATTAACCAAACTACCATCTTCATAATTTTCTACACTATAATCGCGACCACCCCATTCAACACTGGTACGTTTAGCACATTGACTATAAATTTTGCGTACTCGTGCCCCTTCTTTTCCTCGCAACTGTTGCATAGTAAGATTGGTAACATCTTCATCCTTAAAACGCATCTGATACATCTTTCTAGCTACAGCCATTCTACTTTGATTATTTGATACCAATTTTGCTTGTTTTATGAGCAATGCTGCAGAGTGCGTTAAAGGTCTACCAGAAGCATAGTATCTAACGCCTTCCTCTCCCACCCATATCACACTAGTCCCGGCATCACCTATTAGCTCTATAGCTCTGTGTGTAACATTAGTTCCTGGTCCCAACAACAAAACACTTATTGATGCCGCTGGGACATTTACAGTGCCTCTATCATCTGTAATACTAATGCCACTATCTTGCCGATTAATAAAGCAACGTTCTAAATACAAAAACGAAATTCTCTCTTTGATTTGTGGCAATTCTTGCAGATCAGCTTTCTCTGCACCATTGATTTTACTATCCATTGTCATTTTGCCAGTGTTAGAAGACCACAACCATATGCCTTACTACGTCCGAGCCCTTCCAAGAGGATTTGCTTAAATTCTTCTACATTGGTTATTTCTAAACATCCCTCATAGGTAGCTGTTGCAATAGTAACAGAAGCATTATTGTGTTTAAATTTTTTCAAATCCCGCTGTACAACACTGAAGTTCTTAAGTGCAAAACCGTGTTTTAAACTCTGCTCCACTAGCCAATTTGCTTGTTGTTCAACAGTAACATGTGCTACTACCTTTCCTCTTTTACCTTCTCCCATGCTAATACTATGCACAGGATTAGCACATAGTCTAAATCTAAAGACCTGTCCAACAGCCAGCACATTAAGTACTTTTTGATAATCTTTTGTCTCTCCCCCTTCGTCTGAATATCCAAACTGAGAGGCAAGCCGAGAAAAATTTGGTTTATCTTTACTTAAGATTAATACATAAGGTTCTCCTTGATAGTAATCCAAGCGCCACAGCTTACGCGTCTTTTCCTTATCAAAAAAAGCGCCTTCAATAGTTGCATGAGCAACCTGCTGTGAACAAAGGAATTTGTATGTTTCTCTTTTTTTATTATCTAATCGTATTCGAGATAAATACATTTCACACCTCCAGTAATGCCATAGGATTATGTTCTGTAAAAACATTACTGTTGGAATCAACTAATCCTGTTGAAGCAGCATCATCCTGTATTTCGACATAATGTCGTTCTACGTCTCTAAAGGAAAATTTCCTAAAACTTTGATTGTAACTAATTGGTTCGTCTTTAACGCTAAAAGTATTATCTTCATTTCCGTCTGAATCCAGAAATACTTCTAATACTTTCTTTTTCCCCTTCAGATGTCTCTTTTTATACCAATTACTTGCCATCCATTTTTCATCAGCTAAAGCATCTTGCAAATTTTTATCGCTCATGTTCACAATCAATTTACCGGCAGGAGGACAAGACCGTCTTCCTAAATAGATTGGAAATACTGGACGCTTCAATGCTTTCGTTATCTCATCAAGTAAGTCTCTGTTGCCCTCAATACCTACTAAAAACACAGCATCAGACAAATAATGCCGTACTGTTACCCATGCCTTGCCCTTATTCCAATCATGCACAGTATGAAAATCAACCATTATTTCACCCGGTTGATCTACTCTCACGCCAAGCCTTAATGCTTTTAATTTATCTATAGGCTCATCTCGCCTTATACCTAATGCGCATGCGAGCATACCAATAATGCCACTCTTTGTAGGTTCTCGCCCCGTCAATCTTCTGTCAAATTTACTGTCGGTTCCCCAAGATTGCATAGGTGCCGCCAACCTTAAAAGTAAAGTGCTCATTTTAACACCTCTACTTCTTAGCACTTAATTCTTTATCAATCGCATTTCCAAGTTCATCTAAAAAAACACTTAGCTTTACTTGTTCCATATCCTTCTTTTCACACTTTGGTCCAATAAACCATATTTTTTCTGGTTTTTCTGCAAAAGTACTGTATACCTCATCAGCATAGTTTAACAGAGCGTTAATTGATTTTTGAGCATAACCTTCCTGTCCTGCCTTAATAGGGTCTTCAAAAGCACCAACCATATTAATTGGCTGGTCATCTCTTATAGTTACCATAACAGCATCAGGCAAAGTTCTATTTGCAAAAGTGTTTTGCTTCCCAGTCGGCATAGAAGTAATAAATGCTTTGGCAAAAGTAACAACTGCTTTTTTTATAGCTTCTTTTTCTCCTGCAAGTTCTTCATCTAACTCATGTACAGCAACAGTTGCATAACGATATAATGTTGACGAATTAAATTCCACAACTCCAATCATGCCTGCGCCAGCATTATCTTTAGGTGCCATATCATCAACAGCCGTAAAATAGTCGTATTCATTTTCTATCTTATGCGTAGAAATACTATGAGCTACTTGTGCACTGGCATCTGCATTTAGGCTTGGATCATCAGCAACCATTCTGCCAAATAAAGCTATGTCAATGCTATGTCCTTTAGTAAGCAACTTATCTGTTTCTTTTTTGGTTGGTTTATCATTTTCCAAAATTAATTTAGCTAAATTTTGTGCTTGTTTAACTCCTAAAAAGAATAAGGCTTTAGCCTCACCATCTTTAGTTTTAATTCCGCAAGCATTTACTGCTTTTTCTGCTAACTCAAAGGCTTTATCTTGAGCAATTTTACTATCAATTTTACATATTTCTTGAGCTACTAATTCAACTATTTTTTTAGTACGGATGCCCATTTCAGACTCATCCAATTCTTCCCTAAACATATCACGTATTGCTTTCTTCCAACTTTGTGAAGAAACCCTAGCCCGCCTAACTCCACCATATATAGCTGTCTTAGGACTACCTGTATCATCACGATTTACACAACTAGGCGGAACAGTTTGAATAACATGTAAGTCCACATATATTCTTTTAGTAGTTTTCATATTAATTTTTCTCTCCTTTATTTACAGAATAATAGTCTTTTCCCCATTTAACAACAACTTCTCTGCGTGTGTCCTCGTTTTGAAACCTAACTAAATCAACCGCAAAGCTAGAATAGTCTAACGGAATACCAGCCTTGCTAAGTTGATTTATTATGCTACGAGCATGGACAGATAGTTCTACTAGGTCTGTTGAAGTCAAGACTTTATCAAATCTACGTTTAATAGCAACTTCATTTTCTTCAGTGACAAGCTTCTGTACTGCAGAGCCAAATGAACTATAACATTTCTCGCCATTCTTCTCATTGACATCTCCCATAAAGCTATCATTCCCTTGCTGATGGAGAGCATACAACGTTATAGCAGTATATAAAGCATTATCAATTATTGATCCTGTAGTCCTATCGTCAGGAAATACATATCCCATTATTTCAGGCATTTCCCCTAGCTGTTTACCAATTCCTCTTCTTAGTTTAGCTAATGCTGCTTTAGAATTAGATAGGGCAAGTATCCTGCCATGAACAAAAGAAGCAATTTCTGCATACTTCATCATTTTCCCTCCTTCCCCAATAATTCGTTGATTTTCCAATTAAACTTTTTAAGTTCTTTAAATACATTGGTGCTTACTTCAACATCTTTTCCTTTTATTGTTTGTTTTTGTATACGTCCTACTAAAGCACTATCACTACAAGTACTCAAAAGTTTTGCACCATCTGCCAATATAATGTTTCTAGCTATAGTAAGCCATTCCTGAGTTTTATCATTAAGTTTGTCTTTTTTGACATCTATGCTTACTAGCCATTCACGAAATGGTATATCTAATTCTGCATAACATTGCTCTCTGGCATTTTCACGTATTTTCATTTTTTCTTTATCAGTGCCATCATCACCACTATTGCCTGTAGCATTAGCAATATTACTTGCCAACCACCCCAATAGCTTAATTGCATCTGCCGTTGTTTGCAGCATTTTGGCAATGTTATCTATCCAAACATCTGCCAATTTATTTAAGATTGAAGTATTAATACTAATAGTATCATCTACAAAATCAACTATCTGCCATCCTGCACCTTTGATTTTATAATAAATACCAGCTACAGAAATATTAATGCTATTTTTATCAAAAACATCATTTTCTTTTAATAATTTCAACCATCTAAGTACACCTGCATCTATGTCCACTCCATTAGTGCAAAGAATAGAAGAAAAATCACGCCAAAGTTGTCTCTCCGGCATATGGAGTTTTGGTTTAATCAACTCACCATCCCTTCGCCACAAAGACATTTGTTCATTTTCCAAGCCTTTATCTTTATCAAAATAATCTCCCATTGTTAAAAAATAACCTACTACATTATTTTTATCTCGTAACAATAAAATCCTCCTAGATTGCATTGTGAGTAAATCTTTTTGTGCATTCGGTTGAACAATAAGATTTTCTATTTTAGTACAAACCGGCTTTTCCCAATAGGCTTTGGTTTTAGCTAATGTATCACTAAATGGCTTATTTCTTCTATCAACTAATACCCAATTTAATAATAGCGTTTCAAAAAGGTTGTTTCCTGTTGTATAGACTAGTCCTAATTGTCCCAGATATCCAACTCCTTTAGGTGTTGGATTTTTAGCAGAATCATCGTCAAAACCATTGAGGTGTAATAGCCACCTTGCTGCTTCGGCATAACTAATAAAATTTTGATATTTGCCGCTTCTTCCGGCAAACAACCTAAACTGATTATCGCTCTGAGATAGCTCGCCAATCAGTCTCGCTACTGATTTCGGCTTGGGTGATTCATTTACCTTCTTCCCTTTGTCTTTTTGAAATTTTTTCATTACATTTTCTATATCAGCAACCTGATAGAAGGGTGTTTGAGGATGAAATAGCCAAAATCTGTCCTCATATAACTTCAAGTAGCTTTCAATCTTTTCGTATTCAAAATGTTTTTCATCCCAAATTCTTTGCCAAAGCTCTATGGCATCATCGTAGTCTTGTACGTTATCATGAACAAATGTTGCATGCAAAACAGCAAGCAATAGTCGTAGTATTGCTACATTCTGAGTTGCCAATTCCCCAGCTAAGCATTTGGCTTCATGAGCGTATTTAAAAGTATCTAGCAATGACCATTCTTTTATTTCATTATTCTTTGTTCTCACTAAAATCCATGGTTCATAAAGCAGATTAAACTCTTTTTCCAATATTGCCCCCTCCTTTTTTACTTAAACAAACATCAAGCCCCTTTGGTGATCATATTGCAACTCTTTGTCTAATAAATGTACCCTGTAATTCTCACCAAGCACTAAAAACAGCTCTCCATTAAGCCAATAAGATGCATAGCATTTGTCTAAATTGTTATTAAGTACTACCCGTTCTAACTCAGCTATGGTTTTATCAATATTCCATTTCGTTGTAAAATACCTTGGCAAAGCAAGCGAACAGCCTGCAATAGCTTTTGCTAAATTATTATCTGGAAGCGAAATGAGCTTATCACCATAAGTTTTAAGCCAAGGCAGGGTATAAACGCAACCGTCGTCTTTTTTTACTACAACCAGTACTTCTATTGAAGCATCAATATCTCTAACTGTAGCCTCACCTTTCTTTCCATTTTTATCGTCCTTAATTCCTATATTCAGCCAACCAATTAAATTTTTTCGTTGTTCTTTAGGTGCTTTGATTTGAAAAGTTTCCGCTCTTTGATTCTTTTCTTCTTTCCACAAAGAATTTTGCAGTTTCGCTTCATTATATATCTCGTGTATTGAAACATCGCTAATTTTGCTAAGTCTATCTAGCGCTTCTTGTTCGAAATCATCTTCATATGTTTGTTTAACTAACAAAGGTATATCATCAGTCAAAATCACTTTGTCCGGCAAAAATGCCTTGGTCCTCAACAGTAAATATTTACCATAAATATTCTCTGAACCATCATCAAATTCAGCATTACTTATTACACCCATTACATAACACATAGCCTTTTGCATTTTTTTTGGTCTTGCCTTTTTTCTCTTATGTCTATGCAACCTTCCAATTCGTTGTAATAACAAGTCCATAGGACAAATGTCAGTAAACATCACATCAAAATCTACATCTAATGATTGTTCCATAACTTGCGTACCTACAACAATTAATAACTCAGGGCGTTTATTTTCTGGTGTAACATTAGGCGGTCCCAATTTTTTTCGAACAGCTAATTCTTTATATACTCTATCATAACTAATAAAGCGCGAGTGCAAAAGCTCAACTACCTGCGATCCAAACTTTTTTCCTAACATTTCTGCCGTCTCTTGAGCTTTCTGCACGGTATTACGTATTATTCCAACACAACCTCCATCCTCTAGTAGAGACTCTAAGGTAGTACATAAATCTTCCTCATCTAAAAGCTCTAACTTTACTTCTTGTTTTCTACCAGATTTAGCTGGTAAAACATTGTCTATAATATTACCATTACTATAACTTATAATTGGATAGGCATTGTCACCTTTGGGCTGAGCATAATCAGGCATAGTACTCCGCCCTTTATATCCGTGTTTATCAATACCATAATTTTTCTCATATGCTGCTATCATGTCCTGACGCTTACTAGGTGGCAACGTTGCCGACAACATTATTACAGGTACTTCGTATGCACCTAACCAATTCAAAACCAATTTTAAGTAGCTATTCATATAAGTATCATATGCATGGCACTCATCAATAATTACCACTTTATTTGTTATTCCTAAATGTCTCAAAGCTAAATGTTTTTGTGCTAAGCCGCACATTAATATCTGATCTACTGTCCCAACCACAAAATCTGAAAGAAGACCTTTTTTTCTTCCTTGCGTCCAATCGTTAACAATAACTGCTTCTGCATTATTATGAATCAATGCTGTATCATCATAATTATTAATATTTGATCTAAGGCAAATGCCTTCATAATCTTTATTGAAGCCAGCTTTACCATGTGCTAAAAATATAGATTTATGTCCATCTTGATGTAAATGTTCAATCCATGTTTCTATGCGCTTAAAAATACCATCACTTGTTGCTTGGGTAGGTAAAGCAAAATATACTCCCGCTAAACCATACTTATTTCCCATAACCTCTGCTACCGCTAAAGCGGCTTCCGTTTTGCCTTCACCCATAGGAGCTTCAACGATGACTATACCCGGTGATTTAGCCTTACTTATAACATCAACCGCTTCTAATTGCATTGGTCTAGGCTGGGCAATAGCAAATCTTTTCTGAAATATTTCTTCATTGAGACAGGCATCAGCAAATTTCCCATATTTTGGTAATTTCAAATCATGCCAAGCTGTTTGCGCTCTTTCAGCACTCTCCTTAACTTTAAAAAGATAATCATCTCTTGATACTAAAGGAAATCCTTCACCACTAGCAATCCAATCTGTCATTATTAAAAAACCTGTTAATATAACCTGTGCAGTTATACACAAATTTCCCTTTGGCAATTCTTGCAAGTCAGCCGTCCGAAGAGCGAGTTCTAATAATTCATTGTGAACGTTATCCCATGCTTTCAATCCTATGCCAGTTTCATTTTCATAGTATTCTGCAGACTCAACATCCATCCTTTCAGAAGGCGGCTTTCCATGGTGCCCGCCTATAACCACAGCATAACTTCTATCTAAACCTGCCAGCTCTAAAATTCGTTCAGATATTAATGCATGCGTGAATCTCTTAGTCAAGTCATTTTCTCTCGGTGCAACTGTCAATTCTGTATCCATAATATCATCTAAAATTTCACCGTATCCCACCTTATCAGCTTTCTTTTGAAATAAGGGGGAACTTTTACCCAAATCATGGGCCGTTGCCATAAATATTGCTATTTTTTTAGCATAAGCTATTATCTCATTTTCCTGTAATGAATTGGCTTTTTTATCTATGCCCTTAGCGATTATTTCCTTAGAATGCACTGGTAACCACTGTTCCCATAAAAGTTTTGCTACTTCTCCAGAATCAGTCATATGTACATAAAGTGGAAGCCAGGTATTGTTTTTACCTAGTTTTCCCCATAGTTTTCTTGTTGCAATAGATAAATTAAGCGCGCACCTATTAACCATGGTTCCTCCGTTACTTAACATGTTAGATAAATTTTATTACGTCTTCACCATATTCCACTTACTATCACATACACAAGCTTACAATTATCATATATCTTTAACATCGTCCTCTTATTATCTATTATAGATGTCCCAAAAATATTTAACAATGAATACATTTTGTTTGGCGTACCTTTTTTGTCCCACCCTGGTCATAATTTACCACATAAAGCCAATTGAGGTCTGTCCCCCTTTGCACAAAAAAAGCGTGCAGCAATAGCTGCACGCTTTTAACTTTTGCTTAGTACAATATTTTATTGGCAATAACCATTCTTTGAATTTGGTTGGTGCCTTCGTAGATTTGCATGATTTTGGCATCACGCATTTTCTTTTCCATAGGATAATCCTTCATGTAGCCGTAGCCGCCCATTACTTGGACACCGTTGGTGCATACTTCCATGGCAGTGTCGCTGGCGAAGCATTTGCTCATTGCAGCTTCTTTGGAGAATTCCATGCCTTGGTCGCGCATCCAGCAAGCTTTTTGTACCATCAGTCTAGCGGTT
>Ga0163159_1002343_pt1 | contig 15696 bp, 14 predicted proteins | sample BioMet9_FD_108702 | JGI IMG/M metagenome (GOLD analysis project Ga0163159, IMG submission 108702) | Microbial communities from bioreactor (seeded with sewage sludge) at Lawrence Berkeley National Lab, California, USA - Biofuel... | ecosystem: Engineered > Bioreactor > Anaerobic > Unclassified ... | reverse complement strand
CGCTCGGGCTGCGCGGCGTCAAACTGCACCCCGACACGCAGGAGTTCGACCTCGACTCCCCGGTCATGATGCCCGTGTACGCGGAAATCGCCAAACGCGGGCTGCCGATGATCTTCCATACCGGCGACTATCGCTACGATTGGTCGCACCCGCGCCGCATGCGCCATGTGTTGCAGGAGATTCCCGACTTGGTAGTGGATGCCGCGCACTTCGGCGGCTGGTCGGTGTTCGACCTCGCCATCGACTACATGAAGGATATGAACTGCTATATGGACCTCTCGAGTTCCATGTGCTTCCTCGGTCCCAATCGCACGCGCGAGCTCATCGAGCTTTACGGTGCCGATCGCATTCTCTTCGGATCGGACTTCCCCATGTGGAGCCCGCAGAGCGAACTCGACATCTTCATGGCCATCGACTTGCCCAAGATCGACCGCGAGAAGATTCTCTACGGCAACGCGGAGAAGATTCTCGGCCAATAGGGAACGATCGCACAGCGGCGCTGACAAGATGGGTGACCGCTTCTGTCCTTGCACCAGACGATGCGGGCGATAATCCGCCGTTGGCTCAGCGCGCGCGTGTCCGCTGAAAACCCGTGCGAACGCGATTCTGCGCTATCTGCTGCGCGATATCCCGAACAATCCGAACAGGTCCGTCAGGTTATCGAAGACGGTGTCTGCTGCACCTATGGGGAGATTCTCGCTGAGGTGGTCTATGCTCTCGACGGCGTCTATAACGTCGAGCGCGCGCGGATTGCGAATGAGCTGCTCGTCTTCATCAACAAGATTTCCGTATACGACCGTGCGGTGTTGAAGATGGCATTGCGGCTCTACGGCGAGAGTTCGCTCGACTTCGTCGACTGCCTGCTCATTTCCCGCAATAGCTTGGACAGGGTGCGCGTGGTCACATTCGACAAGCAGCTGTCCAAACGCCTGGCGGATTGGTGATAGCCGGTTTCCGGGCTATTTTGCTTGGGAAAGCGAAAAGGCGGTTGGGGAACCGCCTTTTGCTGTGCTGGTTTCTTACTGAAGAAGGTAGGTAAGAACAAGTTCATTATACAAAGTTGAGAATAATTAATCAAGAGGATAATTAGAACAATTTTTTGCTGCGATCATGCCCTACGCCTGCGCCTGCGCCTGCGCCTGCGCCAGCCGCGCTAGCCTGCGCCAGCACGCCTGCGCCCGCGCCAGTCCGGGCCGATGCACCGTACGCGCCCGCAGGCACCCGCGCCAGCACGTCATCAACATGTTTGCGCGTGCTCAGACGAGGATGACGCCCATGGAGTACAGCTTGTCGGGCGCGAAGGAGAAGGGGATGCCGGCGGTGTCGCAGAGTTCCTTGACGCCGATGCCGTAGGCGGAAAGCGCGCCTTGTTTCTCGTTGGGCCTACGGCAGGGCGCGTCGGGATAGGTGCAGTGCGCGCAGCGGTTGCAGTGGCCGGTGGTCAGCGCGAGCGCATCGGGGTAGGTGACGCGCACGGTTTCCATGATCTTCAGGATCAGGTCGCAATGGGCTCGGTCGAGTTCCCGCATGCGATCGATGTCGGAAGTATCCACGTTCTCGGTCACATATTCCAGAAGCAGCGCACGCCGATAGGACTTGAGGCCGGCGGCCAGCTCGGACAGTTCGCCGCAGCCGGGAGGGCAAATCCAACTCGTTGCGTAGAACGGGCACGCATCGGGGTTGCAGAGTTTGCGAATCTCAAGCTGGCAGACGAGCGAGTCGGCGGGTATCTCCACCACCTGCGAGAAACCGAGCGCGCGAGCTTGCGCGATGTATGCGTCGAGCTGATCGTTCGGCTGCGTTCTGGCCGCGTCCGTCCTGTCGCCCGATTGTGTCTCGATGGTGTCGTGAGCGCCATCCGCCCCGTTACCCGACGGTGTCCCCATGACGACTCCTTCCTCGATGAAGAAGAGCCGGACATCCATGGATATCCGGCTCCTTCCGATTCTGCGTTTTCGCTATCAGCGTTTCGCGTGGTGCTTACGCGTTTTCCTTCTCGAACTTGCGCATGAAATCGACCAGCGCCTGCACGCCCTCGACGGGCATGGCGTTGTAGATGCTCGCGCGCAGTCCGCCCACGCTGCGGTGACCCTTAAGGTTCACGAGCCCGGCCGCGGTGGCTTCCTTCACGAACTTCGCGTCGAGTTCCTCATTGCCGGTGACGAACGGCACGTTCATGAGCGAACGGTCCTTCTCCACTACGGTGCCCGTGAACATCTTGGATTCGTCGATGGCATCGTAGAGGATTTTCGCCTTCGCGGCGTTGTACTCCTTCATGGCCGCGAGACCGCCCTGCGCTTTGATGTACTTGAAGACCTTGCCGCAGATGTAGATGCCGTAGCACGGCGGTGTGTTGTACAGGCTCTTCGCGTCGGCTTCGGTCTTGTACTGGCACATCGTGGGAACGCCGGGGATGTCCTCGGTGGGAATCATGTCGGTGCGCATGACGGCCACGACCACGCCAGCCGGGCCGATGTTCTTCTGCGCGCCTGCGTAGAACATGCCGTACTTCTCCACGTCGATGGGCTCGGAAAGGAAGCACGAGGACATATCGGCAATCAGGTCCTTGCCCTTGGTGTTGGGCAGTGTCCAGAACTTGGTGCCGTAGATCGTGTTGTTCTCGCAGATGTAGACGTAGTCGGCTTCCGGCGTGATGGGCAGATCCGAGCAGTCGGGGATGTAGGAGAATGTCTTGTCCTCGGAGGTCGCGATCTTGTTCGCGGTGATCAGGCGCTTGCCCTCGGAGAACGCTTTCTTGGCCCACTGGCCGGTGACGATGTAGTCGGCCACGCCGTTTTTCGGCTTGGAGAAGTTCAGCGGGATGTTGGAGAACTGGATGGACGCGCCGCCCTGCAGGAAGAGCACCGTGTAGTCCTCGGGGATGCCGACGAGCTCGCGCAGGTCCGCTTCGGCGGTGTCGATGATGTCCTGGAACCACTTTGAGCGGTGACTCATCTCCATGACGGACTGACCGGAGTCCTTGTACTCGAGCATCTCGGCGGCGGCTTCCTTGAGAACGGACTCGGGAAGTACGGCGGGACCGGCGGAGAAGTTGTAAACACGTGCCATGGGTGACCTCCTGGTATGGACGGTGTTGGCGGACGTCGAGCGCAGGGGCGCACATCGGGTACGCATCCTGCATCGGCGCGGTCGGGTCCTCCGACGCGGCGACCGCCAGCCGTTTGCGGATGGCTACCATTCTAGCAGTAATGCGAAAGCGTGGCGGCAGGTTTTATGCGGAGGGCGCAGAGCGACGGTAAATGCGCGGGCGCGGTTGCGCAACATCGGGCCGCGGCGAGGGGTTATGATTGCAATATTAGGATGGGGTGTGCAAAGGATGCGAGAGGATGGCGGCATATGTTCTGCACGACTTGCGGTCAGGAACTGCCCGATGGGACCCTGTTCTGCACGAACTGCGGCGCTCGGTTGAACGTCGCCGACGCTGCTGCGTTCGGATCAAGCCCTTCGCAGGGCTATCAACAACCGCCGATGCAGGGACAGAGCGTGCCCTATGGCTACGCGTCCGGTGCTCCCGCAGCTTCGGCGCCGGGTATGTCTGCAATGCCTCCGGCGGCTCCTGCGCAGAAGAAGGAAGCGTTCGTCCCCGCGCTCATCGGCGTCGTAGCGGGCATCGTCGTGGTCGCCATCCTCGCGGTGGGCATCTTTCTGTTCGGATGGTTCGGTATCAGCTCGCGATTCGTGGGCGGCGCAACGACCGCTACTTCACCCGGCGCCGCGTCGAGTGCGACGGCTTCCGCGAGCGCGCAGGCATCCAAGGCCACGATCCCGGATAGCGAGAAAACCCCTGCGACGGTCACGGTCAAGCAGGTCGACAACAAGTCATTTCCGCAGGTCACGTTCTTCGCTTCGGTTGTCGATGGCAACGGGGGCGTGATTGAAGGACTCACCACCGACGATTTCACCGTGCAGGAATCGAGCGATCAGCAAACCGCCTCGACGGTTATCTTGAACGAGGTCTCGCAGGTCCAGAAAGCCGACCATGTATCGGTGGATCTCGTGCTCGACTCAAGCGGCTCGATGAACTCGAGCAACAAGATGTCGCAAGCCAAGAAAGCGGCGAATGCCTTCATAGGCGAAGTGAACCTGTCGGGCGGCGATAAGATCGAAATCACCTCGTTCAACGATTATGTGTACATGAACTCCGACTTCACGGGTGATGCCTCGACGCTCGCGACGGCCATCGGCAATATTTCGCCCACCGGCGATACCGCGCTCTACGATGCGCTCTACTCCGCTATCGCGCAGACTTACAAGGCTGACGGCGCCCGATGCGTCATCGCCTTCACCGATGGTCTGGAGAATGCGAGCAACTACTCCTATAACGATGTTGTGAGTGCAGCGACTTCCACGGGCATCCCCGTCTACATCGTGGGCATCGGCACGGGCAGCGAATACGATGCGAGCACGCTCCGCGCGCTTGCTCAAGCATGTAACGGCGAATTCTATGCTGCGTCTTCCAGCGATCTCGAGACCTCGCTCAAGAACATCTACACCGACTTGTACCAGCAAGAACGCGGATACTACCGATTCGTCTACACATCGAGCGACGCGACGACGACCACCGCCAACCGCACGATTGCCGTCAGCTCGTCGGCGACCTCCCGGTACAAGTACAGCGCAACGCGCGCCTATGTGACGACGGCGAGCATCAACGCGAACTTCGCCAACGACTATCGTGACGTTGATTACATCATTTCCGATTCCAGCTCCCGCCGCCTGGGCTCGTCTGACCTTACCGGATTGTCGCTTGCGCAGCTGCGCATCGCGCGCAACGAGATCTTCGCGCGGCACGGCCGGCAGTTCAAGGACGCGATGCTCAATAAGTGGTTCTATTCGAAGGCATGGTATCTCAGCATCGAGCCCAAGTACTCTCCCGACGCATTCGATGCGATGAGCTCGCCGCTCTCCGACCTCGAGACGGATAACGTGAACATGATTCTCGGCTACGAGAAGGATCGCATGGCAAGTCAGGACATCTACCCGAACGCGAGCACGGTGGTGCTGTCCGAGTACGATCTGGCACTTTCAAAGGAGGTGCTCAACACCGCGCTCTCGCAGATGCAGCGCTATCAGAGCACGACGATTCTCCAGCAGAACATCGAAGCGGTGAAGGCGAAGATAGCCACTGCCGACGTATCGTACTGAGAACAGGGGAGGTAATGCTGGATGTTCTGCAGCAATTGTGGCCAGAAGATTCCCGATGATGCACGGTTCTGTCCAGCGTGCGGCAGCACGGTGGGACAGCCAGCCCGGTCGGTGGGCGCCGATGCCACCAAGGCCGAAGGCGTCTCCACCGGCTGGGCTGGATCCGGTGTGTCGCAAGCAGATGCCGCTGGCTGGGCCGCGCCCGGAACGCCGCAGGCAGGTACCGCAGCTGGCTGGGGCGCGCCTGGAACGCCGCAGGCAGGCTGGGCCGCGCCCGAGACGTCGCAGGCGTACACCGGGGCGTCGATGCCCGGCATGGGTACGCCAATAGCGGCACCGCGCAAGAATCGTAAGCCGCTTGTAATCGGGCTTATCGCTGCAAGCGCGGTGCTGGCCATCGCCGTAGTGGTAGTTTTTCTTGCCATGTCCGCTGGAACGCCAATCGATGCCGAGCATTTCCCCGATGATGTTTTCCGTGCATACGTGCGGAGCGATCTTGATGCCAACGGTGACGGTAAACTCTCCAACGGGGAGATAGAAGCAGTCGTCACGCTTGGCACCGTCGATGCTTCCACGGAGGAGGTAATCGATGCGGGGCTTTCGAATAAAGGCATCACGGATCTAACCGGTATCGAAGTTTTCACAGACCTTACGAGTCTGGTAGCTGTTGACAACGAGCTCACCACGCTCGATCTGACGAAGAACACGGCGCTTCAATATATTGATGTCTCACATAACGAGAGCCTTACGCAGGTAGACCTGAACGAAAACAATGGTGTTACCTATATTCGCACCGATGACACCTGCGATGTGGTCGGTGGGAACGGCTCGAGCAAACATATCCGCTCGGCGAAGGCGTATTGCTCGTCGGCAATTTACAAGAGCGGCGAGGCGAAGTACGTCGCGCGTCTCGATCATGCGAATGCAGAGGCGAACAGATACAGTGCTGCCGGTCTCAATCTGAGCCCGCTCGGCGGCAATCAGATCATCGTCTACGATGGTAGCATCTACGGCTTTGACAGTGCGGTCTCGCAGGAGAATCCGAAGCAATGCGATTTTTGCCGCTGCAAGCCCGACGGCTCCGACAAGACCGTTCTCGCATCGGTGATTGCGTGCGACGAGAACTTCTACCTCGTTGGCGATACGGTCCTTCTCAATGTCTACGATGCCTCGAACAAGACCTACAACGTGGAAAAAGTGCCGACGGCCGGTGGAACATCGGAACTCTGGCAGGACGTGCAGAACATCTACGGCACCGACGCGGGCGGACACGTTTACTATCGAAAGCATAAAGACGAGATGATCTATCGCGCTGGTGTAAACCTGGCGGGCGAAGAACAGTGTTTCAAAGCAAGCGCGGAAGACCACGGCGGGCAGATTGCCATATGCCCCAACGGGGACATCCTAGACGATGATCCCAATGCGGAAGAGGGCACGTGCACGCTTTTCTCGGCCGAAGGAAAAAGACTCTGGAGGGTCGAAGACTATTCGTGCAACTATGCCTACATGGCTGATGACGACTATATCTACTTCATTCATAGCGTGCAGGTCGAGCGGGTGAAGATATCGGACGGAACGCACGAGACCGTTTACGCCATTCCCGGCCGGTATGCGCAAGGTTACGAATACTACCTGCTGGCCGTCTCTGACGGTACCGTCTATTATGGCCAGCGCGGTATCGAGAATGCATATACTCTTTTCACGGTGTCGGACTCGGGGAAGGACGCCAAAACATATTCCATTGAAGATAGCGAGTGATACGGCGCTGTGTGGCGAGGCGCGCTGCGCAACGAGGCTAGCCGCGGACCGCTTGCCGCACCTCCGCTTCTATGTCGCGGAGATCGGCGAGACCGCGTGCGTGGAAGGTCGCGGCATTAATGACCTGCGCTCCGATGAAAGCCATGTCCTCGATGTTGGCGCGCTGCACCTCCGGCGTGCGCGACGAAGTGGCATCCGCGACGATGGCGACGTTGTATCCGAGCGAGAGCGCATCATAGCAGGTCGTCCGGATGCAATTGGGGCTCGTCGTGCCGATGAGAACCACCGTGCTCACGTCGAGGCGCCGCAGGATGCTGTCGAGCGGCGTGTCGAAGAACGCGGAGAAACGCGGCTTGATGATGACGCGTTCACCGTTGATGGGCGCGAGTGCTGAAGGTGCTTCTAGGGTTGCGGGGTCATCGGCACCTGGGGAGACCGGCCGTCCGCCCGCCTGCCAGGCCGCGAAGCGGACCGCCTCGATGTCGGAGCCATCTGCAGCGTACGAACGGCGCACGTGGAAAACGGCCATGCCGAATCGTTGTGCATCGGCAAGCACCTGCGTGCATGTTGGAACCGTCGCCCGCGTGCCGGCCATGCAGAGTGCGGAGGCGGGGTCGATGAAGCCGTTCTGCATGTCGATCATGAGCAATGCTGCGTTGCGTGGGTCTATCATGGGGCTCTCCTTTTCCTCGTGGGCCGAACGGTTTCCTCGGCGATCTCTTCATGGGTCGCGCATTCGCTTCTGCGGATGCATGCGGAATATATGCACGATTATAGGCTATCGGCATCGGAAGAGCAGCAAGCATAATGAGTTGTTCATGATGCTCGAAATAGAATAAAGAAGTGTCTTGAATCTGACATTACGTGAAGGTTTAGTCTCTCTCTGTCAAGGAGGGGGTAAACCATGGTCTTCATTTTCGATCGCATCGTTGATCGCGGCGGTCTGCGCGGAGAATTCAGCTGCGCACGCACGCAACCGGATAGGCGCACGCTGTCGGACACACGCGTGCTGCCGGATACACGCATGCTGCGGGACGCGCGCACGGTGCCGGGTACGTGTACTTTGCCGGATACACGCACGCAACCGGGTACGCGAGCGCTGTCAGCGGTGGTGTTGGCGGCTTTGCTGCTATCGGTTTTCGTCTGCGGGTGCACCTCGGCTTCCCCAGCGCTGAACCTCGAAGATGATACGGCTGCCGCGACGGTCGACGGGGTAGCCATTCCGGAAAGCGAGGTCACCGCCTCGATCGAGCAGATGCGGGCCTATTATGGCTGCGAGGATGACCAGATGTGGGCCACCTTGCTCAGCGCAAACGGCGAGACGCCTTCGAGCATACGCGAGTTGGCAATCAACTCGCTTGCCAAGAACAAAGTCATCGAGAGCACGGCTGAAGCCGAAGGCATCACCGTCACCGACGAGGAAATCCAGAAGCAGATCGAGCAAACGCGCGCCCAGTATGGCTACGAAGACGATGACGCCTGGGCTCAGGCGCTCAGCGGAGCAGGTTTCCAGAGTGAGGACGACTACGTCAAGACTCTCCGTTTGAGCGTGCTTCAGGGAAAGCTCTACGCGAAGCATGTGGACAAACCCACACCCACCGATGAGCAGCTGACCGCGGCGGCGGCAAAATATGCTGGCGCGAAGGCATCCCATATCCTCGTGGCGGATGAAGACACGGCCAACGCAATCGCCGCCAGAATCGAGAGCGCGGACGATCGCGCTGCGCAGTTCGCTGCCGAGCTGCCCGCAACCCTCGATACCGGCGCGAATGCGCTGGCCGACGCCAACGGCAATCTCGGATGGACGAGCATCGAGTACCAGACGTACTACTACACGCTTCCGAGCTGCTGGACGGCGCTGAGCACCATGGCGGTCGGCGATGTGAAGACGGTGCAGGAAAAGGACGGCTATCACGTCCTGATGTGCACGGGCGTCTTCGCCGCTCCCGCGGATGGGGGTGCGGTGGATCTGACGGCGGTTCCCTCCGATTTGCTGGACGGTATCCGCAATGCCGTACGCGAAACGCTCTACGCCGATGCCTGCAAGGAGTATCTGAGCGGCTTGACCGATCAGATACTCCATCGTAATCAACGATATGCCGAAAGGACTTTCCTACGACGTCGATATGAGCTTGGCCGCGAGCATGGGCACTGCGGGGACATCGGACTCGACCTCGGCGATGACCGTTTCTGCTGCTGCCGCGGTTTCCGCTTCTGGAGCAGGCATGGGGTCCGGCGAGTAACCGCTATCCGCCCGCCGCCGTCTGGCATTCGGCGCAGCGGGCGATCCGAGTGGTGCCGCTCGACTGTCAGGGCAATGGGCGGCGGCACTTTGGGGCAGGGAGCAAGAGGACAAGTGCGAAAGAAAGGGAACGGCTCCCTGCCGTTTTAAGATTCGCCAGCGGAGGTTTACCGCTGGCGGGGTGGTATCCGAATAGGAATCGCATGTCTGAGCATCGCTATGCACGGATAAATTAAATATACCAATTTATCAGGTAAAACATTAAAAATATTTCTGAATTAGGATAATTCATTTGCTTGATGTTGACATAGCGTGAAGGTTTATCTTCTCGATGTTAACAAGGCGGACGTGCGCTCTGCTCATGTGGAGAGGGATAGTCGAGGGGCGCGCGGTACAGAGGGGTTTCTATCAGAGGAAAGGAGAGGAATATGCAAAGAGGAAAGACCATCGCAGCGGCGACCATCGCTGTGTCATGCGCGTTCGTGGTGCTTCTTGCGGTCGGATGCTCTCCGCAGCGGGGAAGCTCGACCACGTCGACGTCAACATCGACGGCGACTGCAAGCACGGGCACGGGTTTGAACACCTACGCCGCGAGCTCGCCCTATGCAGCCGATGAGCCATCGGCACCCACCGACGCGTCCGGTGCCGGCACCGACTCGCAGTCGACGACGTATTCGAGCGAGAAGTATATCGAGGACAACACGCCGAAGGTCACGACGTTGACCGACGGAACGCAGATTCAGCTGGTGCCCAACGACATCGGCGTCTCCGCGTACCGCGGACTCGACTTCATGCCCTCGTACAACCTGCACTATCTCCATGCGGATAAGCGCGGATGCAACTCGTGCCATGCCGATCTCGCCCAGACGGTGAGCAACATGACCGATTACGATCACGAGGACCTGACCCGCTGCGCGCCCACGCAGCTCACGGTGCAGCAGTGCGTCGACTGCCATACCTGGCAGCTCGCCTACATCTCCGAGCAGAACGCGTTTGGCGACATGATCCACCAGATCCACTACACCAACCATGGGGATGCGTTCACGAGCGAAAGCGGCAACTGCTGGTCATGCCATTACGTGATGAGCAACGGTCCTACCAGCTTCACGCAGCAATCCTCGGCACCGGGGACGACCTATGCGGTCGAGGATTCCGCCAACACCGGCGTGACCGCCAGCTCGAGCGAATGGCAGCTCTGGGACGTGGTGAAGCATAGCGTCATGCGCGGCATCACCGATATCCCCGACCAGACGGCCGTAAACGGCTCGTTCACGTGGAACCAGGACAAGTCCGCTTGGAACCAGCCGTGGGACTACAACTGGCGCGGCCCAGGCTACTACTGGGATCACGACCGGTATCACTATCAGGAAGAGGGCGTGCCCCTGGACCAGAAAGTCTTCGACAACTGGACGATCACCGTCTCCGGCTGCGTGGGCAAGGAAGTTACCTTCACGCTGCCCGAGCTGCTGGCCAAGGCTCCGAGCGTCGATACCACCAAGGGGCTCATGTGCACCATGAACCCGACGGGCGGTCCGTTCTTCGGCAACTTCCAGATCAAGGCCATCCCGCTGAGCTGGCTCGTGGAGCAGGCTGGCGGTTACACCGACCAGGCGGCGAGCCTGCAGGTCATGGCTGCCGATGGTTCCCATGAGGACCTTACTCGCGACGTGTTCACGCAGAACATGAACGAGATCTACATCGTCTACCAGATCAGCGGCGAACCGCTGCGTTGGGAAAGCGGCTACCCGGTCTGGTGCTGGTGCCCGTTCATGAGCGCCGGTAACAGCTGGAAATCCGTGTCCGACTTCGTGTTCTCCGACACCGCCTCCGCTTGGCTGCCCAACCAGAACGGCTGGCACAAGCAGGGTCCGGAGTGGACGATGGACGGCAACGAGCGCTCCAATTCCGATGGCTTCTTCAACAAGCCCAACGTCGGCTACCTCAACGTCAAGGAAGGCACCGTTATCAAGACGGGACAGCCCTACACCATCAACGGCTTCGCACATGCTTTCGACCTGACGGTCGCGGCGGTCGAGTTCTCGCTCGACGGCGGCAAGACCTGGACGCGCTATGACACGCCCGGTGTCGATCACACGAGAATCGTCAACTGGTCGTTCACCTTCACCCCGCCTGCGGACAGCTCCTATGTGGTTCGCGTACGCTCGGTGACAACCGATGGCCTTGTCACGGAGACACCGCAGGAACTGATGCTCGTCGCGCATAGCTCGTGAAAGGAGGAGTAACCATGGAAAAGAAGACCCGTAACACCATCGGTGCGGTGATGATGGGAACGGCCATGATCGTCTCGACGGCACCCTCGATGGTCGCGTATGCGCAGACCTTGCAAAACGACGGCGCAACGGCTCCTGCGGCCCCCGGGGCGACCGCCGAGGCCACAGGTACAAAGGCAATCGAAGGACAGATGGAATCCGTTGTCGCCGGCGAGTTTGCCTACGATCAGTCGGCGGTGACCAGCAACAGCGTCATCAAGCAGTTCTTCTCACGGATCGACCAGTATATGTGCGGTGCCCAGGGCTCGGGTGCGGTGACGCAGCCGACCGACCAATGGACGCTGAAGGTCTCCGGCTCGGTTGCCAAGCCGTTCACCGCGACTTTGGCCGAATTGGGGCAGAAGGACGAGCTGACCGTGAAGATGGGATGCTCGTGCGCCACAAACGGCGCCAATGGACGCGCCGTGGTCAACGCCGATGTGACCGGCGTCTCGTTCGAGACGCTGTGCGATATGGCGGCAATCAAGGATGAGGCGAACACCGTCACGTTTATCTCGGCCGACGGCTATCAGATAGCGCTTCCGCTGTCGTATGTCTCGCAGCGTTACACGATTATCGTGTACAAGATCAACGGCGAGACGCTCGACGACTCCGTCGGCGGTACCAACCAGGTTTGGCTCGGCTCGACGTCGGCGCGCTACTTCGCGCGCGACGTGGTGGAGATCCGACTGTCCCACGAGCAGACGCCGCCGCCCGCTCCGGGCAGCGAAGCTGCGGGAGACATGTACGCGAACAGCCCGAACTCCGGCGTGATTTCAGGTGAAGCATCATGATCGCCCCAGTCTACAGCGAACTCGGGCAATCGATAACGTTCGAGGGCTATGCCACGGATTTCGGCAAGCGCATCATCGCGGTTCAGTTCTCGCTGGACGATGGAGCGCACTGGACGAGCTACGAGACGTCCGGTGCGAGCGACGAACGCTGGGTCCACTGGACGTTCAAGTACACGCCCAAGCGGCGGGGAAGCTACTGCCTCAAGATCAGATCGGTCAACGAAGACCGAAAGGCGAGCCCCGAAGCCTCTTGGGCGGAGTTCAGCGTAGTGTAGACTGACGAAGATAGGCGATTGATGCGTTGGAGTCGGCGCCGGAATGACCGGTGCCGACTCCGCGTCTTTCCCGGGACCTGGCGCGGCGAGCGTACTACGGTCGATTGGTTTTAAGCGGCGTTGCGGCCGATGCGTTCAGCGCAACGGGTATCTGCATCTTCACCAGCTCCTCCAGCCCCGAGTGGAGGAACACGGCGGTATCCAGCACGACTTCGCCGATGTAGTCGCCTACGATCTTCAGATCGTGGTTCTCGATATAGTCGAGCATCATTTCCAGGTAGCGTGTCTCGAGAAGGGGGGCGTCTTCGTCGCCAAGATCGTCGCAGTACATCGTGAGGTAGTTGTTGGCTGGAACGATCTCTGCATCTGCGGCGTATCGCGGATCGTCGTCGTCGATGAAGACGAATGCCTGCGAGTAGGCGATGTCCTTGTCTGCCAGCCGTTGTCGGGGGACGACGCATGCCACATTCCTGAAATACGAGAGCGGGTATCCTTTCTCGAGCATCTCGCGCTTGAGCGAGCAGACCGCGACCTGCCAGGCTTCGAGCACCTGCTGCCCGGAGAGGCCATGGCGCAGCATGTCCTCGCAGACGACCTCGAAGCGGAGCGCGCGCCGTTCGGGTATGAATTCGAGCGCGAGCACACCGGTATCGGGAAGGTTGTTCACGAGATCGCAGCGTTCCTTGAAGGAATCGAGCATCCGTTGCGTGCGCTGCAGATTCGCGATCTGCTCCTGCAGGGACTGCTCCTTTTCGACGAGCTGCTCCTTGATTCTATCGGCGTCCCGTTCTTCGAGAATCGCCTTGATCTCGCTGAGCGAGAATCCCATCTGCTGGAGCTGCTGGATTGCGTCGAGCGTCGAGCATTGGTCAAGCGCGTAATAGCGATAGCCGGTTTCGGCGTTTCGCTTCGGCTCGAGCAGTCCTTTCTCGTCGTACACGCGCAGCGCGCGCTCTGAGATACAGTTCAATTGTGACATACGTCCGATTGTCAGATCGCCCATGGTTCCCCCATTTACCTCAAGCTTCTGATCAGATGCCCATCATCGACGCGAGCTGTGCGCATGTCCGATGGTCGATGCGCAGGATATCACGTTGGTAGGCCTCGAATCCACCGTACAGATTATCTATTTCAGAGAAGAAGGCCATGAGATACTCCTCGCGCGCTTCGAAAAGCGAGCGGACGACGGCTTGCTCCTCCTCATCGATGCCGTGCACGAGGACCGCGAGGTCGGCTTCGTTGATCTTGCGGTTGCATTCGTTGGTGGCAAGATAGTCGGCCATGACCGTGTCCATGTCGGCTCCGGCCACGCGCAGAAGCTGCGCGACGAGCACCCCGGTGCGGTCCTTGCCATTCGTGCAGTGCAGCAGCACGCCGTCGCGGACCGCGCCGCTTGTCCGAAGCGGCGCGTGGCCGCGGGCATCGCCGATTGCATCGGGCGGCGCGCTTCTGCCTTCTGCCGCGATGCGTCTGATTACGAGCGCAAAGTATTCGCCATGCGCCGCCATGGTTCGGTAGATACGCTCCATACGCTCGCCGGGCGCGCCGTATTCGCCGATATGCCACGTTTCCCATTCGGCAGAGGTACGATGCGGCGCGTTCTGGAGATCTTCCGAGAACGTGACGGTTTGGGCGGGGAGGAAACGCGAGGTGGGGAAGCGCTCGACTTCGAGGCGCTTTCGCAGATCGTAGATCGTGCCAATGCGCAGATTGTTGAGAACGGCCGCCTCACTCGGCCCCATCTCGGAAAGCCTACGCGAGCGGAACAGCCGCGACGAGAAACCGCCCACCGGGCGAATGCCAAACGCGGCCATCACACGTGGAAACTCGTCGTCGGGAAGCAGAGCGGCGACGGGAGCGGCGCCGCCGTAGTCGATGACGGCGCTGTTGGCGACAGGGGCGGTTCCGCCGTAGTCGATGGCGGCGCTGTCTGCAACGGGAACTGCGTCGCTACCGGTTGTGGCGATGACCGCGAATTCGATGGGCGCGCCGCTGCAGTAGGTGTTGCCCGCGCAATCTATCGCGCGCATGAGGAGCCGGTATCGTCCGGGCTTGTCCGCGTTCATCGTAAAAAACCAGTCAAGCGAGTTGGCGGGATGCGTAGCGGGCGCGGTTCGGCAAAGCCAGGTGTGCCCATCGTCGAACGAAAACTCGGCAGCCACCACCGGCTTGTCCCCGACGGGGACCGAGCCAGAAAAACTGATATATTCACCTGCGTTTACGCTGGTAAACACCGTATTCTCCCCCCCATGAACGACGAAAGGGATTATACCATCGCGCAGCCCGAACAAGAGCGGCATCCGGGACGAACGCGACCTCACGCAGCACGAACATGCACAACGCGCCGGCGAACGAGGCATCGCGCGAACCGAACATGCACAAACGCCGTCGATTTAACAACAATATTTAGCCCGAAGGTCGGAAAGTGTGTAAATCAACGGCGTTTGGGAGGTCATCACCGCACAGCAGGCATCCAGGCGAATCGAACCTAAAGATTTTCTTAGAAACGCAAAGCCTCCCGGCGGCATATAATCATTATACGGAAAGCGTATTCAAAAGCCGTATGCAAGGGGCGCTACCATGGAAGAGAAGAACATGGTTGGGAAGAGAATCGATGACGAGGCTCTCGAAGAGGTTGCGGGCGGTGTCTCGCAAGAGAACTTCCGGTCCGCTCCAAACTGGTTTGAAACCGCCGATACCAAGAAGAACGACATGAACAACGAGAGTGCGAGCAATGGTTATACTGCACTAAGCAATATGCGCTGAGACAAGCATCGGGCGAAGACATTCGACTTAACCCAGGGGCTCGCCCTTAAACATCGATGGGCGAGCCTTCTTTCTCATGTGTTGATTATTCTTCAGTGACGGTCTTTGCGATTAGGAGAGTGATGGGATGGCGCGTGCGGGAAATGTTCATATCATCCGCCGACTTGTCACTGGTTCATATATCAATATGACTCTTTCCGGGTTGATTTCCACGGTCGCCGGTGCGATTGATGCCATCTTCATCGGCAGGTTTCTCGGCGTGGATGCCATTTCGGCGTTCGGGCTTGTCTCTCCACTCAACTTCCTGATCCTCATGATTCCCAGCGTCTTCGGCGTCGGGTTGCAGACTGTTTACGGGATGACCGTCGGAAAGGGCGATCTCAAGCGAGCAAACAATTATTTTAGCATCACGGTTACGGTTCTCG
>Ga0163159_1002338_pt1 | contig 15738 bp, 8 predicted proteins | sample BioMet9_FD_108702 | JGI IMG/M metagenome (GOLD analysis project Ga0163159, IMG submission 108702) | Microbial communities from bioreactor (seeded with sewage sludge) at Lawrence Berkeley National Lab, California, USA - Biofuel... | ecosystem: Engineered > Bioreactor > Anaerobic > Unclassified ... | reverse complement strand
GGGGACCGCTTGCGGTGGAAGGGTTCTACTGTAGCGTCACCGACGCGGCAAAGGAAAAGCGTAGGGATTTTGTTTTTGCCGCGGCGAAGCCGCTAGGAAGAACCCCTCAGTCTCCGGACAAAAGACGTCCGGAGCCAGCTCCCCTTAGCAAGGGAGCCTTACGAGCTTAGGGCTTTTGGCAAATGCCTAGAGCTTTAAAAGCCGTTCCTGCTTTGCATATCTTAGCAAGGGAGCTTTACATGCTTTGGATTTTTAGGTGCTACTGATTGGATTGCCAATTTTACCTATTGTCGTATTCCTGTGAGCCGGAGACATTTGACGTTGCTGGTTTTGGCTGTGCATGAAAATTATTATAAGGATTTGAAATGGTGTGGTTGAGCGACTATAGGGCCGCGCATTGAACTACTAGTTTAATGCGCGGCCCTGTGTTTTTTATTATACTATAGGTGTGGTTTCCCTGTGGTTTGCCATGACAGTGGATGTCGCTTGGCAGGCGACCATGGCGGGGCTATGTTTTGCTATACTATTCATAGGTCTTATTGATCGAACGGTATTATGATAGGAAGGAGAGAACGTTGTTGGATACGGTTTTGAAGATTATTCTGTTTTTGGTTTTACTGCCTCTGGTACTTCAGGGGATATCAATGATGTTTCATTTCATCATCGGCGGTGGCGTAGGGCTTACGGCGTTATTCGGCATGATCTGGGATAAAGAAGAGCGGCTGACTGGGAAGGATGGCGCTATCACAGGGGTAATGTTTGCAGTGGCTATTATTATTTTCGATGTGTTGCTCCTGTTGTTGGGATTTGTTTTCCATGGCGTATATTCTTGGATACAGGGTTTCAATGAGTTAATGAACGGCATCGTCCTCATTGCTGCCATTGTCTCTATATTCCGCCTGAAGTTTAAATTTGGCATGGCTATGCTCGTCGTTGAAAACGTCATCTTTTATCTTTGCTTCCGGTTATTGTATGCATTGGTCCTTTAGTTAAGATATGATGATCCCCCCCTGGAATATTGCTTTTCGGCTTATTTGAGTGCCTGTTTGAGGTCGGCAATGAGGTCATTCACGTTTTCCAAGCCGACGGACAGACGTAGCAATTTTTCATTGATGCCTTTTGCGTAGCATTCTTCTTTGGGGATGTCGGCATGTGCCTGCAGCAAATGGATGGCAGTCTCTGCGGAGGCTGCTTCGAAAGAAATCATGCCGCCGGTGCCTGTGGTCTGTTCTCTTAGCCAGATTTCCTTAAGAAAAAAATACTGTAATAAAGACAATAAGGCGAGCGTCAGAGTTCCTGACGCTCGCCTTATTTATCAACGATTAAAATAATATACAATATTTAATGAATGTAAATTATCTATCGCGTTAATCAATTAACCATAACATACATACTATACATTTTACAATATGACATGCTATAATCTAACCATGATGAAAGGTGTGATCCGCTTGAGAAGAGTTATAGCCATATTGATGCTGGCAGTGTGTATCGTATGTTTGGCCGGATGCGCTTCTGGAGGGAAAGGACGTGCAACGAAACCGGATACGGCTGTCAGTACTTCGGATAAGACAACCATATATTGGTATTATTTCCCCGTGTTTTCACAAGATGTAAAGCAGCAAGAGTCATACGAGCAGACCGTGGCACGGGAGTTCGAAAAGGCGAATCCTGATATCAATGTCGAATTGGAAGCTATTGATTTTGCCAGTGGTCCCGTGAAGCTGCAGCAGGCTATCGACATGCAGCACTGTAATGTCATTTTTGACGCGCCGGGCCGGATTATAGAATATGGCCGGGCTGGCAAGCTGGAGCGACTGGATGAGTTCTTTGATGCAGATTATTTACAGGATGTAAATAACGCGGCTATCATCGATGCCTGCGGGACCGGTGGGGCAAAATATATGTATCCCCTGAGTACGTCGCCGTTTTATATGGTTTTCAATCGGCGTATGCTGGAAGAAGCCGGCGTGCTGGCACTCGTGCGGGAAGGGTGGACAAGGGACGATTTCGTGACTGTGTTGATGGCGCTGCGGTCAGCCGGATTTGTGCCCGGTTCGGTGTTTTGTTCCGGCAATGGCGGTGACCAGGCGACGCGGGCCCTCATATGCAATTTATATGGTTCATCCATCATTAGTGAGGATTTGAGGGCATATACTATCAACGATGCCAACGGCATCAAGGCATTGGAATTCGTAAAAGATGCCGTGAATGAGGGATTGCTGGTCAACGGGGCCTTGCTGAATGGTTCCGATGATATCAATAAATTTGTCAACGGCAAGTCGTCGTTTACGATTTTATGGGGTGGTGCCCAGCATCTCGGCAATGCCCAGCAGCTGGCTGCCCGGCATATCGATGTCGTACCTGTCCCGTTCCCGGCACCGCAGGGAAAAGCGCAGCTTGAATATCTGGTCAATGGGTTTGGTGTCGTAAAAAGTGATAATGCTGCTAAAGTAGAGGCATCGAAGAAATTTGTCCGCTTCTTGTGCGACGATGGCCGGGTCGGGCGCTCCAACGTGTCCCATTCCGGTGGGATACCTGTGCGCCAAAGCTTTAGGGATACCCCAGTCAATGATTTTGTGCGCTATACGGAAAATTGGACGAAGTATTATTCCGTGTATTACAACACGGTCAATGGATTTGCATATATGCGTAACTCTTGGCACGAAATGTTGCAGTCCCTGTTGAATGGAACGAAACCGGCAAAAAAAGCGGCGGATGATTTCGTGTTCTTGGCCAATGAGTCGCTCCATGGAGGCAGCCAATGAGACAGAAAATAGTCCCGATCCTGATTACGTTTATACTAATACTTATTGCCATCACGTCATTTTCCCATTTTTCCAATGTGCTTTTCAATCATTCCAAGAATGGCAGTATGGTAAAAATGGAAAAGGTCGTCATACACGAAGCATATAATGTAAACGATGAACTGGCCATGTCTAATCAGACAATCCAGCTCATAGCGGATTCGTTGGCCGATTTCGATACATTTTCAGAATCTCTTTTGGGAGAGCGCGTCCAGGAGTATAACAGCCATATGCATTTCCGACTCCTGCTCGTGGCCTATAAAAATGGGACGGCCCATGATTCCGTGGGAAAACAATACGATGTGAGACAAAATGCAGCTTTTCAGGGTGGTCTCCTGGGAGGCACTAATATCTATGAGGACTGCGGTCTTATCGATAAATCGGCCTTGGTCATCAGCAGTCCCATCATCCGGGATGGCCGTGTCCTCGGTGTCGTCCTCGGCGAATATGATATGTTTTTCTTGTCGCAGCTCATCAACATTGAAAATGATGGCAAGGAAAGCTATACGGCCATCATCAAGCCAAATGGCGATTTCCTCGTACAGCCCCATAGTCCGCGCCAGCTCATTGCCGGAGCCAAAAACGTCTACGATGTCATGGATATCGTGACGTTTGAAAATCAGAACAATGTGACTACGATGAAGTACAACATGGATATGCAGAAAAGCGGTTTTTTGGAATACGCCTATAACGGGGAAAACCGTCTCATTTATTATTATCCGCTGGGTGTCAACGACTGGTATATCCTACGCGTCATAACGGATCAAGTCATTGAAGGGGATGTCAATTCCATCAAGGAAATGGTGCGGAACCTGACAATTCAGATTGCCTTTGTATTCCTGTCTTTTGGACTTCTCATCTTTTATATGCTGTGGCGGTTCCGTAAGACAGAAAAAAGAGAGGCCCTGAAGCTGCAGACAGTGACGGATAATATTCCAGGCGGCGTGGCCGAATTGATTTTGGCCGATGAAGTAAAAATCAAATATGCCAATAACGCCCTGTTCCATGTACTGGGGATTTCTCGGTATGAGTTCATGGAGAGGAAATATAAGGGATATATTTCTCGCATGTGGTCTGAAGAAGGAATGGAAGATTTTCGCCAGCGCGTAAAAATGTCTATTGCCAAGAATCAGATCATCAATTTTGAATATCGAGTACAGACCAAAGATGGCTTGACCCGTTGGGTTGCCTTGAATGGGCGGGTCATTACAAAAATGAAATCGTCATTGCGGATCCAAGCCGTATTTATCGATATTACAACGGAACGGGAACGGACGGATGCTATTTTGCAGCAGACACGGCTCGATCCCATGACGGGGCTGCTTAACAAGACGTGTACCCAGCAGATGGTCAAAGAAGTGCTGCAGGCGACAACGGGCCGAAAAAAAGCTCTCGTCGTCGTCGATATCGATAGGTTTAAAAGCGTCAATGATACGTATGGACACATTACTGGCGATGAAGTCATCATCGGCATTGCCGGCGTGTTTAAAGCGTATATGCAGGATAAAGGTTTTGCCGGACGTATCGGCGGCGATGAGTTTCTCCTGTTTTTTGACGAAGTTGAAAATGAAGAAGGCATACGCCGGATACTGATGGAAATCCAGTCTAAGATCAGGCATATGGTATTTTCTAATCCGCTGCTGCAGGTTTCCAGCAGCATGGGCTGCGCTATCTGCCAGACAGCACCACAGGCTGATTATGAAAAGATTTTCTCTGTAGCAGATGCGAATCTCTATCTTGCCAAAAAATGTGAAACCGAGGATTTCCGGATCACCATAGTGTAAATGAAGGCTGGACAAATGGAATCTTGCAATAAAAAACCCCGTATAAACGGGGTTTTTTATTACTATTTTTTTCTCCAATTATCCACCTGGATGAGGTTGGATTTTACGTCTGTTGAATTTTGCTGATTCAATTCTACATCTTTGAAGCCGCGATTGCTCGTTTTACGGGTATGTGCGACGTATTTGGATAAGAAATTGAGCAGTAGGGCTCGTTCAGATTTGTTTTGGAAAATTAATCCCTGAGTTTTCAGTATATCGAGGATTTCCTCAGGGGACCCATCATCGATGGCACAGACCTGGATGATTAACAGCAGTTTGTACAGCATGTTATTGTCCATTTCATAAGTGCTGTTAAAAAATGCTATCAGGTTTTGTTCATACGGATTAGGTGTCAGCAGCTCATCCTGGCAAGTTTCTATTTCCCGTACGGTAGGGATGTAAAATGGCTTATCTCCCTGCTTTTGTAAGAGATCGAGGCTGTCGGATTCATACAAGGGAGCATAAAATGTGTCGTCGCGTAATTCGCCGTTCAGTATATCGGCGGGGATGTCTTGGAGGACAGCGCGTAACTCTCTGGCATTCGTCTTGAATTTTTTATGTCGGTTGAAGAGTTTGACGAGGATATCTATGGGAGTGATACCATAAAGTGTTGCCGATATTTCCAGACATTTCAGGAGCCACAAGCAGCGGTGTCTTTTATTAGTGAAATCGTTCTTGCTGAAGGTTTTAAACGCATTTTTCACTTCTTTAGGGATATCGATGCCATACCCTTCGGAATAATTGGCATATATGGCATCGCTCAACTGAGGGAAATCGTCAACGGTCATTTTGCGGGTGATCTCCGGAGATTTTAAAGCTTTTTTGAAGTTGTTCATTTCCTCGTCATCGACGCAGAGAAAATACGATTCTATGACCTTGGCAGGTGAAAGGGCTGTATTGATTTTTTGTACGAGCACTCCTTTTGTGTCTTTGCTCTTGTAGGGTATCTTTTTATCGCTCGCTATGTTTTTCAGGCTTTCCTTGTCATAAAATTGCAGGCACTCTTTCAGAGTGAACTCTTCTATCGGAAAGTTTGCCGGGTCGTCTAGCTCTTTTTTTATTTTTTCCAATAAACTATCAAAATTTTGGTCGTTCCATATATCATTTTTATGGGCTTTGCGAGCTTTCTCTTCTGAGTATTTTGTAAATAAGCCATAGTGGTCGTGAGCGAAGTCAGAATAGATTTTCCGTTCATTTCGATGCTCTATCTTATGGGGAATCACGACGCAGTGCTTGGCAAGATATTCGTTGACTTGTGCCATATCGTATGTTTCTATGGTAAAATACATTTCTTCTTCCATATTGTCAGACTGGTGCTTTAGGAGCTGGTCATAACCGTATATGCCGCCGCAATCTTCCGGCGGACAATTGCATTTGTATTTGACGACTGTCGGATAGTTTTTGTCATACTCAGGGAGAATTTTCTCGACGGTTACGCGGTGCGTCCAATTATCGCCGAAATCGTACGTATAGGTAAACCACGGTTCCTTTTCGATATATTCATCTATATAGGAATTTTCAGCGGACAGAGCATGGAATCCCCAAGGAGAAGAGTTTTCTCTTTCGACATCTTCGTGAAAATTCAGGAATTGCTTTTTGAATAAGAAATCAGTTAGGTGACGGCCTTCCCAGCCCATGATGATATTCAACACGACGGCTAATTGAGAAAAGGTCAGACCGTGGGGAATGATACATCGCCGCCATATGGGCGGATGAGAATGGGTTAGGGAAATTTTTAGCTGGTATGCTTTCATGGGGTCACTGCTTTCTATAGGGATATGGAACTGGGTGACGTTTCCGCCATTACTTTTTCCAATGTTTCATAGAGTACGTTCAGGTCGATGGGTTTGGCTATATGGCCGTTCATGCCTGCGTCCAGGCACTTTTTCACATCCTCTTCGAATGCGTCGGCAGTCATGGCGATGATAGGGATGACTTGGGCATCAAGCCGGTCGAGGTGGCGCAGCTTTTCTGTCGCTTCGAAACCGTTCAGGACGGGCATGCGCAGATCCATGAGGATAGCGATATATGTGCCAGGGGGGGTGCTGCAGAACGTATCGATACCTTCTTGGCCGTTTTTGGCCCAGTCCGTAGACAGGGATTTGCCTTTCAACAGTTCGATGGCAATTTCTGCGTTGAGTTCATTGTCTTCACATAAGAGTATCCGTTTACCCGCAAGCTGTCCCAGCGATGATCCAGATGCGGCGGTGGCGGCAGGGATTGTTTTGGCTGCGAATTCGGGAAGGTGCAGGCGTACTGTGAATGTCGTACCCTGACCGATGGTGCTTTGCACGCTGATAGAGCCGTCCAAAAGGTCCACGAGCTGTTTGACGATGGATAGGCCCAAACCGGTTCCTTGTGATTCATAGCCTCCACGTTTTTCTTGGGCAAAGGGCGTATATAGCTCCTGTTGGTACTCGTCAGACATGCCGATGCCTTCATCGCGGATGATGAAGATCATATCGGGGTCGGCGGCGCCAGCTGGTTCATCCATAATAGTGTACCATACATGGCGGCCAGGCGGTGTGAATTTTACAGCGTTGGAAAGAAGATTCAAAAGGATTTTTTGCAATTTCAATTTATCGGCCAGTACAGTCCGGGCGCGCAGACCTGTGTCATCCATGGAAAACAGGACTCCGCGTTCTGCGGCAGCCGTGGTGATAGCCGCTGTCAGGGCTTGATTGAGTTCATTTGTATGGACAGGTTCCCGCTGGATTTCGAGCTTGTTGCTGGAAATTTTCGAGACGAGGAGTGTGTCATTGATTAAATTCAACAATAAATTGCCCGATAGGCTTATCTTGGCCAGGTAATCGCGGAGAACCGTTGGAAGAGGCTGTTTTCCGGCGAGTTGGGCATAGCCGAGGATGGCATTGAGCGGCGTGCGCATGTCATGGCTGATATTGGAAAAGAACATATTCTTTTCATCGGCGCTGCGTTTCAAGCTTTCCAGACGGATTTTTTCTTTCTCGTTTTCCGATTCACGCGTTGCCAGCAGGGCCCGTTCCTGGTAGTGGCGCCGCAAGACGACAATCAACACGGCCAAGAGGAAGACCAACGCTGTCATGCTGAAGGCAAATATGGATAAACCCCAGAGGGGCAGGCGATCTATGAGGTTGCGGAATCCTTCCTGCGGCATGACGTTGGCGGCAATGATGCTCTTGAATTGAGCGTTTACGATTCTGGCATTTTTATTGAGGACGCTGTAGAAGGTATTATCCGTAGGTAAGATGGCAAAATATAAGCTGTTGCTGACTTCCATGGGCGCGCTGCCGTAGCCGTCCAGTCGGTGATTGTTGAACAGCCAGGTTGCCATATAGTTGCCGCAAATGATACAGTCGGCGTTGCCTTTTTTTAAGGCAGCATAGCATTCGTCGATATTGTCAAACGTTTTTATATCATACTGCTGGGCGGATAGTTTATCTTTGAGTATAGACTCGTCCCTGGCGAGAATGGCCGCCTTTTTCATTTCGTTGGTGTCGAACGCAGCTATCCGGACAAATGTCCGATCGTGGGAGATTTCTATGAGGCGCAGCCCTGTTTTGTAGGCTAATTGGAGGCTGTCGCTATACAGACCCAGTATATCGGCTTGACCCTGCAGGACAGCTTCCTGGGCGGCCACTTCTGTGGGATAGAATTTGTAGGTGAACTGGACATCCATTTCCTGACCTAGTTTTTCATAATACGATGGCAGGATGCCCTGTAGATTACCTTGGGCATCTTTGTAACTGAAGGGCGGCGAAAATTCCTGCAGGGCAATGGTCAGCGTCTTATGGTGGCGCAGGAAATCCTTTTCCTGATGGGTAAAGGTCATTTTTCTGTTTGAGTCAGGCGTGATATATTCGTAATATAGCTGCTGCTCATACATGGGATGGGAAAGGAGCAATTGGTTCAAGGCACTGTCGAAGCGCGTTTTCAAATCGAGATTATGCTTATTAAACATGGCGTAACAGGATATATCGGCGAAATGAAGCATTATCCGGCAGCCTGGGGCTATTTCATTATTTATGATTACGCCATCGGCAGCTCCTTGATGCACTGCTGCTGTGGCACTGTAGAAGTCAGGATAGAATTGCAGCTGGGGATATAGATTATTTTTTTGACACCAAGTTTGAAAATATCCGGATGAGGCATCGCTGGTCACGATGGCGATGCGCATTTTATTTACGTTTGTGATATCACCGTATTCATAGCGGGCATCGGCCTCGTCTACAGCCAGAGACAAAAATGCGTGGGATGTGGGCGTATCGGAGAACGCAAATTTGGCTTCCCATTCCGGTGCGCGCGGTACGACTGCTTCCATATCGATGGTACCATCCAGCAAGGCCTGATCTTCTTCGGCGTAATTGGGGAATTCCACGATTTCCAATTTGAAATTTCCGTGCATGGCAATATGATAGAGCAATTCCGGAATATAGCCGCGGTACTCGCCGTCATCATTTTTATGGAAATACGCAGCCTCATAGACGTAGCCGACGCGCAATAATTGACGCTCCTCTGAGTCAACCTGCTCATTGGCAGAGACGGGGACGAGAAGAAGCAGGCATAAATATAGGAAAACAAGGGCCCAACGGCATTGTTTTAGCCACATATAGAGTCACTCCCTACACATTTACACAAGTGCGAGCATATATTGTATAATAAACGATTGCTGTATAAAATTAATTATAGACATAAAATTAAATAACGTCAAAGAAATTGTCATAGTATATGTAAAATGTATGATTCGAATGGATTTGGTCGGAAATTTTCCATATGCTAAAGATTGATAAAAGTAGTAAAATAGGGGATAACCTAATATGGGAGAGAGGTAGTATATATGGATAATTTCAAGAGAAAAGGCGCTCTTTGCCTGGCGTTGAGCGCTTTGGTCTTGGGTAGTATGGGGAATGTAGATACGGTGGTGGCGGCCGGCGTATCGACTGTGAAGGAAGCGACGCAGGTAGAAGCACCGGCAGTAGTCCATGGCATCCAGCAGGTCACGTCTATCGGTGTGGTGTATGGCGATGGCGAGAAGGTCGCGGCAGCGGCCCTGCGATATCCCGCGGTCCTGCAGCCGGGCTCCCTGGCAGTAGGCGATTTCTCAGTGACAGGCCGACAGATTACGGCCGTGCATACGAATGACCGTCCGGCTCTGACCACAAAGGATGTACCCGGCCCCTATGCCATCCTATCGTTTGCTCACGTGAACAGCGTATCGGATAAAGCGCTGCCAGGCCGACCACCGCAGCTCGATAAAAATAATGGCAAGGGAGGCAATGACGCGCCGCGGAATAGTAACCGGATCATGCCCGATTTGTCGCTGGCCGTGACGCAGACCGGCGTCGTCAAGGCTATGGATGGCACCGTATATTTCCCGTCTTTGCGGACGGTCCAGAGCTCGGCCCAGGTAGAGCCGTCTGTGGCAGGCTTCCAGCAATACGAGTATACGGACCCGGCGACGGGGTACAAAATGCCGTATTTCTTGTATCTGCCCAAACATTATGATGTACATAAAAAATATCCCTTGTTGTTCTTCATTGCCGATGCCAGCGCTAATACGACGGATCCCAAGATGGTCCTCGTCCAGGGCAATGGTGCTACGGTTTGGGCCGATCCAGCAGAGCAGGCCAAGCATGAATGCATCATCCTGGCGCCTGCCTATACGCGGCAGCTCGTGGACTCCTTGGACATGATGACGACGGACCGCAATGAATGGACGCCGGGCCTGACGTTGGTCACGGATTTGTTGTTTGATGTCGTCCACCGTTACAGCGTCGATACGAATCGCATCTATGGTACGGGCCAGTCCCAGGGCGGCATGGCCAATATCGCCATCAGCGACAAGTACCCCGATTTGTTTGCAGCGCAGTTCCTCGTAGCCTGCCAGTGGAATGTGGATGAAATGCAGGTCCTGAAGGATAAGAATCTGTGGATTCTCGTGAGCGAAGGCGACACGAAGGCCTATCCGGCCATGAATGAAGCCACGACGCGATGGGAAGCCCTGGGCAGCAAGATAGCCCGGACCGCCCATTGGGACAGTAAATCGACAGCAGCAGAATTTGCGGCCCTCGTGAAGCAGACCGAAGACCAGCAGGCTCACATCAATTATACCGTATTCCAAGGCGGCAACCACATGTACACCTGGTCCGTGGCTTACACGATCGAAGGCATCCGCGACTGGCTGTTTGCACAGCGCAAATAAATGCTGGCAGCAGAAGCTGTGGTACAGTCAGGGGAGTTACACTTATATTATGCGAACTAAAATAAGCTGTCCTATGAAGCAGAGTTACTTCGTAGGACAGCTTATTTTGCTCGATCACATTGGCTCTCTGGAGAGAGGACTGCTTTTATCAGGGGCTACCGTTGATCCGTCATCTTCACGTAGTTCTGATAGCGTTCTTTGGCATCGCGTTCGGCTTTGTCGTAGAGCTGCTGCGCCTTTTCCGGGAAGGCGAGCTTGAGCGAAGCAAAGCGGTTTTCTCGCATGAGGAATTCCTGGAAGTCGTTTTTTGGTTCTTTTGAGTCGAGGGTAAAGGGGTTCTTGCCTTCGGCTTTCAGAGCGGGGTTGTACCGGTACAGATGCCAGTAGCCGGCTTCTACGGCTTTCTTTTCTTCCATCATGCTCGAGCCCATACTGGTCTTCATGTGGTGTTCGATGCACGGGCAGTAGCAGATGACCAGGGACGGGCCGTTGTAGGCTTCGGCTTCGCGGAGGGCGGTCAGGGTCTGGCTGGGATTGGCGCCCATTGCGACTTGGGCTACGTAGACGTAGCCATAGCTCATGGCCATCATGCCCAGGTCTTTCTTTTTCGTTTCCTTGCCGCCGGCGTCGAATTTTGCTACGGCCGAGGCCGGTGTCGATTTCGAAGCTTGGCCGCCTGTGTTGGAATATACTTCTGTATCCAGGACGAGGATGTTGATGTCCCGGCCGGAGGCGAGGACATGATCCAAACCGCCGTAGCCTATATCGTAAGCCCAGCCGTCGCCGCCAAAGGCCCAGACGCTCTTTTTCGTCAGGTATTCTTTGTTTTTGTTTATGAAGGTTGTTTCTTCATTATCGACAGATGCGATTGCCTGGAGCAGCTGGTCGCTTACATCTCGCGATACGGCGGGATCATCGCATTTTGCCAGATAGTTTTCACAGGCAGTCGCGGCGATGCCTTTGCCTGCCAGATTTTGGATATGGGTCTTCAATTCGCGTTTGATAGCGGATTGGCCCAAGAGGTAGCCGTAGGCGTATTCGGCGTTGTCTTCAAACAGCGACATGGCCCATGTCGGCCCGTGTCCTTTTTCATCGACGCAATACGGGCTGGAAGGCGTGGAGCCGCCATAGGCCGAGGAGCAGCCTGAGGCGTTGGTAATATACATCCTGTCACCGAATAATTGAGTGACCAGTTTGATATAAGGCGTTTCGCCGCAGCCGGCGCAGGCACCGGAGAATTCGAAATATGGTTTGGCAAATTGCGAGGCCTTAATGGAATGGCTGCTGACGGCATCTTTCTTGATTTGGACGTTTTCCATGGCAAAGGTCCAATTATCGGCTTCAGGGAGCTGGTTTTCCAAGGGTTGCATGGCCAAGGCTTTTTCTTTGGCCGGGCAGATGTTGACGCAGCTTTCGCAGCCCGTGCAGTCGTAAGGCGAAATCTGGATGCGGAAGCGATAGCCTTCCAGGCCTTTTCCCTGTGCCGGCAGCGTGGCGAATCCCGTTGGAGCCTGCTGGCTTTCCTTTTCGTCGATGAGGATGGGGCGGATAGCTGCATGGGAGCAGACCAGTGAGCACTGGTTGCATTGAATGCATTTGCTGGCATCCCATTGCGGTACTTGGACAGCGGTGCCGCGTTTTTCGTATTTTGTCGTACCAGCCGGCCAGGTGCCGTCTTCTAGTCCATATTTCATGACCTGGCTCACGGTGAGGACATCGCCTTGCTGGCGGTTCATGGGAACGACGATTTCTTTGACGAATTCCGGTACGGCGGCTTCCGTGAGCGGCTCTTCTGCGTCGTGCCAGCTGGCAGGAATAGTGATGGCCCGGAGTTCACTGATGCCGTATTCGATAGACGAATTGTTTATGTCGACGATTTTTTGGCCTTTGGTCTTGAAATAGGAGCGGTAGATGGCATCCTTCATTTCGTTGACGGCTTTTTCCAGAGGAATCACGTTCGATAATTTGAAGAACGCCGCCTGCAGTATGACGTTGGTGCGGTTGTGGAGACCCAATCTCTGGGCAATAGCGATGGCGTCGATGACGTACAGCTTGGCCTGTTTCCTGGCCAGGGCACGTTTCATGGAAGCGGGCAGGTTCTTTTCCAATCCGTCAGCATCCCAGGGACAGCTCAGCAGGAAGGTGCCGCCGTCTTTCAAGTTATGGACCATGTCATATTTGCTGACATACGATGGGTTGTGACAGGCGACGAAATCCGCTTTTTGTATCAAATAAGGTGCGTGGATGGGGTTGATGCCGAAGCGGAGATGGGACTGGGTCAGGCCGCCGGATTTCTTGGAATCATATACAAAATAGGCCTGGCAGTATAGGTCTGTCGTATGGCCGATGATTTTGATGGAGTTTTTATTGGCGCCGACCGTGCCGTCTGAGCCCATGCCCCAGAATTCAGCGCTGGTTTCTCCAGATGGAGTAGTACTTATTTCCTCGGTTATGGGAAGGGATGTAAATGTGACGTCATCGACGATGCCAATGGTGAAATTGTTTTTGGGGTTGACCGCTTTGAGATTTTCAAATACGGCGAAAATCTGGCTCGGTGTCGTGTCCTTGGAGCTGAGGCCGTATCTGCCGCCGATAATGGTCATAGGAATTTTCTTTTCTTGATACAGGCTGCAGATATCCTGATACAATGGTTCGCCCATGGCGCCCGGTTCTTTTGTCCGGTCGAGGACGGCAATCTGTTTGACTGTCGGAGGAACGGCTTTTAGGAAATAACTGGCCGAGAAGGGGCGGTACAAGTGGACGTTGATGACGCCTACCTTTTCTCCACGGGCGGTTAGATAAGCTACTGTTTCTTTGGCCGTTTCAGCACCAGAGCCCATGATGACGATTATAGATTCGGCATCGGCGGCACCGTAATAGTTGAATATATGATAATCCTGGCCAGTCAGTTTATTGATTTCCTGCATGTACAGTTCCACTGCATCGGGTATTTGGGACAGCCGCGTATTCAATGCTTCGCGGCATTGGAAAAATATATCCGCATTGACTGTCGTGCCGCGGGTTGCCGGATGTTCCGGATTCAAGGCGTGCTGGCGAAATTCTGCCAGGGCTTTCATGTCTACGAGCGGCCGCAGATCTTCGTAATCCAGGGCTTTGATCTTTTGGATTTCATGGGAGGTACGGAACCCATCAAAAAAGTGCAACACGGGCATACGGCAGTGGATGGCCGCTAGATGAGCGACAGCACCCAAATCCATGACTTCCTGCGGCGATGACGAAGCCAACATGGTAAAGCCTGTCGAGCGCACGCCCATGACATCGGAATGGTCGCCAAAAATAGACAAGGCGTGGACCGACAAGGTGCGGGCCGATACATGGAATACGCCGGGCAGCATTTCACCAGCTATCTTATACATGTTGGGAATCATGAGCAATAATCCCTGAGAAGCGGTGTAGGTCGTAGCTAAGGCGCCACTTTGCAGAGCACCGTGGATTGTTCCGGAAGCCCCGCCTTCGGACTGCATTTCCATGATTTCTACGGGCTGGCCAAAAAGATTTTTTTTGCCGTTAGCTGCCCATTCATCGACGAGCTCGGCCATGGGTGAAGATGGTGTAATAGGAAAAATGCCGGCTACTTCTGTGAAGGCATAAGAAACGTAAGCGGCTGCTTGGTTGCCATCCATTAATGCGATAGTTTGGGTCACGATTGTTACCTCCTCTGACATACGTGCTGTGATGAATCCATTGTTTTTCGGTTACAGCAAGTTTGGCTATTTGTCAAACGCATACAATGAATTCGATTAGATTAATTGCATACATTATATTACTTATACATGCAATGGTCAATGATGAATGCAATATGGAGATAAACTGTGAAATTGTTTGATGAGAGCAATTGAAACGTGCTATACTTATATATAATTGTCAGCAGTTCGTGGTACGGTGCAGAACTAAAAGGAGTGTATTACCATTAGTGATCAATCGCAAATCGCGTATGAAAAAATAAAAAATATGATTTTTCATTTGGAACTTTTGCCAGGAGATAAGATTTCCGAACCACAAATCTCCGTCAAGCTGGGTATCAGCCGGACACCCATACATAATGCGCTGCGTCAATTGGCAGCGGAAGGTCTCGTAAGTATTGGCAGGAATAAAGGCGCCAATGTGACGAAGTTTTCCGATGAAGAAGTGCGGGAAATCGGTACGATCCGCCTGTCGCAAGATATTTTGTCGGCGAAGCTGGCAGCCTATTATGGCAGTATCGCCGATTTCGATACATTGTATGCCAATGCGGAAGCTTGCCAGCGCGCAGCCGAAAAGGGTGATATTTACCTTCGTATTAAACACGATAGTGACTTCCATTTGGGCATCGCCAGGATATCGGGCAATTCCCAGTTATATAAGCAGCAGTATGCGCTGTATCAACAAATCCATTTGATACAGATTTCACGGTATACGGATATTGAAGATAGCCTGGTCCAGATCCATCATCACGGCCCCCTCATCCAGGCCATCAGGCAGGCTGATATGGACGCTATTACGAAATTGACCTGTGCACATATCAAGGATTTTTATCAGTTGGACCCATATATCATGAAGTGTTACGGCTATACAGAACCGGATTCACCGTAAAATTTTTAAGATTGATTGCAGCATCCCCTTATGTCGCTTTTGGAGCGATTGTAAGGGGATTTTATTTTGTTATCAGTCGTCAAACGTTTTTTCTGAAATACGGATGTTTTTCAGAATGTGGTGTTTTGGCGACTAAGTAGGCATGAAGTGTCGCAACGGCGACAGTTTATATGGATACAATGACTAAAATACGATGGGAACAGTTTGCAGAACTATGGGATGTGAGACAATAGCCGACCCAAAGGCAAGCGGGGCGCACATCCCCCCAGCGGTTCAAAGCCGCCGTCCCTATTTTGCTGCCTCCTTCTGGTAGTACCTGGAAATCCAGACACGG
>Ga0163159_1002310_pt1 | contig 15939 bp, 13 predicted proteins | sample BioMet9_FD_108702 | JGI IMG/M metagenome (GOLD analysis project Ga0163159, IMG submission 108702) | Microbial communities from bioreactor (seeded with sewage sludge) at Lawrence Berkeley National Lab, California, USA - Biofuel... | ecosystem: Engineered > Bioreactor > Anaerobic > Unclassified ... | reverse complement strand
GGCATGTTCCAGTCGCTCAGGCTGTAGTCGTAGAACTTTTGGGCCGCGGAATTCGCCGTAACCTTTTCCACGGCTTCGCGTCCGGGCGTCACCCATTCGCCGACCATGCCGATATCCTTGAGGATGTTGTCCGCCTGTACACAGACCACTATGTCGTCGTCCACGATCAGCGCGCTCATTTCCTCAAAATGCAGGTCGAGCCGCGGCGGCACCGGCACGCTTTCGTCGATCTCAAGCGGCACTTCCACCGTGAACTCGCTGCCGATTCCCAGAATGCTTCTGACCTTGATCACACCGCCCATCAGTCCGACCAGGTTCTTCGTGATGGCAAGACCGAGGCCTGTGCCGCCGAACACGGTGGTGCTGGTTGCGTCCGACTGTTCGAACGGTTCGTAGATCCTGTCGATGAATTCGTCGCTGATGCCGATCCCCGTATCGTTCACGGTAAAGCGCAGGTATGACCGGCCGCCGCTGCCGGTGATCGGGCGGATGTCCAGCGAGACCTTGCCCTTTTCAGTGAATTTGACGGCGTTGCCGAGAATGTTGATCAGCACCTGCTGCAGTTTCATGGCATCGCCGACGTAAGCCGTTGCTATCTCGCTGGAGGCGACACATTCGTAATCGAGTCCCTTGCTCCTCGTCTGGTTGTAGATCATGGTGTTGATGTTGGCGATGAATTCGCTGAAGAGGAACTTTTCGTTCTTTAGCAGCATTTTGCCGCTCTCGATGCGCGACATGTCCAGAATGTCGTTGATGAGCGAGAGCAGGTAACGGGCCGAGATGCCGATCTTGCTGATGCAATCCGCTTCTTTTTCGCTGTTGCCGAGCGACTGGGCGGCGATCGTATCCATGCCGATGATAGCGTTGAGCGGCGTTCTTATTTCATGGCTCATGCGCGAGAGGAAGCTGCTCTTGGCTTCGCTGGCCTGTCTGGCCGCGGTCAAAGCATCGGACATGCGCTCCCTGTTTTCGCGCTCGTGTTCGAAGATGTCAGTTACGTCGGTCAGCAGGAAAACGACCACGTCGCGGTGCTCGTCGAGGTAAAAGACGTCGTTTTTCATCTGTTTGTGCGGACATCCGGGCAGATCCTCACGGCGTTCGTTCCAAGCACTGTATACCGTGTAAACAGGCGCTTTATCAAGCTCTGCCAGAATTTTTTCAAGCCGCAGCTTATCCTTGAAGTCACAGGCCTTTTCCTGATCGTCCATGCGGGCTGCCGCGGCTTCCAGAGCCTCGTCGTATGGAAGACCGCTGAACGAGGAGTCCGCCGTCAAGTCTCCGGTGGTCTTGACGAAAAGCCTGCGCGTCTGCAGGTCGCAGAACGAAACGCTCTCGTAGTTAAGGCCGAGGATGCGCGCCATGATCTTTTTATTGACCACTTCGTCGTTGATGTTCTTTGTGTAGAAGAAGGCGATGACGTCGCCTGTCTCCGGATCGTGGAGCACTTCGGCCTTGGTGGCTACCCAGCGGACCTCGTCGCCGATCAGGCGCCGGTATTTGATCTTTGCATTGTAGCGTCCGGCTTTGACCGCATTGTGCAGCCCTCTGCCGCCGCAGGCGTTGATGAACAGCTCGCGGTCATTGGCGTCCGGTATGCGGCCGGCTGCGCGCAGCAGCACTTCCCTTGTCTTGGCGTGAGCTCCGCTGATGGGCGGGGAGATGCGCAGGGCCTGCTCTACGACCTCGTCGCGCAGCGGCTCGCTGAAGAACTTGGCGTCCTCGGTCTGGATATCCGGTTCGGAGTTATTGGAGAGGTTGAATGAAAAGGCTTCGAAGATGCCGCCTTCCAGCGCCTTGATCCGCACGCGTTCCTTCTGGAGCCTGTCCTTGGCGGCCACCTGCGCGGTGACGTTCAGGGAATAGCCGAGACCGCGGGTCGTGCGTCCGGCAGCCCCCCGCACCGCTCTGACTCTGATCTTTTCCCAGGAGTACATGCCTTTGTAGGCGAGCTGCACCGTACATTCGGCCTCGTCCGCGCCCTCGTCGATCTTGCGCAGCATGGCTTTGTAGGCCGCCGCGTCCTCAGCGGAGGCCTTCGTGTAAGCCAGAAAATCGTCGGGGAAATCGTTCCAGACCGTAGGCAGCTCGGCGAGGCGGTTGCTGACCGCCTGGATCTCGCCGCGCTTCTTGCCCGGGAAGTACGTAAAGAACTGAATATCAGAATTGGACATGGCCTCTTGGAGCGCGGTCTGGCTGTCGGACAGTTTTTCTTCGGCCTGCTTCTGTTCGTCCATATCCGTGTACGAAACATAGTAATAACTGATGCCGGCTTCCTCGTAAGCAAAACGGAACTGCGCGCTGACCCAGTGCAGGGTGCCGTCGCCGCCGTGGATGCGGTAGGTGGCGCTGCCCTGCAGGCTGCGGTCGTCCTTTACGCGCTGATATTCCTCGGCCAGCAGATGGCGGTCTTCTTCGCAAATAAGCTCCAACACGCTGCCGCCTGTCATCCGCTGCCCCTGTTCGTCGCTCAGATGGTGGACGTGAGACCAGCCGTCGTTTATGTAATCCAGATAGAAGGTCCCGTCCGACTCGTGCGCCACACCCACGCCGCCGGGCAGATTGCTGATGATGTCGACATATTTCCTGGCCGTGCGCACCTCCGCCTCCAGGTCCACGACGCGGGTCACGTCGCGGCCGATTGCGTAAAGGCCAACCACCCGCCCTTCGCTGTCGCGAACGGGACGCTTCCAGGTCTTGGTCCAGCGCTCCTGCCCGTCCTTCTCCGGCAGACGTTCTATAATGCCTTCGAATGATTTTCCCGTCTCCAGCAGCAGCTTGTCGTCGGCCCGGTACTTATCCGCTATATCCTTGGGAAAAAGGTCGTAGTCGGTCTTGCCCGGCACCTCTGCGGCAGAGCCGAGCCCCGCCATGCGGGCGAAGGCGTCGGATGCGCTCAGATACACAAAGCCGGCGTTCTTAACGAAAACATAGTCCTCGTCGCGGCGCAAAATATCTGCCATGGCGCTGGACAGCAGGAACTTGTCATTTTTTAAATCACTGTGAACGGATTTTTTCATCGCATGTTTCCTTCTTTCAGAGCAGCAGCGCAAAACACCTGCGCCACCGAAGGCCCCGCATCATACAGTCAAATTACGGACTACGGAATAGATTATAAAACAAATTTCAATTTACGACACGTTTGAATTTATTTCTGAATGACGGCATTGGGCGGACAAATGCGTTAGCCGCCTGCAAAACACGGGGCGCCCGGCTCCGCCGCAGCCTGAGCTTTACATCGAGGCGCAAAAAATCAGGCACAGCGGCCGTACCTGTTGCTGCGCCTGCCTCAAAATTTGCGTCAATTGCAAATTAAGAAATACCGAACGGTCTGCGGCCGCGATAGCTTATAATGCGCCGCCTGCAAGCCCGGGAGCGGGGCAGTCGTCGCCGAACTCAAATGCGGCTTTCTTCTGCCGCAGCCGTTTTTGGTTCATGAGTTCGATGTAGCTGCTGGGCCTTTTGCCCATCACGGACAGAAACGCGGCGCTGAAATGGAAGGTCGACGAATAGCCCAGAGCCTGCGCCGTCTGTTTGACCGAATTGCCGGCCTTCATGAGGCTGAGCGACCGCTGCATTTTGAAGCGCGTAATGGCGCGAATCGGAGAGATCAGGGCAATGTCCTTGAACACCCTGTCGAGCGTCGTCCTGCTGGTGCCGAGACTTTTGACGATCTCGCCGATATTGATGGGCTCCGACAGGTGCCGCTCCGAGTAAGCAAAGGTCTGGTCGATGAGCGCGGATTCCTTGGAACCTATGAAAAAGCTGGCCGCGCGCGGCTGATTCAGCTGATCGCAAAGGATATGCGCCGCAACGCCTTTGACCGCCTGTTTCAGCAATGTCTTGCAGCCTATTCTTTTCGCAGACTCAGGCTGGAAGAATTCGTCCAGCAGAGCGCCGACGCCGCTGTACCAGGGCAGCTTGAACAATTTTTCCTCCGCCTGGAAGGCGTTTCGCTCGAAATCGATGCGCGTCGAGTACGGGAAGATATCAAAATAAACGTATGAGAAAACGAACGGCGGTTTGCTTTTAAGCACGCCGCTGTAAACCTCGAAGGGTTTGTACATAAAGAACGAGCCGGGTTCGAGCAGCACTGTCTTGCCTCCGTAATTCAGCTCGGCGGAACCCTTGTAGAAATAGACCATTAAAAAGGACGGAAACAGGAAATTCTGGATCAGCGTCTCCCCGGAACTGCGAATGCCGTGCCCGATTATGCGGATCTCCATATGCCTGATAAGGCTATCCAGGGTATCAGTCTGCATATCAAAATCATCGGTGAATTTTTTCGAGAGATTGAGGACCACTCAAACGCCTCCTCTGCAAGGTCCTGTTTATGTTGAAATGATACTATAAATGCATATATTTTTTGATATGCATTTTAACCGACATAATATATATTTCAACCACACAACCACATTCGGCGGGCACGTTCCCTGATTTCCAAACGACTGTGCGGCCGTAATGGCGGCGTTTTATTAAAAGCGCGGGACAGCCTGCGTCGGCACAACACGCAGAGTTCCCGCAAAATTCTTCAAAAATAAATAAACGCCGCAATACTTTTGACATTAGCCTTGCATATGTCTATCATTACGGATAAGTCCATTTGGGGGAGTGATCAATATGATGAAACGGGGTAAATTCCTCGTGCTTTTGTTCACGATCGCGGCCGCGGCCGCCTTCGCTCCTTCGCTGCTGGCCGGCAGCGGCATTATTTACGTGGCTCCGGGCGGCACCGGCGACGGCACCGGCTGGAGCAGCCCCACGACGCTCGACAAAGCGCTGGCGGCAACGGATGCCTCGGAGGTCTGGCTGAAAGCAGGTTCCTACGACGCGACGGGGCTTGAGATAGACCGCAGTGTCACGCTGCGCGGCGGCTTCGCTGGAACCGAGACAGCTGCAGACAAGCGCAGCCTGCGCGCCAACGTAACCACGCTCAAAAGCAGCGGCAAGGACCGCGTGCTGACTGTCAGCGGCGACGCTGCCGTGAGCCTCGACGCGCTTGCCATCACAGGAGGCAGCGCGGATCTGGGCGGCGGAATTTACAATGCCGGAACGCTCAGCGTCACGCGCTGCACGATAAAAGACAACCAAGCTACTGAAATTGGCGGCGGCGTTTACAATACAGGAACGCTTTACATGACCAACTGTACTGTCAGTAAAAATATAGCGTCGCGGTCTGGCGGCGGCGTTTGCGGTATGTTCGATGTCAGTTCTGGAACGAGCAATTATATCGCAAATTGTACTTTCTACGAGAATAAGACTATTAGCGGCAGTGATAGCCAAGGCGGCGGCATATATGATATAAACGCAAAGATAGTCAATTCTATTTTCTGGAATAACACCGCTGCCGGAAATGCATCATTCAATGCAAGCACAGCATACAACTGCATCGCCTCCGCTGATACTTATTCGGCGGCGACGAGCAGTGGGATGATCAACTCCGACCCCAAACTTTCCTCTTCAACAGTCGGCAACGGTTATTATGAGCTAGCGGCCGACAGCCCCGCGATAGACAAGGGACTTCCCGTCGGAGCGCACGACGGCTGCGTCGTGCCGGCCGACGACCAGCGCGGTATGACGAGGCCTCAGGGCAGCGGCGTGGATATCGGCGCTTATGAATATTACGCGGCGACAGTCACGGTTGACGCTTTGGCACAGGATAAGCTCAACACGGCGATTGCAGCGACTAACAGCGTAGCCAGCGTCGACTTCTCCGTCGCGGGTCTGCCGCAGATTCCGACAACAGGCTTCACGATTCCTGTCGTAAACGGCACGACCACCAGCACAGCCACCTGCAGCATCATGTCTGCGATCTCGTCCGCCCAGATGACGGCCGCCGCCATAGACCAAACGTTCGCGCCGGCCAACATCGAGCCATTTGACAATAAAAAAGGCATCATGTACACGGTCAGCACGGATGAGATAGAACCACGCATTGACAAGTCCGAAATGCTGCCGACCACCGCGACTATCAAACTCTCCAGCGCAGACGTACAGGCTGTGCTCGACAAGGTCGTCAAACGCGGAGGAGCCCGGCTCGACCCGGCCAAGGTCAGGAAGGATCCCTCCGTCTACGCCACAGACCTCTTCTACGTGCTGCTGATCCAGAAGCATCTCACGGACACGGATACCAAAAACCGCTATGTGACGCTGGTGCCTGATATCCTCTCCGCCGCCGAAGCGGAGAACATGGGCATCCTGACGCTAGCGCCGGACGGCAGCGGCGGCATCACAGTGACGCTTAAATACTACGTTGCGGACGCCTGGGTCAACGGCGAAGCGGTCGTTCAGGACGGCAACCTCATCGTCGGCGACGGCTGCAAGAACGGCAAAATCGTTGATCCTGTCTGGGTCAACATGGTTGCCGACGAAAGTCCCGGCTCCGGTTCCAGCGGCGGCTGCGCGGCCGGCTTCGGCGCTTTGGCGCTGCTCGCGGTCCTGCCTCTGTTTGCGGCGCACAGGAAGCACAGCTAAATATATAACGTTTAAGAGGAGCAGGTCCCGCCGTTCCGGTTTAAACAGGACGGAGGCGGGACCTCTCTTTTGTCTAAGTCTAATATTCTGTTATGCCGTCATTGCGACAGTCAGCGAACCGACGATAGTCTTCTGTCATGTGATAAGTGAGATAGCAAATCTTTGATTTGCGTAATCGAACTTAGTTTCCCCATCATCCGACTGGCAGCACAATCAGGAACGAAGCGGCAATCTTGGTTTAAACTGAGGTGGAGAGCCCCAAAACAAAGGCAAGGCAGCCACTGGCTTTGCGCCGGCGCGGACGGTCTTAGCTTTTCAACCGCCCGCGGTCAAAAAACGACGGCGGGCGGCGTGCTGCCGGTATTGCGCGTTATAATAAACGGCACAGGTCAGAACGCTGACGGGAGGATGAACTGCCACGGCCGACATCAGAAAACTTACGCTGCTGCATTCCAACGACATGCACGGCGATTTCCTCGCAGAGAACGTGGACAGCAGACTGGTCGGCGGCGTTTCCATGCTTTCCGGCTACATCGCCAAAACGCGCGCCGAGACTGCGAACGTAATCTACGCCGTGGCCGGCGATATGTTCCGCGGCTCCATCATCGATTCCGAATACAAGGGCGTCTCCACCATAGAGATCATGAACATGCTGGCGCCGGATGTGGTGACGATTGGCAATCACGAGGCAGACTACGGCCTCGCGCACCTGCTCTTCCTCGAAAAGTGCGCCAGGTTCCCCGTCGTCAACGCCAACCTGCGCGTCAGGACCAGCGGCGCGCGGCTCTTCAGGCCATGTCATATCGTTAGGCTCGGCGGCATGAAGATACTTTTCATCGGCGTCATCACCGACGCCATCCTGGCGGAGGCCAAGAAGGACGCCGACTTCGGTTCACTGATAGAGGTAACGGACCCTGCTCAGGAGACGGCCCGCGTCTGCAGCTCCTGTAAAAGCGCCGATATTGACCTCACCGTGCTGCTTACGCATATCGGCATAGAGGAGGACAAAAAGCTCGCCGCGCGGCTCGATCCGTCCTGCGGCGTCGACCTCATCATCGGCGGCCACTCGCACACGGTCATGGAACAGCCGCTTGAAGTCAACAACATTCTCATAGCGCAGGCGGGCGTCGGCACCGATTATATCGGCCGCTTCGACATAGAGATCGACGCGGATAAAAACGCCGTCTCCTCCTGGAAGTGGCGGCTGGTACCGATCAGAGGGGGCGACTGTCCACGCGACGCGGCAATCGAAAAGCTCGTCACCGGCTACAAGAATGAGACGGACCGCAAATACGGCCGCGTCGTCACGCGCCTGGCGCGGGAGCTCACCCACCCCAGACGCAATATGGAGACAGAGCTCGGCGACCTGTTCTGCGACGCTCTGACAGAGAGCCTCGGCGTCGATATTATGCTGCTCTCCTCCGGTTCCATCAGGGCGCAGAAACTTGGTCCGCTGGTCACCTGCGGTCAGCTGGAAGCCGGTTTTTCCTTCAGCGAACGGGTGTACATGTTCAAGCTGACCGGAGCGCAGCTGCGCCGCGTGATGCTCTACCTGCTGCGGGACGAGATGTTCCTTGGCTGCACCGAATTCTATCAGCTGCCGAAGACACTGCGGCTTTCGTACTCAAAAGCGCGGCATAAACTGGAGTATCTTACTTTCAAAGGCGCGGAGGTGCGGGACGAACAGATCTTTTCCGTCGCCATGCAGAACTACCATTTCCAAAGCGCCGAGAAATTCATCGGGCTCAGCCCCGCGGAGCTTGCAACTCTGCAAACGCCACGCGTAGTGGCACTCTCAGACTTTCAGGTCGCGGAGGAATATCTGGAGGCGCATCAAAACCTGAACGCGAGAATCGACGGACGGATCGGCGTCAAAGAATAATTTCAAGTTGCTTAGCTAAAAAATACGCTCCTTGAGCTCATAGAGGATGTCGCAGACGTCCGTGATGCGCAGTTTTTTGCAGAGACCGTAGATGACCACGGAGTCGCGCCTGCTGCGCGGGTCCAGCTGCGCGGCCTGTGCCGTCCGCAGCAGCCGCTGCGTCTCTTCGAGGTCGAGAGACATGCCGAATGCGATCGCCAGCAGAATATCGCGGCTGGCTTTACGCGAGCCCTGAAAGACCTTGTAGACGTAATCCCCCTGCCCTGAGCGGTCCGCCACCTCGGAGACCTTGAGATGCTTCTCCGCCACCAGCCTGTCCAGATACTCCGGCACCGTTTCATGTATAAAATTCGGTTCGTTCTCCTCCATGAAATGCTCTATGTCCGTCGTCTCCTTAATTTGATTGAGAAGTTCCTCGGTCAGCTTTTTCACGAAGTCTCCACGTCCTTTGGCGTATGATAAAATTGGAACGCTGATATCATAGCATTCAAAGTTTTCGAAGGGGTGGACTCGTTGTCCAGAAATTCGGAAAGTTACAGGCTTTCTTTGTACGAAACGCAGGAGGTCTTGAGCGAAACCGAATTATACCGCGTGGAAAAAGTCCTCTGCACGCTCGACGGCAATATATACGTGCGCCGCACCTACGCCGACGACAAGCGCGCCCTCTTCGAAGAACTAGCAAAAATAGACTGCCCCTGGATCCCCAAAATAAAAGAAGTCTTTCTCACCACAGACACCATCGTAATAGAAGAATTCATCGCAGGCCGCACCGCCGCGGACCTGGTCACGGACGGAACGCTCTCAAAGGCCAGGGCCGAAAGCTGCGCAGATTGTCTGCTGCAGGCTCTGGCCGCGCTCCACGCGCATGGCATCATCCATCGCGACGTCAAGCCGGATAACATCATCATCGCGCCAGACGGCGGCGCCAGACTGATAGACTTCGGCATCGCCAGGTTCTACAGGGAAAATGAAAACAGCGATACGGAGAAATTCGGTACCGCCGGCTACGCCGCGCCCGAACAGTACGGCTTCGGCCAGTCGGACGCAAGAACCGACCTCTACGCGGCCGGCGTCACGCTGCTCAGACTTTGCGAGGCCGCAGGCCTGCGCGGCCCCGTCAAAGCAACTGCGCTCAAATGCTCGAAGTTCGACCCGCAGGGCCGCTTCAAAAGCGCAAACGAAGCCCTGCGCTATCTGCGCTTCCGCCGGAGGCTGCCATATTGCGCCGCCGCTTGCGCCGTCGTTATCATGGCCGTCTGCTCATACCGGTTCGCCTGCAAACCGCAGCCAATTTCCTCAACGACTACGGAGGCGACCGTCGCAGTCCAGACAAAAAGTAAGGGCGCCGCAAAAACCATTACTGCAAGCAACGACCTAGCCAAAAATTCATCGCAAAACGCCGCCCCAAGCTCAGATTCAGCCCAAAATCAGCCGCAGACAGAGGCAGGAAGCGTCGGCGCAGGACAAAAGACCTCGTCATCGACTAAGCAGCAACCGCGGCAAACAACCGCGCCAGCCTTGAGCAAAACAGTAACGACGGCTGGAGCAAAACCGAATGGACAGTCACAGCAGAAAAACAGCCTGCAGCCCGGCGGCGGACTGATCTATCCGAGCGAAACAGACGCTCTTATCGTCACTCAGAAACCGCAGCCTGCGCTGCTTCTGCTGCAAAGGGGCAGACGGAGCCAGACTGGCACGCTGGACCTGAACGGAGCAAAGGTCAGGGCTTACGCAAGCATGCAAAACAGCGTCCTGAACCTTTCGCTCGACGACGGCAGAGGACATGTCTTTAAACATAACTTTTCCCTGAACGACGAGCGCCCGCTGGCCTCAAGGGACTATCAGACCAGCGACACGGACGCCGAGGTACTCTTCTGCGACCTCGACGGCGACGGCCGCACGGAAATATTCCCGGCCCTCAGCAACCGCAAATACGAGCCCATCGCCGATCAGAAGGGCTACCTCGTCAACAGCATTGCCGCCTGGTGCGTAAGATACTCGCCGACAGCCGGCTTTTCGCTCGACAAAACACAAATGACCGACGAATCCCCCCGCCAACTCAAAATAAAAGACCACAAAATCTGGCTATCACAAGGCCTGGAAGCCTACATACTGAGCAATGGAGAACTGAAGCCGGACAAGCAGTAGCCACGCGACAACCTCGCGCGCCAAAATATGCCGTCAGTAAATGCTGTTCAGGGCTGCATTTCCCGAAGTATCCGACTAATTAGTCCAAAAATTTTTGTCTATGTGGTCTTTCACGGCAAAATATAGAGCCATCGATACAACAAACCGAGGCTGTTTGTACTGAGCAGCGAAACAGATGCAGAACAGGAACTGTCGTGGGGCTAAATCTTAGAGATTTGTATGCTTTTTGCAGAACAGCTTTTCTCGAAAGCCTAGTTACTAGGCTTTCGAGACAGGTTCCTTTTCATACAAATAATTGACAACTATATAGTATAAATATCATCGCTATTAGCATAGCTTTATGATGCATTTCCATTTTTCGCATATTACGATATTTCTATTGGTCAGACTTTTCCCTGATCAACTTTCAGGTCCGCGTCTAGGCACTGCCTTGCACATTTTACAGATAATCAATACTAATGGTAATTGTATGGGATGAATCAACGCAGAACTATATCTGCAGCAGACAAAACAGTTTTGTCAAATGCCTTCCTTCCGTTATGCGCTAGTATTCGCATATTAAACGCGATACAATTTATACACAAACTGAGAGGAGGAACGTTCATGGCTAAAACTGAAGCGCTGCATATACGCGTGGAACCGCAGATAAAGGAGAGCGCGGACCGTACCTTTAAAGTCCCTGGTATTACTACCGCCGAGGCTGTCTCTATCTTCCTTCATCAGGCAATTATCACTGGCGGACTTCCTTTTGACGCGCGTATTCCGCGCCGTTTCAACGACACGACCGGGGCAGCTCTGTCAGAAGCACGCATGCTGCTGCACGACCCACAGGCGAAAAGTTATGGCTCTATAAGCGACCTACGCTCAGACGTCAAAGACGAACTGTCTGAGGAAGCAAAAGCTGCCTCATGAGGCTGAAACTCCTTTTAACAAAACAATTTGCAGAAATTAAGAATGCATTAAGACAAAACCGAGATCTTGAGCTGCTGGATGAAGCAATTGAGGAATTACAGTCCGGACATGTTCTTGCAGCAAAATTTAAAGATCATGCGTTAAACGGCAATTATACAGGATTCAGAGAATGTTATGTGCGCCCTAACTGGCTCTTAGGTCTATGCCATAAATAATGAAGTTCTTGTACTGGTACTTGCCAGAGTTGGCACTAACGCTGAGATTTTTCTTAAAATACGCTGAAAGGATGATTTCTCTGTGTTTATAAAAAACTTCTTCAAAATTCTCTGCGCAGCCCTTCTGCTTATTATCTGCTTCTGCGGCACGAGCATGGCGGCGGACAAGAAGTATCCAATCGACAAGTGGCTCGACGCGCAGATCATGAAAGCGGCGGGAAACGATCCGGCGATGGCCGAGGCCGTCTATATCGCGGCGGACAAGTGGGACGCGGAGCTTAACAAATACTACAAAGCGGTGATGGGCAAGCTGGATGCGGCCGGACAGGCTAAGCTCAAGGACGCGCAGCGCGCCTGGCTCAAGTTCCGCGACGCAGAGCTGGACGCGGCTGGGGCCGTTACCGATACGTTTGAAGCGGGAGGCACTATGCAGCGCCTTGACATGAACGACAGAAGGATGAGCCTGATCCGCGCGCGGACCATCGATCTGATGGAGTATAACAGGCAGCTGAGCAATTAGCCTGGCCTAAATGTACATAATAAAAAAGCCCCGGGGATCTCTCCCCGGGGCTGATTTATTGCCTGACTTTTGTTATTCGGCGATCGCTACGTCTTTGGCGGCCTGGTTCGGGTCGATGTCGACTCCGATGCCCATGGTCGAGGCGAGCGAGATGCTCTTGATGTAGGTGCCTTTTACCGTGGAGGGACGAACTTTGATGATGGCGCGGATAAGCGCCTTGACGTTGTCCGTGAGCTTCTCTGCGGTGAAGGAGGCCTTGCCTACGGCGTTGTGGATGATAGCGGCTTTGTCAACGCGGAACTCGACGCGGCCCTTCTTGATCTCTTTGACGGCATCGGCAACGTCGAACGTGACGGAGCCGGTCTTGGCGCTCGGCATGAGTCCGCGGGGTCCGAGGACTTTACCAAGACGGCCGGCGCTCTTCATGATGTCCGGGGTGGCGATTACCGCGTCAAAATCAATTTTACCGCCTGCGATCTCTTTTACCAGGTCTTCGCCGCCGACGAGGTCCGCGCCAGCGTCCTGAGCTTCTTTCTGCTTGTCGCCGAGGGCCAGGACGCACACCTTTTTGGTGTGGCCGGTGCCGTTCGGAAGGACTATGGTGCTGCGCACCTGCTGGTCCGCGTGGCGGGGATCGACGCCAAGGCGAACGTGGAGTTCGAAGCTTTCGTCAAACTTAGCATTGGCGCAGGATTTTACTGTCGCCACTGCGTCTGCGATATTGTACTGCTTGGTGAGATCGACTTTTTCGAGTAGTGCCCTGTAACGCTTGCCGTGTTTTGCCATTGCTGTTTTCCTCCTTGTGGTATTGTCGGAAGCGCTTAGCTTCCTCCCACTGATTGATGGTGCAGTTGGTTATTTTACTACTTCGATGCCCATGGACCTTGCAGTCCCCTTGATCATCTGCTTGGCCGCCTCGACGTCGTTGGCGTTGAGGTCAGGCATCTTGAGCTTGGCGATGTCTTCGACCTGTTTCTCGGTGATCTTGCCGACCTTGTCCTTGTTGGGGACTGCCGAGCCCTTTTCCTTGTTGGCGGCCTTCTTGATGAGGACGCTTGCGGGCGGCGTCTTGAGGACGAAGGTGAAGCTGCGGTCAGCGTAGACGGTGATGATGACCGGGATGATGGTGCCGACCTGGTTGGCCGTCTTGGCGTTGAACGCCTTCACGAATTCCATGATGTTGATGCCGCGCTGTCCGAGCGCCGGTCCTACTGGAGGAGCCGGTGTCGCTTTGCCTGCCGGAAGCTGAAGTTTAAGCTCCCCGATGACTTTCTTTGCCATGCTGCAAATTACCTCCTAAGTTAAAAGCCCTTGCGGGCTGATATTTTCTCTATTCTGCTGTCAATGTGCACGCTGCTCTGTTTATGTAACTTGCCGTTACTGTATTTTCTCCAGATCCGTATAATCCGCTTCGACGACTGTTTCGCGGCAGAAGACAGTGACGCTGAATTTGACTTTCGCCTTGTCCGCGTCTATTTCCGTAACCGGGCCGGCCTGCCCCGCGAAGGGACCGCTCTTGACCTGGATCATATCTCCGATCTGGAAGTCCACTTCGACCTTCGGCTTGACCTGGGCGCCGCTCTTTTCGATCTTCTCGAGTATCTCCTTCGCTTCCTTGGGAGCGAGCGGGATCGGATGGTTGCCTGAGCCGACGAAGCCGGTGACGCCGGGCGTATGACGCACAACGTACCACGACTGGTCTTCGAGAATCATCTCGACGAGCACGTAGCTCGGAAAGACCTTGCGGTGTACGCGTTTCGTTTTGCCGTCCTTGACGTAGACTTTTTCCTCTTCGGGTACGAGGACGCTGAAGATGCGATCCTCCATATGCATGCTCGCGATCCTCTGTTCGAGGTTCGTGCGCACTTTTTTCTCATAGCCCGAATACGTCTGAATTACGTACCAACGGCGTTCCTGTTTGTTTCCGAATAGTTCGCTGCTCATGCCTAAAAGAGGGCGCGAGCCCCCTTCACCTCCAGATCACGGTCGTGGACCGGACGGCTTGCCGCCGTCGTGAATAGTTAAAGAATCCTGGAGAAAACTCCTGTGAGGAGCAAATCTACCAGCCCGAGATAGGCCGCAGAGATAAAGGTGACTATGAGGACGATGAGCGTGAAGTACCAAAGCTGCTGCTTGGTCGGCCACGTAACCTTTTTCAGTTCGGCTCTTGATTCCCGGATATAGTCGAGGACCTTATCCATATTCCCCCGACCTCCTATCGATCGACTTGTATGTATTGCTGCTGCTGGTTCAATTACAGACAAAAAATGGCAGGCCAGGAAGGATTCGAACCCTCAACCCCCGCATTTGGAGTGCGGTGCTCTACCAGTTCGAGCTACTGACCTGCATGCGGAAAATATTTTACCCTACTTGCACTCTTTATGCAAGGTGTGCTTGCCGCAGAATTTGCAGAATTTTTTCTTCTCGAGCTTTTTCGTCGCCGTTTTCTTGTTGACAAGGGTGACGTAATTGCGGCGTTTGCACTCCGTGCACTGCAGACCGACTATTTCAGCCATGTTATTTCAACTCCAAGTAAAAAGATTTTAACGGGCGGCGCGGCTTGCGCCGCCCGGTTTACGCTGTCTGGTTATTCGATAATTTCGGTAACGACGCCGGCGCCGACCGTGTGGCCGCCTTCGCGGATTGCGAAGCGGAGTCCCGGCTGCATTGCCACCGGCACGATCAGTTCGACTTCAAAGACGGCGTTGTCGCCAGGCATTACCATTTCCACGCCTTCAGCCAGTTTGATGTCTCCCGTGACGTCCGTGGTCCTGAAGTAGAACTGCGGCTTGTAGCCCGTGAAGAACGGTGTGTGGCGTCCGCCTTCTTCCTTCTTGAGCACGTAGACCTGCCCCTTGAAGTGCTTGTGCGGCGTGATGCTGCCCGGCTTGGCCAGGACCTGTCCGCGTTCGACTTCGTCTTTGCCGGTGCCGCGGAGCAGTACGCCCACGTTGTCTCCGGCTTCCGCGTCGTCGAGGATCTTGCGGAACATTTCAAGGCTGGTGGCTACCGTTTTCTGCGTGTCTTTGATGCCTACGATTTCAACTTCTTCGCCGGCTTTGATGATGCCTTTTTCTACTCTGCCGGTTACGACTGTGCCGCGGCCGGTGATGGTGAAGACGTCTTCAATGGGCATGAGGAAGGGTTCGTCCAGCGCTCTCTTCGGCGTGGGGATGTAGTCGTCGCATGCCTGCATGAGGTCGAGGATCTTCTGCGTCCATTCGTTGTCTTCTTCGCTCTCGAGCGCTTTGAGCGCGCTGCCCCTGATGATGGGGATGTCGTCGCCGGGGAATTCGTATTTGTTGAGGAGGTCTCTGATTTCCATTTCGACGAGGTCGAGGAGTTCAGGGTCGTCCACCATGTCGCATTTGTTCATGAATACGACGATGGCGGGGACGTTGACCTGACGGGCGAGCAGTACGTGCTCACGGGTCTGGGGCATTGGTCCGTCTGCTGCGGAGACGACGAGGATGGCTCCGTCCATCTGCGCGGCGCCGGTGATCATGTTCTTGATGTAGTCGGCGTGGCCCGGGCAGTCGATGTGCGCGTAGTGGCGCGTCTCTGTCTGATATTCGACGTGCGCGATGTTGATGGTGATGCCGCGTTCTCTTTCTTCCGGCGCCTTGTCGATCATGTCGAACGGCGTGAATTCAGCTTCGCCTTTGCGGGCCAGCGTCTTCGTGATGGCTGCCGTGAGGGTCGTCTTGCCGTGGTCGATGTGTCCGATCGTGCCGATGTTCAGGTGCGGCTTGTTTCTTACGTATTTTTCCTTTGCCATTGTGCTTTCCTCC
>Ga0163159_1002307_pt1 | contig 15949 bp, 13 predicted proteins | sample BioMet9_FD_108702 | JGI IMG/M metagenome (GOLD analysis project Ga0163159, IMG submission 108702) | Microbial communities from bioreactor (seeded with sewage sludge) at Lawrence Berkeley National Lab, California, USA - Biofuel... | ecosystem: Engineered > Bioreactor > Anaerobic > Unclassified ... | reverse complement strand
TTCATTATTATGGAGGGAAAATTATGAAAAAGGTAATCTCGTTCCTGCTGGCTGCCGTAATGACAGTCGGTTTGCTCGCAGGATGCGGCGGAAGCACCGCGTCAGGCTCTTCTTCCGGAAGCAGTTCCAAGTCTTCCGGGCAGGCTTCCGGTGAAAAATGCACCGTGGCTTCCAATTCTGACATTACGGTGCTCGACTATGCGGAAACAACTGATCTGTTTCCGGCAAATATGGGCGCTGTTGTAAATTACTCCGTTGCAGACCTTGTGTATGAAAGTCTCGTTGAGTTTGACGAGAACCAGAACCTGGTCTGGGTGCTCGCAACCGGATGCGACATCAGTGACGACTCCAAGACCTACACATTCCATCTGCGCAAGGGTGTTACGTTCAGTGACGGCGAAGCGTGGAACGCGGATGCCTGCAAGGCCAATTTTGATATCATCACCGATTCCAGCTATGGCTTTAAAGATGTAAACTTTGCGAAATACATCGACAGTACCGAAGTTGTGGACGATTATACAATCAAAATCAATCTGAACCAGATCTATGCGCCTTTTATGAATGAGCTTGTATTATTCAACGGGTTTGTAAGCCCGAACCAGCTGAAGGCTGGCCCCGGCAAATGGAGCAGCATGGCAGTCGGCACGGGTCCGTATACACTCGATGAAGTGAAAAGCGGTGAATCCATGAAGTTTACACTGAACCGCAATTACTGGGGCTATGACGCGGATATCTGCGGCGGAACAGCCCGCCTTGCTTCGAATGTCGGCTTCAACAGTATTACATTAAAGCCGGTTTCCGAAGAAGCAACCAGAATATCCATGCTGCTGTCCGGTGAAGCGGATGTCATTGATTCCGTCAATGCTACCGACCAGACCACAGTCCAGTCTTCCGGAAATACGTTCCTGGATGTGCCTGGAATCATGATTTCCTATTTGAATTTCAACTGCATGAAGGGTGCTCTTTCCGATGTCCGTGTCCGCAAGGCGATTACGATGGCCATTGATGTAAACTCACTGAACAAGGTTGTTTACGGCGGTCTCTGCTCACAGGCCGACTCCGACGCGGCGCCTGCTGTCAGCTACTATTCTGCACAGGAGCCGTACAAATATGACGTGGACGCTGCCAAAGCACTCCTTGCTGAAGCCGGATACGGCGACGGTCTGGAGCTTGTCTGCTGGGAAGGAAACGATACCTCCGATGTCCAGCGTGGAGAATTTATCAGTCAGCAGCTTGCGCAGATCGGCATTACCCTTACATGCTATCCGAAGGAATCCGGTGTTCTTGCATCTGACGTCCACGGCTACAGCGGAGATCCGACACAGACCGGCTGGGACATCTATATCAGAGGATATTCAGCAGCGACCCTGGATCCGGATCAGGCACTCGGACGCTACAGAAGCAGCCAGATGCCTCCGAACGGCGTCGGAAATGTCAATTTCTACAGCAATTCCAAGTTTGACGAGCTTATCGAAGAGGGTGCTAAAACAGTAGATACCACGAAGAGAGCCGAAATCTATAAAGAGGCTCAGGAAATCCTCTGGGAAGACATGCCCATGATTCCTATGCTGCTTAACGCAAACACAGGCGCCTTCGGGAAACACGTCCAGAATCTTACCTTCAGGCCAAGCGGTGAATTCGACTGGAGCAATGCCGTATGGGTTCAGTAATGATTCGCTGGTCCATTATTTAAATATCAATTCCGTTCCGGCAGGGATTCTTCCCTGCCGGAAATGTTATTGCTTCACATCGGTTTAAACTGTATGTGACAGGGAATAGGAGATTTTTCAATGCCGGCTTATATATGTAAAAGACTTCTAAGCGTTATCGTTACTTTATTTCTCGTTTCCATCGTAGTCTTTTTCCTGATAAGACTGATACCGGGGGACCCGGCACGGCAGATCGCGGGGGAGCAGGCAACCGCCGAAACCATTGCAAATGTGACAAAACAATACGGTCTCGATCAGCCAATTCCGGTCCAGTACGGCAAATGGCTGGCCGGCGTGCTGCATGGAGACTTCGGCAGCTCTTACCGCTCGAACCAGCCTGTCTTAAAGGATATCGCGCCGCGGTATCTGAAAACATTAAAGCTTGCAGGCTGGGCGATGCTGTGGAGCATAATTGCCGGTCTTCTTATAGGAGTGCACACCGCCGTCCACGCGGGAAAATGGCAGGATTATACCGGTGTCATCGCAACTGTGGCGGGCCAGGCTGTCCCTTCTTTCTGGATCGGACTGCTTCTTATATATATTTTCGGTGTCCGGCTCAAGGTGCTTCCGGTTTCCGGCGCGAGCGGCTGGAAATCCATGATCATGCCGGCTTTTACGCTCGGGGCTGGCTTTGCCGCGACAATTACACGTTTTACACGGTCTTCCATGATTGAATCGCTTCACGAAAACTATATTCGCGCGGCACGCGCAAAGGGACTGAAGGAGCATGCCGTCATCTGGCGTCACGCTTTCCGCAACTGTCTCAATCCTGTCGTCACTGCAATCGGAATTTCCATCGGTGACATGCTGGGTGGTTCCGTACTGATCGAAACCGTTTTCGGCTACCCGGGTATTGGTTCCTACCTTGTAAGTTCGATTACAAACCGGGATTACGTCGTAGTCCAGGTCCTGATTCTGATTCTGGCCGCGCATTACGTTCTGATCAATCTTCTTGTAGATATTATACAGGCAGTATTAAATCCTGAAATCCGTTTTGAATAGAGGCCGCCTATGATAAAACCATTAAACAAATCTGAATCCTTCATGAGTTTCTGGCGTGCTTTCAAGAAACAGAAGCTTGCTGTCATTGCAGGAATTGTACTGCTTCTGCTGATCGTAATTGCCGTATTCTGTACAAAAATCGCTCCTTACGGAATAAATGAATACGACTATTCTTCGTGTCTGCAGGCTCCAAGTGCCGCGCATCTTTTCGGGACCGACGAATTCGGCCGTGATTTATTCAGCCGCGTACTTTGCGGAACACGGATATCACTGCTGATCGGCTTCGCGTCCGTAACGCTTGCCGCGCTGCTTGGCTGCGCGATCGGCCTTTTTTCCGGCTATGCCGGAGGCAGAACCGATACGGTTATCATGACCGCCTGCGACGTATTGTACGCGTTCCCCGGTCTCGTTCTGGCAATCGCCATTGCCGCCGTATTAGGTCCGGGACTCATCAACGTTGTGATTGCCGTTACCGTATTCCGCATCCCCGTTTTTGCCCGGCTTGTCCGCGGCAATACACTGAAGCTTAAGAACGCTGTATATGTCACGGCCGAACGGAATCTGGGCGCTTCAAAAAGCCGGATTCTGTTCCGTCACATACTTCCCGGTGTACTGCCGAATATCATTGTCCAGTATTCCCTCTCCGTCAGCAGCTCTATTCTGACGAGCGCCAGCTTAAGCTTTCTGGGAATGGGCGCTGTGGATCCTACCCCGGAGTGGGGGCTGATCCTGAACGGGGCCAGGACATATGTATTTACAAATCTCTACTATGCGTTGTTCCCGGGTCTCGCGATTTTCATAACCGTGCTCTGCTTCAACCTTCTGGGCGACGGTTTACGATCGGCACTGGATCCGCGGCTTACGGCACAGGAAGGGAGTATCTCGTGAACGAAAAAAGCAATCGAAACGTACTGGAGGTCCGCGATCTCTGTGTCAGCTTTTTTACCGATACCGGCACTGTAAAAGCCGTTGACCGCCTGAGCTTCGACCTTCCGGAAGGCGGAACCCTGGGAATCGTAGGCGAATCCGGGTCCGGAAAAAGTGTGACGTCACTCGCGATCATGGGTCTTCTAAAGGGTACGTCCGGCAGAATCACAAATGGCTCGATATGCCTCGACGGGCGAAATCTTGTCCCGCTGTCGGAAGAAGAAAAGCGAAAAATCCGCGGCAGAGACATTTCCATGATCTTTCAGGAACCGACAACGACGCTGGATCCGACGATGCCGGTCGGCATACAGATCGGCGAAGCAATCCGGCTGCACAGCAGGCTTTCAAAGGCCGATGCCAGAAAAGCAGTGCTGGAACTTCTGACATCGATGGGTTTTTCACAGCCTGGGCAGTTATACAGCGCTTATCCGTTCCAGCTTTCCGGCGGCCAGTGCCAGCGGATCATGATTGCCATGGCAATGTCGGGCCATCCGCGCATGCTGATCGCCGATGAGCCGACTACCGCGCTCGATGTTACAATACAGGCGCAGATTCTGGACTTTATGCGGAAGCTGAAGAAGGAATCCGGTACCTCCATCCTGCTGATCACGCATAATCTCGGTGTTGTCGCGGAAATGTGCGACCAGGTGCTTGTCATGTACTGCAGCCGCCCGATGGAAACAGGAATGGTAAAGGATATTTTTGCACATCCGATGCATCCTTATACTCGCGGACTGCTTGCATCCATCCCACAGCCCGGTGTTTCCGAAAATACCCTTTACTGCATACCCGGAAACGTTCCGGATCCCGGGAAAACGCTGCCGGGCTGCAAATTCGCCCCTCGCTGCAGTGAGGCTATGGATATCTGCCGACAGGAAGAACCGCCTGCTTTTCTCTATGACAACGGCCATAAAAGCTGCTGCTGGAAATGTTCCGCGCAGTATGGAGGGAATGCTCATGAGTGAGGCTCTCTTGAAAACAGTAAATCTTCAGAAAACGTATTCCCGAAAACAAGGCTGGTTCGATAAGCCGCGTATCATAAAGGCATTGACCGGTGTGGATTTGAGCATCCTGCCCGGCGAAACATTCGGCGTTGTCGGAGAGTCCGGCTGCGGTAAATCAACGCTCGGCATGACAATCGCCAAGCTGATTGAACCGGATGCAGGGGAAATTTATTTCAACGGGCGGAACATCACGAAGCTCTCCGAAAAAGAAATGCACGGGCTGCGCAAGTCTATGCAGGTTGTTTTTCAGGATCCGTTTGCTTCCCTGAACCCGCGGATGTCGATACACGACATACTTGCGGAGCCGCTGATCATCCAGAAGATGACCGGAAGCCGGGCAGAAACCGACAGCAGAGTCAGCGAGCTGCTGCAGCAGGTCGGCCTCGACATGTACTGTGCACACCGGTATCCGCACGAATTCTCCGGCGGCCAGCGCCAGCGCATCGGCATCGCGCGTGCCCTTGCGGTAAACCCGTCCCTGATTATCGCGGACGAGCCGGTCTCCGCCCTCGACGTGTCGATCCAGGCGCAGATTCTGAATCTGCTGTGCAGTCTCCGGCAGAAGTTCAGCCTGACGTATATTTTTATTTCGCATGACTTAAGTGTCGTCGAATACATCAGCGACCGCATCGGCGTCATGTATCTCGGAAACTTCGTAGAAATATCCGATAAAAACGATCTGTTCAGGCATCCGCTGCACCCGTACACACAGGCGCTGCTTTCCGCGATTCCCGTGCCGGATCCGGCGGCTGACCGCAAAAAGCGCATCATTCTCAGCGGAAATACCGGTGACATCGTAAAAAACGAAACCGGCTGCCGCTTTTATCCGCGCTGTTTCAAACGAATGCCGGTCTGTGCCGAGGTTCCGCCCGGACTGATACCGGTTTCACCGTGTCACTGCGTATCCTGTCATCTTTATGACTGACAGGCAGAAAGGAGAAAACGTGTTTTACAACCAGAACGACTATCCGGATGTTCCATATCCCTACAAAAATGATATCCATAATACGATTGCTTCTGCCGGGTGCGGGCTCTGCGCCTGCTGTATGGTGGTGGAAGCGCTTACCGGTGCTTCTTTTACCCCGCCTGAAGCCGCAGAAATGGCACTGCGCTGCGGCGCGCGTGTGGCCTTCGGCACTGATATGAGCACCATGGCCCCCGCTGTCTGCGCGAAATTCGGGCTGCAGTACGCGCTGACAGACGACTGCGGCCGTGTCCTGCAGTTCCTGCAGCAGAAAAAGGGCATGGCTGTCGCAAATCCGGGCGGCGACCGGGACGGCTGGACCGGTGTGTATACCGATACATGCCACTATGTCGTGATCGCCGCCGCGGAAGGCATGCACGTCAAGGTCTGGGATCCCATGCTTATGCCGGGACGATATGACGTTCCCGGACGAAAGGGAAAAGTAACCGTGGATGGAAACGACACATACACGGACATCAACACCATCGCCCGGGACTGCGAAAACCGCACGCCGGCCTATACCCTGTTCTGGAGAGAAGGGGATGCTTCATGGAAATAAGCCGTCTCTGCAGCGACGCAGAGCCTTATATCATCGAACAGCGCCGTTACTTTCACCGTCATCCCGAGCTGTCCGGCTGTGAGAAAAACACCGCAGCCGCGATCTGCCGCCAGCTTGAAAGTCTCGGCATTCCATATGAGCGCCTGCATACGTGCTTTGGCGTTGTCGGCAGAATCGACGGGAAATACCCCGGCAGAACGATTGCCCTGCGCGCTGATACAGACGCGCTTCCCGTTCAGGAAGAGACAGACTGCAGCTATGCTTCCGAAAATGACGGCGTTATGCACGCGTGCGGTCACGACGCGCACACCGCGATGCTGCTCGGAGCCGCCCGTGTTCTCTCTGAAATCCGGGAAGAGCTGCACGGCACCGTGCTGCTGCTGTTTCAGCCGGGAGAGGAAAACGGAGGCGGCGCGCCTGACATGGTTGCGTATCTGAAGGAGCATGGCGGCGCGGACCAGATAATCGGACTTCATATCTGGAGTACGGTGCCGGCCGGTGAGATTCTTCTGATTCCGAAGACCGTTTTTTCAGGCGCCTGTGCCATTTTTCTTCATATCGCAGGCCGCGGCGGCCACGGAGCACGTCCCGACCTAACAAACGATCCGATCAAGGCCGCCTGTGACCTTGTGCTTCAGATCACATCCATTCCTTCCAATTACCACAGCTTATTCCGGCAGTGCGTAATTTCAATCTGTACGTTCCATTCCGGTATAAGGGGAAATATCGTACCGGACAGTGCCGATCTGACCGGTTCAATCCGCTATTTTCAGCCGGATGATCTGAAGATTCTTACCGGTCTGATCAATAAAAAAATACGCGGGATTGAGCTGATCCATGATGTAACCGTCGATTTTACCATGAAAAATGACGGCGTTCCGCCTGTTGTCAATAATGAGGAATCCATCCGGCGTGCCCGCGCCATTGTAAAAAACGTAGGCGGTCTGGCTGTTTCTTCCCAGACGGATCCCATCTGCGCAGGTGACAACATGGCAAAGCTCCTGGCCTGCTGGCCCGGATTCTACGGTGTCTTAGGCGCCGGAAACCCGGATATCGGCGCGTCTGCCCCGCAGCACAGCGCGAAATACCGGATCGATGAAAGTGTACTTCGCAAAGGTACGGAATTCATGGTACAATATGCAATAGATTATCTTATCGGGGAGGCTTCCAATTGAAATACAGCTTTGACGAAATTACAGACCGCAGCGGAACACACAGCATCAAATATGATATTATTCCGGAGGATCAGCGGAAGGAAATGCTCTCCCTCTGGGTCGCGGATATGGATTTTTCCTGCGCGGAGCCTATTCTGAGCGCACTTCAGGAACGTACCGGCCGCAGAATATTCGGATATACATCGTATGACAATCCCGAAAACAAGGCAGCTGTTACCGGCTGGTTTCACCGGCGCCATCACTGGGACATTCCGGCAGAGGATATTTTTTTCAGTCACGGTGTTGTCGCGGCATTTTCCGTACTGATCAACATTCTCTCAACACCCGGCGACGGCATTGTGATCCAGCCGCCCGTCTACTATCCGTTCCGTTCGAAGATCGAAGCGAATGGACGCAAGGCTGTAAACAACCCGCTCCTGCTGAAGGGCGGCCATTATGAAATCGATTTCGAGGATTTAGACCTTAAGATGTCCGACCCGCATAATAAGGGTCTGCTGTTCTGCAGCCCGCACAACCCCATCGGCCGTCTCTGGACCGAGAAGGAGCTTAAGCGGATCGCCGCGGTCTGCCGCAGATACGACAAATGGATCATCGCGGATGAAATACACTGCGATCTGCTCCGTATCGGTGCGGAGCATCATCCGATGCTGAAGGTCTGCAGTGATTACGCCGACCGGATCATCGCCTGCACGGCGCCGACAAAGACCTTCAATATGGCTGGTCTCGGTATTTCCAACATCATCATTCCGAATAAGGAATACCAGTCGCTTTGGCGTCACTTCGCCTGCGAGCGGCTTTCGCTTGAGGACTGCAGTCCGTTAAGCCTGGCAGCCCAGGAGGCGGCATATAACCATTGTGAAGATTGGCTCGACGCGCTGCGTATATACCTGGACGGGAACATCGATTTCACAGAACAGTATCTGAAGGAAACGCTGCCAAAGGCCAGAATGATCCATCCGGATGCGACGTATCTCGTCTGGATCGACTTCCGCGCGTACTGCAGTGATCCTGCCGCCCTCGAACAGCTGATGCGCAGGAAGGCCAGGGTCATGCTTGACGAAGGGTATATTTTCGGAGAAGGCGGAGAAGGCTTTGAACGCATCAATATCGCGACGCCGAGAAGCATCCTTTCAGAATGTCTCGCGCGCATCGCGTCTGCCTTGAACGGGAACAACTGTTAATTCATGCTTTTAAGGAGTATAAAACCATGAAACAGATCCATGTCGTCGCAGCGGTCATTGAACAGAACGGCAGAATCTTCGCCACACAGCGCGGCTATGGCGAATTCAAGGACTACTGGGAGTTTCCCGGCGGCAAGATTGAACCGGGCGAAACGCCAGAGGACGCGTTGAAACGCGAAATACGGGAAGAACTGGACACAGAAATAGAAGTGGGCAGTCTGTTCGACACAGTCGAATATGACTACCCAGCTTTTCATCTCAATATGCGCTGTTACCTTTGTACCGTTCTTTCAGGCTCTCTTACCCTCAAAGAACATGAAGCGGCCCGGTGGCTTGCCCGGGAAGAGCTTTCCGATGCCGGCTGGCTTCCGGCAGACTTTCAGGTCATTCAGAAGCTGAAACAGTCCCATCGTTAATCTCCCTGCGCTCTATGAAATCTCATGCAGCCATGCAAGAAGCTTCCCATTTTCTTCCGGCTTCCGCACCGCGATTCTGTAATATCCTTTGGCAAGGCCTCTGTAATGACAGCCGTCCCGCAGCAGGAATCCGGCTTCCATCGCCTTTTCCCCCAGATCCTCCGGACCTCTGAAAAGCAGATAATTCACGCCGGAGTCGTAGACCTTATAGCCTGATTCCGTAAGCGATGCCATCATACGAAGCCGCTCCTGATGAACCAGCTTCCGGGCCGCGTCCACATATCCGGTTTCCTGAAGCGCCGCGATACCGGCCGCCTGAGCCGGCGCGGAAACGTTCCAGGGCTGAACGACAGAACGCATAGCCTCCAGCAGGTCACTGTTCGAGCAAAGGCCGTAGCCAAGCCGCAGACCGGCCATCGCATACGTTTTCGTAAACGACTTCAGCAGGAACAGGTTTCGGTATTTCGGCACTAGATCATGCAGGCTGTATTTCGGCGGATCATCCGCAAAATCCAGGAAACACTCATCCATCACAACAATAATATCCTCACGGGCACATTTTTCCACAATGGCTTCCAGAAGGTTCCGGTCCGAGAGAACACCTGACGGATTGCCCGGATTCGACAGAAACAGAACATTCGTGGAAAGACTGATATCGGCAAGAATCGTTTTATCGAGGCGAAACCCCAGCTTTTCCGACAGATGCAGATGGCGTACACGGCAGTCCAGGCTGCAGAGACTGGATTCGAATTCCAGAAAAGCAGGGACGGGAATCAGCGCCTCAAGCGGCTGCAGCGCATATGCCAGCGCATACAGAAGCTCTGTTGCCCCATTCCCGCAGATTATATAATCCTCCGACACCTGTTCAAACTCAGAAAGTGCCTTTCGCAGGTCATCACACCGCACATCCGGATAGTATTCCAGCCTGTCCAGGCTGTCCACAGCGGCCTGCTTAACCGATTCCGGAAGCCCGAATGGATTTGTATTCGTTGAAAAATCAAGACGTTCTTCATCTTTTCCCCTAAACTTATAAATATCCGCGCCATGCTTTCGAATCATATTCTCTTACCTTCCCGCTATTAGAATCATTGACATGTTCCTTTCAGCAGATCAAAGCTCCCGACGGCATATCCTTCTCCGGCACCATCAGTGCCAGCTTCCCTTCAGCATCCTCCGCGCAGAGCAGCATTCCTTCCGACTCAATTCCGGCAAGCTTTGCAGGCTTCAGATTTGCAAGCACCATAACCCGCTTTCCAACCATCTCCTCCGGCGAATAATACTTCCGGATTCCGGAAACAATCTGCATGGTACGACTTCCAACTTTAACCCGGGAACAAAGAAGCTTCTTCGATTTCGGCACCGCTTCGCAGGACAGAACCTCGCCAACCTGGAACTGCATGCCCTGAAACGCGTCATACGTAATCTCCGGTTTCGCTTCCATGTCGATCGCCGCGTCGGCGTCACCGGATCCGGATTCCTCCGGCTTCGCACTCTCCGATGCCTTGTGAAGCTCTTCCACGCGCTTCATTACTTCCGCGAGATCCAGTCTTCCGAACAGAATTTCCGGCGCCGGCGTAACCTTATTTCCGGATTCATAAAGGCCGAACGATGTCATATCATCAAGCGAACGTTTTCTGCCGTTCACCTGCTGAAGAATCCTTTCGGAGGTCTCCGGCATAAAAGAAAACAGCAGAGAAGCACCGACGCAGATGCTCTCAATCAGATTGTAAAGCACCTCGGAAAGCCTTTCCTTCGATGCCTCATCCCGTGCAAGCACCCACGGCGTCGTCTCGTCTATGTACTTGTTGCAGCGCTTGAAAAGATTAAAAATCTCCGTAATCGCGTCAGCCACCCGCAGCTGGTCCATCTTATCCGTAACTCTGGCAGGTGTTTCCATTACAACCCGCTTCAGGTCATCGTCAATCGCGTCACTCACACCTGTCTTCGTTACAGCTCCGTCAAAATACTTGTTGACCATGGTAACGGTACGATTGACAAGATTGCCGAGTGTATTGGCAAGCTCCGAATTCATTCTCTCTACCATCAGTTCCCATGTAATCACACCGTCATTCTCAAACGGCATCTCGTGAAGTACAAAATAACGCACCGCATCAACACCGAAGAAATCGACAAGATCATCCGCGTAAAGCACATTGCCCTTGGATTTGCTCATCTTGCCGTCGCCCTGCAGCAGCCATGGATGGCCGAAAATCTGCTTTGGAAGCGGCAGTCCCAGCGCCATCAGGAAAATCGGCCAGTAAATCGTATGGAACCGGATGATATCCTTGCCGATCAGATGCAGATCCGCCGGCCAGTATTTCTTAAACTGATCACTGCTGTTTCCATCGGCGTCATATCCGATGCCCGTGATATAGTTGCTCAGCGCGTCAAGCCATACATAAACAACGTGCTTCGGGTCAAAATCGACCGGAATGCCCCAGGAAAAAGACGTTCTGGAAACACAGAGATCCGTCAGCCCCGGCAGCAGGAAATTATTCATCATTTCATTCTTTCTGGAAACCGGCTGAATAAACTCCGGATGTGTGTTGATATGCTCGATCAGCCGGTCGGCATATTTGCTCATCCGGAAGAAATACGCTTCCTCCCGCGCGGGCTGAACCTCTCTGCCGCAGTCAGGACATTTCCCGTTCACAAGCTGCGCTTCCGTGAAAAAAGACTCGCACGGCGTACAGTACAGCCCTTCGTAGTATCCCTTGTAAATATCACCCTGATCATACAGCTTTCGAAAAATCTTCTGAATCTGACGCTCATGATCCTCATCCGTCGTACGGATAAACTTATCGTAGGAGGTATTCATCAGATCCCAGATACGGCGAATCTCCGAGGATACATTATCGACATACTCCTTGGGGGAAATACCCTGTTCCGCCGCTTTGTTTTCAACCTTCTGTCCGTGCTCATCCGTGCCTGTCTGGAAAAACACATCATACCCCTGCTCTCTGCGGTACCGTGCTATGGCGTCCGCAAGTATGATCTCGTATGTATTCCCGATATGCGGTTTACCGGATGTGTATGTAATCGCTGTTGTAATATAATATTTCTTCTTGTCCATGGGAAAAACCTCGCTTTCACTTTTTCAAACGTATCACACGATAAGGCCATTGTCAAGAAAGCTCTTATTTCCTATTAAAATGGGAATTTAATCTAAAAAACCATATTTTGGAAAAAAAGATGTTGTTATTTAACTAAATGTGCTATACTTATTTACATATTACAATAAACCGTTATTAATATCTAGGATTTATAAGGGGGTTGCAGCAATGAAGGATACAGGTGTAATACGCAGGCTTGACGAGCTTGGAAGAATCACTCTGCCGATGGAGCTTCGTAAAATGCTTGGCATAACAGACCGTGATGAGCTTCAGATCTTCGTAGAGGATGATAAAATCATCCTGCAGAAATACGAAGCAAGTGACATCTTCACCGGTGATACGAAAGATCTTCTCGAGTACAAGGGCAAGAAAATCTCAAAGAAAACCATTCGCAAGCTGGCAAAAATGGCAGGGTACGACATCCAGCGCACAACCGCATAGTCATGCTCACAGAATGAATCAGCTTAAGAAAAAGCAGGGGAGATGTTCCGATGGTCTGCCGCACAGCCGCGGCTCAGCATCCGACTTTCTCTCCTGCTTTTTTTATATCGTCTGTTCTCTTTACTTCCTGTTCCTTATCCCGTCCGTTTCCGCTTCTTATGAAAGCTTTGCAAGGAGTCTCTCCCGCTCCGCTTCAAATCCCGGCTTTCCAAGCAGCGCAAACATATTATGCTTGTAGCTCTCTACACCAGGCTGATTAAACGGATTCACACCAAGCAGATATCCGCTGATGCCGCAGGAAAACTCAAGCATATAGAAAAGCTGTCCAAGATAGAACTCATTCTGGCATGGAATATCAATGCGGAGATTCGGAACAAGCCCGTCCGTATGAGCCAGAATTGTGCCGTTCATCGCGCATTTATTGACAGAATCCATAGTCTTGCCCGCCAGATAATTAAGTCCGTCGAGATCCTGCTTTGCTTCCTTGATTGTAATATCCTTCCGCGGTTCCAGAATATTAAGTACCGTTTCAAACAGGATTCTTCTGCCGTCCTGAATATACTGTCCCATTGAATGCAGATCGGTTGACAGATCCACGGAAGCCGGGAAAAGTCCTCTGTGATTCTTGCCTTCACTCTCTCCGAACAGCTGCTTCCACCACTCCCCGACATAATGCATATTCGGTTCATAGTTTTCCAGGAGCTCGATTTCCTTGCCCTTCAGATACAGAATATTCCGGAGCGCCGCGTAAAGCACAGAATCATTTGATTCAAAATCATTGTCCAGCGCTATGCGCCGGTAATCTGCAGCTCCCGCCATAAGCGCGTCAATGTCAGCTCCGCTGACCGCGATCGGCAGCAAACCTACAGCCGTCAGCACCGAATAGCGGCCGCCGATATCATCCGGTACTACAAACGTCTCGAATCCCTCACTGTTAGACATGATCTTCAGAGCACCGCGTTCCTTGTCCGTCGTTGCGTAGATTCTGGAAGCGGCACCCTCTTCGCCGTATTTCTTCGTCAGGATCTCTTTAAAAACACGAAACGCAATCGCCGGCTCTGTCGTCGTGCCGGACTTGGAAATTACATTAACCGAAAAATCCCGGTCTCCGATCACTTCGATAAGATCCGTCAGATATGTGCTGCTGATGCTGTTGCCGGCATAATAAATTTCCGGCGCGTTGCGCATCTTACGTGACTGACGGTTATTAAAATTACTGCTGAGGAAGTTGTTAGCCGCCCTGGCTCCCAGATAGGACCCGCCGATTCCAATCACAACGAGCGCCTCCGAATCCTCGCGGATCTTCTTTGCAGCAGCTTTGATCCGTTCAAATTCCTCCTGGTCAAAATCCACCGGCAGATCAATCCACCCCAGATAATCATTCCCGGCACCGGCTCTCGATACCATTACTTCCTTCGCGTCAAGCGCCTGTTTCCGGAAGTTGATAATTTCTTCCTCACTGATAAAATCCTTAGTTCTGGAATAATCAAGACTCACTTTATTCGCCATATGATCTCCTTCTTTCTGCTGATGATGTCATTTATCCTCAAGGCGCGGACCCGTCATGAAAGACGCTCCAGCAGTCCCTTAAGCAGCCGCATCGTATGATAGATAGCCTTCTGTTCAAATTCACTGTAATTCATCGTTGCCGAATGATCTGCCTTATCCGATATGGCACGTATAACCAGACACGGTATCCCGTTCAGATACGCGGTCTGTGCCATTGCCGCCCCCTCCATATCGCAGCACAGCGCCCCGAAGAGTCGGACGATTCTGCTCTTTTCCTCTTCCTTGCCGATAAACTGGTCGCCGCTCGCAATACGTCCGCAAAACGTCTTAATATCAGGGTTTTCAGAAAGATCAGCCTCTTTGGCACACTCGCACAGATGCGCGTCAGACGGAAATGCCAGAATATCCATCCGCGGCACCTGCCCGAGCGGATCCCCGCATACCGATGTATCCATATCATGATGAACGGCATCAACACCGATCACAATATCCCCGATGTCAATCCTGCTGTCAAGAGACCCCGCGACACCTGTATTGATCAGGGCATCCACATGATAAAAATCTGCCAGAATCTGCGCACAGACAGCCATATTGACTTTTCCGATCCCGCTTCGCACAACCGCAGCATCCTGTCCCCAGAGCCTGCCGGTATAAAACGTCATGGAAGCACGTACTTCTTCCACTGTATTCTCCATGGAATCTCTGAGAAGATCAATCTCCTCGTCCATTGCACCAATAATGCCTATCATTCGACTGTCCTCCTGCTGTGGATGAAACGCTGACGGATTGCTCCGCCGCTTCGCGGCTCCCGCATTCCTGAAAACATTCGGAATCCGCTGATTTGCTTCGCAAATCGGCCGGTTCGACCCGTGTCACGGTTGAAACGGTGACGGATTGCTCCGCCGCTTCGCGGCTCCCGCAATCCTGAAAACATTCGGAATCCGCTGATTTGCTTCGCAAATCGGCTACTTCCTCATGTTTTCCTGTTTCCAAGGTCATAAAGTTATTCCCGCAAGCGGGAAAACTTTATGACTTTGGAAACTCACCGTTTCTCAACTTACCGTTTCATTATATCATGTTTTTCTGAAACAGAGCTGAAAAAGGCTAAAAAAAGCATCCTTCTCCATTTACGAATCATATGATTCTGCGCTATAATGTTTAATAATTATAAAAGCGTTATCTGCTTACAAAAGGAGATATTTAATATGAAACGAATCGTGTTGACCGGCGGCGGAACAGCTGGTCATGTTACGCCTAACATCGCACTTATTCCGAAGCTTTCTGAGCTTGGATTTGACATTCATTATATCGGTTCCTACGATGGAATTGAGAAGAAGCTGATTGAAGAATATAATATTCCTTATTATGGCATTTCATCGGGCAAACTGCGCAGATACCTGAATGTACGCAATTTATCCGACCCGTTCCGGGTTGTTAAGGGTATTAACCAGGCTAAGGAGCTCCTGAAGCAGATTCAGCCGGATGTTGTATTCTCAAAGGGCGGTTTTGTGAGCGTACCTGTAGTTCTTGCCGCCAAAGCCCGTAAAATTCCGGCTGTCATCCATGAATCCGACATGACGCCGGGGCTTGCCAATAAGATCTGCATTCCCTCAGCTTACAAGGTCTGCTGCAACTTTCCCGAGACACTGTCCTCGCTCCCGCCTGATAAGGCGGTGCTTACCGGATCTCCCATCCGTGAAGAGCTGATGCATGGAGACAGGGAAAATGCACGCAGAATGTGCGGCTTTACATCAAACCGGCCTGTTATCCTGATCATTGGCGGGAGTCTCGGCTCTGCGGCCATCAATGCAGCCGTACGCCATATTCTCCCGGATCTTCTGAAGGATTTCCAGATTGTCCATCTGTGCGGCAAGGATAAAATCGACCATACCCTTGACAGTACACCCGGCTACGCACAGTTTGAATATATCAAAAAAGAGATGAAGGAT
>Ga0163159_1002301_pt1 | contig 15963 bp, 11 predicted proteins | sample BioMet9_FD_108702 | JGI IMG/M metagenome (GOLD analysis project Ga0163159, IMG submission 108702) | Microbial communities from bioreactor (seeded with sewage sludge) at Lawrence Berkeley National Lab, California, USA - Biofuel... | ecosystem: Engineered > Bioreactor > Anaerobic > Unclassified ... | reverse complement strand
TCACTCTCCGGCGGTGGCACTTACTTATAAAGCTGCGATGCCAAAGCCTCCACTGCTAGGGGAGGTGGCACGGCGAAGCCGTGACGGAGGGGTTAGCGGCCTCTGCTATGTCGCGATTCCTGGCTTTTTTCCAAGGCTAAAAACTCAGCCAATCGAAGCAACCCCTCAGGCGCTGCGCGCCAGCTCCACCCGCAAGGGGATGGCGACTTATTTTCAGCACGACAAAAAAGCTGGCCCCCAGGGGGACCAGCTTTTTGTTCGTATTGAAATTGAATTAGAATGCTGCGTCAAGGCCGCCGGCAACCTTACGGTTTTCTTCGGTGTCCTGATGATCCTTATCAAGATGATAAGCAGACTCAAACTGATTGGTCGGACGGAGCTTAGCGCCGCGCTTCTCAAGGAAGGATCTGAGAATCCAAGGCTTATCAGAGATCATGCCATCAACGCCCATATCATAGAGCATAGCCATGTCCTTCGGAGAGTTAACAGTCCAAGGAACAACCTTCATGCCGAAGGAATGAGCCTCGTCAACCATCTGCTGGGAAAGTTCCGGATAGTACGGGGAAACGATATCCGCGCCGATGGAATGAGCTGCTGCGATCGGATCGCCCTTGAAGTCTTTGATATCAAGGCCGCCGAGCCATGGGGATTTTTCCTTTTCGAATGCACGCAGGCACTCGGAATCACGGCCCCAGGAAGGCTGCTCGCACCAGAGAGCGGAGAGGGAGATATTCGGGTTGAGCTTCTTCATCAGACGAAGCGTAGTCCAGTCAAAGGACTGCAGTACAACGCGGTTTTCCATGTTGTATTTCTTAACCATGTTGTTGAATACTTCAACGAACTTCTGCGGATCTGCATTGTTCTTGTAGATGTCACCGAGGAACGGATCCGGATAGGATTTCGTCTCGATGTTCAGATATACATCTTTGTCGCCGGATTTCTGAATGAGCTGCATGAGTTCATCCAGCGTCGGGATCTTTGCATCATGAGTTACCTGGCTGGAGCCATGGTACTTGTAATAATCAGTCTTCGGATCCATCTTGCCTACATCGAATTTCTTGATTTCAGCAACAGTCATCTTGCGGATATCATACTTGCCTGCCGGTACATAATGACCGTTTTCGTCACGAGTGATATCCGGGTTCAGAACCGGATTATGGCTCATGACAATCTGATTGTCTTTCGTGAGCTGCATATCGCACTCGATGGAAGTTGCACCATGCTCAATAGCATAAGTGTAGGAATAAAGCGTGTTCTCAGGACGAGCATCACGGCCGCCGCGATGGGGCTGGAAATCAAATACGTTGCTGTAATCAGCTTTTGCTTCTGCCTGATCCGGAGCGATGAAGCCCTGCATCCCGACACCCATTACTGCGGCCATAAGACCTGCAGCCAGAGCACGTTTTTTCCAAGATTTTTTTGAAGACATAAGTATTACCTCCTGCTTGTTAGAAAATTTATAAAATATCAAATATCATGAGTTTAGTATAATTTTTCTTGCCCCGAATGTCAAGACGAATTTTGGCCTGTTTGCCTGTGAAAGGCCAGAGAAATGGCAGATTCAGAGGTTTCTGAAAAATAGCTGAAGGCTTGAAATGAAAGGCTTTACAGGTATTTTTCAAAGAGCAAATCAGCCGCTGAAAAAAATCTAAAAAAATAAGCAACAATAAAAAGTCGATGGGGAATCATAGAAATAAATACAAAAATTCCCTACAGTAACTTCTAAAAAATCCTACAAAAATGAAAGAAAAAAACGAAGAACCTTCCTATATATATAGGACTATTATTTCAAATCGAGATGGATGATTTGCTTTCCTGTTTTTAGGATACTGCATGACGGTCTTTTTATGGTTATGGAAATATTATCTTTTGGTTACGATAGCTAGTACAGCGTGCACGAAATACCCGGGCGAATTACTTGTCTGAATTTCCATCTGCCGCGTTGCCGTCGATCTGCATAGCCGCCGCTATGCATCACTCCTCCGCCTTGCAGCTGAAAATTCATCCTGCGTACTTCTGGTCCGGTTATTTCGTGTACGCTGTACTGGGTCCGCTTTAAAAAATACATAAAAAGAGAACAAAATATATAAATTTTCACAATTATTTCATTAAACCCTTGCATTTTACTTTTGTAAAGTAGATAATGAACATATGTAGTAGTGAATTTATTTAGGGGATAGGTGATATATATGGATCATGACAAGGACCGGCTGTCCATCAATGTTGTTAAGCTGTATTACCGGTCAGAATACAGCCAGCAGAAAATCGCGGAGGAATTGGGAATATCGCGCCCTTCGGTTTCCCGGCTCCTGCAGTATGCCAAGGAAAAAGGCTATGTGAAGATACAGATTTTTGATCCTGTGGAGGATATGAGCCATATGGAGCAGCAGCTGGTGGAGCGGTTCCATCTAAGTGAGGCCCGTATCGCCGCATCTACCCTCAATGATGAGCAGGAGATCAAGAAATACATCGGACTCAAGGCAGCGGAATATCTGGACAGCATTGTGCGGGATGGAGATATCATTGGTGTCGGCTGGGGTACTACACTTTATAACATGGCCTGCTCTTTGATTCCCCGGAGCCTCAAGGGCTCCCAGATCGTACAGCTGGAAGGAGGCGTGACTCATTCCAAATGGGAAAGTTACGCGAAGGAAATCCTGGAACGTTTTGCTACGAATTATTCCACCATTGCCCAGTATCTTCCGCTGCCGGTAATCTTCGGCACCAAGGAGGTCAAGGATATGGTGGATCAGGACCGGCACATCAAGCGGGTACTGGAACTGGGGCGCCATGCGAATATCGCTCTTTTCAGTGTGGGCACGGTACGGCCGAATGCGCTGTTTTTCCGGCTGGGTTACACGGACGCGGAGGAAAAGGACCGCATCCAGCGCATGGCTGTAGGGGATATATGCTCTCGTTTCTTTGATGTCAACGGCAAGATCTGCAACAGGGAATTGGATGACCGTACGGTGGGCATCAAGCTGCGGGATTTGCGAAGCAAGGAGCACAGCATTCTGCTGGCAGGCGGGGAAGCCAAGCTGGGCAGCATCCGTGCTGCTTTGCTGGGACGTTACGCCAATGTATTCATTACCGATCAGTTCACGGCCCGGGCACTGCTGGCTGAGAATCGATGATCTGCAGGCATCTGTCTGCTCATGGTGCGGCTGCTGTTCCAATGGAACAGCAGCCGTGTTTTTTTGCGTTAAAAAAGAAAGGCCGCAACGGTTTCTTTACACCGCTGCGGCCTTTCCCCATCGAAAAGAACGAACCTGTGATGCCACGAAGTATCCAACAGCCTGAAATCAACTTTGCTCTACTTCATGCAATCGCTCGGCAGCCCTACTCTGCTGCCCTGCCAACCAGTTTCCCTCAGGAACCTGCATCGTCCTGAGCCATGCTTTCAAAAGCTTTTCCCGTTCGCGGTTCCTTCTCCCGCTCGCTTGTTCATTCTGGAACACCCTGTTCACCAATAACAACGCTTCTAAGAATGTGCTTCTTTCTCGCTGGCTGCTGGCATCCTTCCTGGTTTTCCTCACTACTTTTTGCTGGGACACCTACTAAAGATTCTCCTCGTTCGATATCCGTCATCGCAACCGGTTTTTCTTTTCTTGTTGTCTTTATTATAATCGAAGGGTGCAAAAAAGTCAACAGATTTTTCTAAAGATTCTGATTGTAAATAATGGAAGGAGTGGAAGGTTCTTCCTGTTTCCTGCTGGCGAAGAGGATTCATGCTCTTTTTGGCGAAATGTAGAAATGTAGCAGAAGGGAGTGTGAGTATCATCATGAGGAAAAAAGTTTTTTTACTATGGATTATTTTGCTGCTGGGGTTGACGGGCACGGCTATGGCTGCCTCGGTGCAGCCGCAGCGCGTCGCTATTCTGCCGGTTGTGGCGGGGGACAGTCTGCCCCGTGATCTGGGCCGGGATCTTTACCGTGTGGAGCAGCGGCATTTCCACGTTCCGCTGAACGGTATCCTGCAGGCGGTGGAACTGGTGGAGCCGGAGCGCTGTGTTTCGGCGATGCCGGAATTTTCCCGGCCGGAGGAGCTGAAGGGGAAGCTGCCGGAACTGGCCCGTTCCCTGCAGGCTGATATGGTGATCGTGATGGTTGTGGAGAATTATACGGACCGGTCCTATTACAATTTCTGGCAGAGCGAATGGTACAGTCAGCTGTGGGTATCTCTGCGGCTGATTGGCTACGATGGCCGGACGGGTAAGTTCCTGGATCAGACGGCCCGCCGTTCCTATGATCAGGAGACTTCGACGACGGTGACCGCCCCCGGAATGGCCCGGGATGCAGCCGAAGAGCTGCTGAAAAAGATACCGCGGAGCAGTGGGGGCTTTTCCTTTTAGCGGGCCGTCGGTTCTTTTGCTGTCATGCAGAGCGGGGAGGCATCTTCCGGAAACGCCGGAATAATGATATGATAGCAGCAGAGACAATCGATGTTTTTATTTTGTGTGCCTGTGTATTTTGCGGGACCTGTGTTTGGAGGAAAACGATTCATGCAGATGCAAACCTTTGAAGAATTATATCACCGTGTATTGGAAATGAACCGCAACCGGACGGATTTCAACTACGATCCCTCGCAGATGGATGCCCTTTTTTCTCCGCGGCCCCATCGGGCGCGGTGGCAGCTGGACGGTGTGATGACGGAGGAGAACAAGACCCTGGACGGGAAGCCTGTGAGCAAGGATACGGCAGCGGTTCTGCGGGCCCTGGCCAAAAGGGATGGCCGTCCGGCCTTCGTGCTGGTGGCACCGGCTTTTTACGGCCAGTTCAGTGATGGGGTGATGCCGGGAATGCTGCGGTCTGCTTTCCATAAGATGGGCTTCGATGGCTTCCTGGAGGTGGCGGTATTCGCGGACATTCTGACGCTGCGGGAGACACTGGAATTTGACCGTCATATCCATACCAGGGAGGATTATATCCTGACCAGCTGCTGCTGTCCCATGTGGCTGGCCATGATCAAAAAGCAGTATGCGGACCTGATTCCCCATGTGCCGCCGTCGGTATCTCCCATGATTGCCGCCGGGCGCACGGTGAAAAAGCTGCATCCGGAGGCTTTGACGGTATTTGTGGGGCCCTGCATAGCGAAAAAGGCGGAGGCCAGGGAAAAGGATATCGCGGGGGCAGTGGACTATGTACTGACCTTCCAGGAAATCCAGCAGATGCTGGATATGCTGCAGATTGACCTGACCAGGCAGCCCAATATCACCCGGGAGTATTCCTCCGGCCTGGGGCGTATCTATGCCCGCAACGGCGGAGTGAGCCAGGCAGTGGCCAAGACTCTGGAGCGGCTCCATCCGAACCGGAAGATCAAGCTCAATGCCCAGAAGGCCGATGGGGTGCCGGAATGCCGCCGCATGATCGATGATCTGGTGCAGGGGCGCAGTGAGGCCAATTTCTTTGAAGGCATGGGCTGTGCCGGTGGCTGCATCGGCGGTCCGAAATCCCTGCTGGATCGGGAAGATGCCCGCATCCGGGTCAATGCTTACGGCCGGCAGGCCCGCTACGAGACTCCGCTGGACAATCCCTATGTATTGAAGCTGCTTCATTCCCTGAATTTCACCACGCTGGACAGTCTGCTGGAGGACAAGGAATTCTTCGTGCGGAGCTTTGAATGACAAAAACAGCATGTATTTAAAATAAAAACAAAAGAACCTTCGTACAGGACACAAATAATTTGTTCTTATGGGGGTTCTTATTTTTATGGGGAATTTCCAGCTGATTTTTCTGATTCTTAAAAATATCTGCATATTTCACAAAAATATGCTACAGCTTGGAAAAGGTGGCATAAACCCTTGTAAACAGCGGGTTTGAACAGAAATAACAGGCGGCGGATCGGGATCTGAAGCCTAGCTGAAACGCTGATTGGAAGGATTTTGCGTTGCGAAATCCTGAACGATGGTGTTATAATACAAAAATACGATTATATGTAAAGTTGTAATGTTAAAATGAAAGATTTTAGGAGATGGGAGAATGGAAAAAAATGAAGAGATCGATTTGCGGCGATTGTACAGGAAAAGGCAGCTTCATGTGATCCTGCCGGTATTCCTGGTTTCCGTCATCGCTTATCTGGACCGGGTCAATGTGGCCTATGCGGGAATGACCATGACTAAGGACCTGAGCTGGCTTACGCCGGAAATCTTTGGCGCTGGAGCGGGTATCTTCTTTTTGGGGTATTTTTTCTTTGAGGTCCCGGGAGCACTCATTGCGGCCCGGTTCAACGCCTGTACCTGGATTGCCAGAATCATGTTCACCTGGGGATTGGTTTGCGGACTTATGGCATTCATGGATTCACAATTTGAATTCTATCTGTACCGGTTTCTGCTGGGAGCCTGTGAGGCCAGTCTGTATCCGGTTATCTACGCCGTGCTTTTCCCTCACTGGTTTTTGCCGGCGGAACGGGCCAAAGCCATATCTCTCATGCTCACCTCGCTGCTGGTAGCGGCCATCCTGGGAGCGCCCACAGCCGGCTGGCTGCTGGAGATGGACTTCTTCGGTATGCACGGCTGGCAGACGCTGTTCATACTGGAAGCTATGCCGGCACTGCTGTTTACCTTTGTATTCCTGTTCTGGGTCAAGGATCGGCCGGAGAAAGCCTCCTGGCTGACCGCGGCGGAAAAGGCTTATTTGACGGATGCCTATGCGGCGGAAAAGGCCCGGCTGGAGAACGTGAAGAAGTACACGGTGATGCAGGCCCTTACCAATCCTAAGGTGCTGCGCCTCTGCCTCATTTACTTCCTCTGGATCGTGGGCTTTTGGGGCTTCAATTTCTGGATGCCCCAGGTATTGAAAGGGCTTTCCGGCTGGTCTGCTTCACTGGTGGGCTTTGCCATCGCCATCCCCATGAGCATTGCCCTTTTGGCGCAGCTGGCCTGGGGAAGCTCATCCTCCCGTACAGGGGAGAAGCGCTGGCATGTGGCCAGCGCCATGTTCATCGGTGCTGTGGGCCTGGCAGTCACTCCCTTCGTGGCTAATCCGCTGCTGAGCCTTGGCTGTATCTGCGTAGCCGCCATCGGGGTTTACGCGGCCATGGGAGTCTGGTGGACTGTGCCCACCACCTTCCTGAGCGGAGCCGCCGCAGCCGGAGCCACGGCGCTCATCAATTCCATTGCCAATCTCGGCGGTTATTTCGGGCCCTATATGCTGGGCGTCATCAAGGGGCAGACAGGTTCCTATGATTACGGCTACTTTGCCCTGGCCGGCTGCATGGTACTGGCCGGTCTGGTGATGCTGACCCTGCAAAAAGAAAACGCCGCAGCTCCTGCCGCCGCAGCTGATAATGCGGATGAAGCCGTGATGACCATGGACCGTCAGTAAAGCTCCATCCCCTAGTACAGTGCGTACGAAATAGTTCAATAACAAATGCAGGACCAGCCGTCATTTCAGGCTGGTCTTTTTCGTTCGGGGAAGGAATCTGCAGGGAAACGGCCCAAAACCTCCATAGCCAGGAAAGGTAGCCTAAAGCCTCCACTGCTAGGGGAAGTGTTTTAAAGTCTCCATTGCCAGGAGAGTTAAAAGAATTGCTGTAGCCCAAAGCCTCCATTGCTAGGGGAGCCAAAAAAATTGCTGTGGCCTAAAACCACTATCGCCAGGGAAGGTAGCCCAAAGCCTCCACTGCCAGGGGAGGTGGCACGGCGGAGCCGTGACGGAGGGGTTAGCGGCCTTTGCCATGCTGCGATTCTATGTTTTTTTCTAAGGCTCGAAGCACAGCCAAAAGCAGCAACCCCTCAGGCACTGCGCGTCAGCTCCCCTAGCAGTGGAGCCAAAAGAATTGCTCTACCCGCAGGGGGATGGCGACTCACAGGCAGCTAAAGCTGCGGTTCACTGCGCACCTGGCAGGGGAGCCAAGGAAGTGGCTGCAAACCATAAGGCGGAGGAGCCAGGGGAAATCTACAGCGAACCAAAAGCCTCCACTGCCAGGGGAGGTGGCACGGCGGAGCCGTGACGGAGGGGTTAGCGGCCTTTGCCATGTTGTGATTCTATGTGTTTTTCTAAGGCTCAAAGCACAGCCAAAAGCAGCAACCCCTCAGGCGCTGCGCGCCAGCTCCCCTAGCAGTGGAGCCCAAAAATTGCTGTGGCCTAAAACCCCTATCGCCAGGGAAGGTAGCCAAAAGCCTCCACTGCCAGGGGAGGTGGCACGGCGGAGCCGTGACGGAGGGGTTAGCGGCCTTTGCCATGGCGTGATTCTATGTTTTTTCTAAGGCTCGAAGCACAGCCAAAAGCAGCAACCCCTCAGGCGCTGCGCGCCAGCTCCCCTAGCAGTGGAGCCAAAAGAATTGCTGTGGCCCAAAACCCCTATCGCCAGGGAAGGTAGCCCAAAGCCTCCACTGCTAGGGGAGGTGGCACGGCGGAGCCGTGACGGAGGGGTTAGCGGCCTTTGCCATGTCGTGATTCTATGTTTTTTTCTAAGGCTCGAAGCACAGCCAAAAGCAGCAACCCCTCAGGCGCTGCGCGTCAGCTCCCCTAGCAGTGGAGCCAAAAAATTGCTGTGGCCTAAAACCCCTATCGCCAGGGAAGGTAGTCCAAAGCCTCCACTGCCAGGGGAGGTGGCACGGCGAAGCCGTGACGGAGGGGTTAGCGGCCTTTGCTATGTTGTGATTCTATGTGTTTTTCTAAGGCTCGAAGCACAGCCAAAAGCAGCAACCCCTCAGGCGCTGCGCGCCAGCTCCCCTAGCAGTGGAGCCAAAAAAATTGCTGTGGCCTAAAACCCCTATCGCTAGGGAAGGTAGCCCAAAGCCTCCACTGCCAGGGGAGGTGGCACGGCGGAGCCGTGACGGAGGGGTTAGCGGCCTTTGCTATGCTGCGATTCCTGGCTTTTTTTCCAGGGCTCAAAGCACAGCCAAAGGCAGCAACCCCTCAGGCGCTGCGCGTCAGCTCCCCTAGCAGTGGAGCCAAAAAATTGCTGTGGCCCAAAACCCCTATCGCCAGGGAAGGTAGCCCAAAGCCTCCACTGCCAGGGGAGGTGGCACGGCGAAGCCGTGACGGAGGGGTTAGCGGCCTTTGCCATGTCGTGATTCTATGTTTTTTTCTAAGGCTCGAAGCACAGCCAAAAGCAGCAACCCCTCAGGCGCTGCGCGCCAGCTCCCCTAGCAGTGGAGCCAAAAGAATTGCTCCACCCGCAGGGGGATGGCAACTCACAGGCAGCTGGCAGGGGAGTCAAGGAAGTGGCTGCAAACCATAAGGCGGAGGAGCCAAGGGAAATCTGCAGCGAACCAAAAGCCTCCACTGCCAGGGGAGGTGGCACGGCGGAGCCGTGACGGAGGGGTTAGCGGCCTTTGCTATGTCGTGATTCTATGTGTTTTTCTAAGGCTCGAAGCGCAGCCAAAAGCAGCAACCCCTCAGGCGCTGCGCGCCAGCTCCCCTAGCAGTGGAGCCAAAAGAATTGCTGTGGCCTAAAACCCCTATCGCCAGGGAAGGTAGCCCAAAGCCTCCACTGCCAGGGAAAGTGTTTTAAAGTCTCCATTGCCAGGAGAGTTAAAAGAATTGCTGTAGCCCAAAGCCTCCACTGCTAGGGGAGGTGGCACGGCGGAGCCGTGACGGAGGGGTTAGCGGCCTTTGCCATGTTGTGATTCTATGTGTTTTTCTAAGGCTCGAAGCACAGCCAAAAGCAGCAACCCCTCAGGCGCTGCGCGCCAGCTCCCCTAGCAGTGGAGCCAAAAGAATTGCTCTATCCGCAGGGGGATGGCGACTCACAGGCAGCTAAAGCTGCGGTTTACTGCGCAACTGGCAGTGGAGCCAAAAAATTGCTCCATGTCAACCTCACCCGCAAGGGGAGTCTTTTGGAATAATTTTGCGTTGCAAAAGCATGAACAATGGCGTTATAATTATGGTGTTGTCTATTGTCATGACAATAAAACGAATGATGGAGATAAGCCGATGGAAGATTTAGGGGAAAAAATACAAAAACTGAAGCAGGAGCGGCGGGCGGTGATTCTGGCCCATGTGTATGAGCCGCCGGAGATACAGGAAATCGCGGATTTTACCGGTGACTCCTTTGTGCTGTCCCAACGGGCGGCGGCCACGGATGCCCGGGTGATCGTATTCTGCGGAGTGCGTTTCATGGCGGAAACCGCCAATATCCTGTCGCCGGAAAAAATCACGCTGCTGCCGGCGGTGGACGCGGGCTGCCAGATGTTTGACGACGGGCTGGAGGAGCAGGTGCGGCGGGTCCGGCAGGAGCATCCCGGGGCCTGTATCGTGTCCTATGTGAACACGCCGGCCTCGGTCAAGGCCCTGAGCGATATCTGCTGCACCTCCGCCAATGCGGTGGAAGTGGTGCAGTCTCTGCCGGAAAACAGGGAGATCATTTTCCTGCCGGATGGCAATCTGGCCTCCTATGTGCAGGAGCAGACCGGGCGGGACATCCTTTGCTGGCCCGGGGGCTGTCCGGTCCATGGGCGCCTTTCCCCTGAGGAACTGGCAGCTGCCCGGCAGGAGCATCCCCGGGCGCTGGTGCTCATGCACCCGGAATGCGGAGCGGCGCTGCGCCGGCAGGCGGATTATGTGGGCGGGACCATGGGAATTGTACGCTATGCCCGTCAGTCCCCGGCCCGGGAATTCATCGTTGCCACGGAGCAGGGAGTGCTGTACCCGCTGCGGCAGCAGTGTCCGGACAAGCGGTTTTATATGGCTTCCCGGCGCATGCTCTGCGTGAATATGAAAAAGACCAGTCTGGAAAAGGTATGCCAGGCACTGGAAACACTGGAGCCTCGTATCCAGGTGCCGGAAAAAGTGCGTCAGCCGGCGGCCGCGTCGCTGACCAGAATGCTGGAGATCAAGGGAAGGTGAAGAACATGCAGCGTTACAGAATGAATTTTTCTACCCGTGAGATGAGGAAGCTGCGGGCGGACTGCCTGGTCATCGGCTCCGGTGCCGCCGGACTGCAGGCGGCCCGCACCGCTGCCGGGCTGGGACGGTCCGTACTGCTGGCCGTGCGGGATACCCTGCTGGACAGCAATACCAACAAGGCCCAGGGCGGCATTGCGGCATCCTTTGGGACGGATGATAATCCTTCCCTCCATCTGCAGGATACCCTGGTGGCCGGAGCGGGGCTGTCCAATGAAGAAATCAGCCGGCTGGTGGTTACCGAGGGCCCCCGGGATGTGGCAGAGCTGTCAGCCCATGGCGCGGTGTTTGACCGGCGGCCGGATGGGCAGCTGGCACTGGGCCGGGAGGGCTGCCACTCCCGGCGGCGCATCGTCCATGCCCAGGGGGATGCCACGGGAGCGGAGGTGGCCCGTTCCCTGCTGGCGCTGGCCTCCCGGGAACAGCGGATCCAGGCCCTGGAACACTGCTATGTGGTGGACCTGCTCACCCGCCGGGGCCGCTGCTATGGCGCGGTGGCTCTGCTGGCTGGAGAGCCGGTATGCCTGCTGGCCGGGGCGGTGATCCTGGCTACCGGCGGCTGCGGCCAGCTGTTTTTGCACACCACGAATCCGGCCGGGGCTTTGGGCAGCGGCATAGCCATGGCCTATCGGGCCGGGGCAGCGGTGATGGATATGGAGTTCGTGCAGTTCCATCCCACCGCGCTGGCTCTGCCCGGCTGTCCCAGCTTCCTGATCTCCGAGGCGGTGCGGGGGGCCGGAGCCCTGCTGCAGAATGCCCGGGGCGAACGGTTCATGCCCCGCTATCATCCGATGGCGGAGCTGGCCCCCCGGGATGTGGTGGCCCGGGCCATTTTTCAGGAAATGGAGCAGGCGGGGGAGGATCATCTGTATCTGGACGCCCGCAAAGTGTCCGGGGCGGCGGAAAAATTCCCCATGATCGCCCGCACCTGCCGGGAATATGGTGTGGACATCAGCCGGGAGCCCATTCCCGTAGCGCCGGCGGCCCACTACATGATGGGCGGTGTGCGCACGGATGCCTGGGGCCGCACGAATATCGCGGGGCTTTATGCCTGTGGGGAGGCTGCCTGTACCGGCCTGCAGGGGGCCAACCGGCTGGCCAGCAACTCCCTGCTGGAGGGGCTGGTATTCGGACGGCGGGCCGGGAAGCAGGCCGCGGTGGACGGGCTGCGGGCGGCCGAGGGTCTGGACTGGCATTCCGAGGGATTGCGCCCGGCAGAGGTACCGGAGCTTTCCCGGCAGACACTGGCGCTGCAGCGGGGCATGAGCCGCTGGCTGGGCATCTGCCGGGAGGGGGCGGAGCTCTCCCAGGCGGTGGCCTGGTTTGCCTCCCTTTCCCTGGAATATGATGGCCTGGAGGCCCGCAGCCCGGAGATGCTGGACTTTTTCAGCCGGCTGCAGCTGGGCAGCCTTATGGCCTGGGCGGCTTTGCGCCGCCGGGAGAGCCGGGGTGCCCATTATCGCAGTGATTTTCCCGAGACCCTGGCTGCCTGGCGGTGCCATGTGGCTGATGTAAAAAAGAAGAATGCAAAACGGATTGGAGAGAAGCCCTATGGAATTACAGATGTTCGGAATGGACAGTCAGCTCTCGCGCTGGCTTGAGGAGGATATCGGCAGCGGGGATATAACCACGGAGGCCATCGTACCGGCGGAGGCGGCAGCCAAGGCGGTCATCCATGCCAAGGCTCCGGGGGTTTTGGCCGGTCTGCCGCTGGCCCGGCGGGTATTTGAGCTGCTGGATCCCCAGGTGGGCTTTGAAGCCTGCCTGGCCGATGGCGACAGGCTTACGGATACCGCGGTGATCGCTGTGGTATCCGGGCGGGCCCGGGCGCTGCTCATGGGGGAGCGGCTGGCACTGAACCTGCTGCAGCATCTTTCCGGAGTCGCCACAGCAGCCCATCGCCTGTCAGCCATTGCGGCTCCCTGGGGCGCCCGGCTGGTGGATACCCGCAAGACCACGCCGGGTATGCGCCGGCTGGAAAAATACGCGGTGCGGGTAGGCGGTGCCGCCAATCACCGGCTGGGACTCTATGATGCCATGCTCATCAAGGACAACCACATCAAGGTGGCGGGGGGTATCCCGGAGGCGGTGCGCCGGGCCAGGGCCTATGCCTCCCATATGACGAAGATCGAAGTGGAGACAGAGGACATGGAGCAGGTGGTCCAGGCCCTGGAAGCAGGCGCGGATGTGATCATGCTGGACAATATGGATCCAGGCCAGATGGCGGAGGCGGTGCGTCTCATCGATCATCGGGCCGTGGTGGAGGCCTCCGGAGGCATCAATGAGCAGACCCTGGCGGCTGCGGCCCGCTGCGGCGTGGATGTCATTTCCGTAGGCGCCCTTACCCACAGCGTGCGGGCACTGGATATCAGCATGGATATCGGCGATATCAAAGGTCGTTTTGCGGCCCGGGAATAAATTTTTTCACTTCATGAAGAGGAATTCTGCTCCAAAAGGCTAATATATACAGGTAAGATGTCGGAGCAGAAGGGAAGTTTTTCTATGATCAATGAAGAAATCGCTGATGCCATGATCCGCATGGCAAAGGAGGCCCGGCTGCGGGCCTATGGACCTTACTCCAAGGCCAGCGTGGGGGCCTGTGCCCTCACCAGTGACGGAACCCTCTATGGCGGCTGCAATATAGAGAATGCCTCCTATGGCCTTTCCTGCTGCGCGGAGCGGGTCGCTGTCTACAAGGCTGTGGCGGACAGCAAACGGGAATTCGATGCCGTGGCGGTGGTGGCGGATACGGAGGAGCCTTTTGTGCCCTGCGGCGCCTGCTGCCAGGTCATGGCGGAATTCCAGATCCCGGAGATCATCATGGCCAATCTCAAGGGGGATATCCGGGTGCTTACCCTGCAGGAATTGGCTCCCTATGTGGTGACCATGGGAACCAACAAGAGGCAGTGCTGCGAGGAAGAAGAGGAATGATTTTCAGGGGGCGCGGCCTTTAGGGGCAGCGCCCCTAAAAAGTGCTGGAAAAATCAGCGCTTATGGTGTATGATTGACCTTGACGGTATACCCTGCGGGGTAACTGTACATGAAGAAAAGGCATGACCCTGTATAGTGAAGCCTATATCCGGCGGAATAGGACTGACATAGTGAATTTTAGCGGCGCGGTGCATCTGCGTCCTTTGTCAGGCATCCCTGGAATAGGGGTGCCTTTTTATTTGGAGAAGGGTGAAAAATGACAAACGAAGAGAAATATCAGCAGGTCCGCCGGGAAGCGGCGGCCACGGGACTGGTGCTGGCAGCGATCATCCTGTTCTGGTGCCTGGCCGGCTTTGGTGCCGCCTCATTGAATGTAAAGATTTTCCATCTGCCCCTCTGGGTGGTGACCTCCTGTATCGGCACCTGGATGTTCGCGCTGGTGCTGGTGCGCTTTTTAACGAAAAAAGTGTTCAAGGACATGGAGCTGGAGGAGGATGACCGTGGGTAATTTAGTGGAACTTCTGCCGCTGCTGCTGTTCATGGGCTTTATGGTGCTCATCAGCATCTTTGTACGCTATCAGCAGGAACATGCGGGCTATATGAAAAATTTCGTGCAGCATTACTTCATCGGGGAACGGAATCTGGGGGGCTTCATCCTGGCTATGACCACGGTGGCGACCTACAGCTCTGTGAGCTCCTTCGTCGGCGGCCCGGGCATGGCCTGGAAGATCGGCTTTGGCTGGATCTACATGGCCATTGTGCAGGTCACGGCCATTTTCCTGGTGCTGGGTATCTTCGGCAAACGGGTGGCGCTGCTTTCCCGCAAATTCAACGCGGTGACCATCGTGGATATCATCCGCCAGCGCTTCCAGTCGGACTTCATCGCCAATATGTCGGCTTTCATCATCGTACTGTTCTTCTGCGGCACCATGACGGCCCAGTTCGTGGGCGGAGCCAAACTCTTCCAGACCGTCACGGGCTACAGCTATGAATTCGGCCTGATACTTTTCGGCCTGGTGGTGGTGGTCTATACCACCATCGGCGGCTTCCGGGCCGTGGCCCTCACGGATACCTGCTGCGCCATCATGATGATGGTGGGCATCGTGCTGCTGCTCTATTACGTGCTGCAGGCGGGCGGCGGCTATGACGCCATCATGACCAGCATCGAGACGAATCATCCGGAAATGCTGGATCCGCTGTCCGCGGGCAATATGCCCCTGGGGCTTTACCTCACCCAGTGGATCCTGGTGGGCGTCTGCACCATTGCGCTGCCCCAGTCTGTGGTGCGGGGCATCAGCTACAAGGACACCAAGGGACTGCACAGTGCCATGTTCATCGGCACCATCGTCATCGGCTTCATGACCATCGGTGTGAATACCATCGGCGTGCTGGCCCATGGCGTGCTTACGGCGGACCTGGCCAGCTACGGCGGAGTGGACTACATCATTCCCCGCACCATTGTGGCCACCATGCCGCCGCTCCTGGCAGGCATTGCCATCATCGGACCGCTGGCGGCCTCCATTTCCACCATATCCGGTCTGCTCATCGTGGCCTCCTCGGCCATCATCAAGGATGTCTATATGCATCATAAGGAAAAGCAGGGAAAGGCGGTATCCTCTCAGAAGCTGCGGCTGCTGAGCATGGTGGCTACCGGAGTCATCGGTGCCATCGTGTTCTTCATCGCGCTGGTACCGCCCAGCGTGATCTGGATCATCAACATGTTCGCCTTCGGCGGGCTGGAGACGGCCTTCTTCTGGACCATGCTGCTGGGCCTCTTCTGGCGCCGGGCCAATCGTCTGGGGGCACTGCTCTCCATGGGCGGCGGCACCTTCATCTACTGCCTGACCCAGGCCATGGGCTGGAAGTTCCTGGGACTTCATCAGATCACCATCGGCATCACCTGCTCCCTGGGCCTTTTCATCCTCGGCTCCCTGGTGGGCAAACCCCAGGATGAGAGCGTGCTGGAAATCTTCTTTCCCGGAAAGAAAAAAGAACCGGCCGAAGCCGTCCGTTTGGCGGAAAATGATGGCTGAGCCATCTGAACAATAGAAAAAGCACGAGGCTGTCGCACGAAGGACATCTACTTTATAAATATACAGCCAATGCATCCCACCACCATGCTGCGCATGGTCCCCCGCCCTTCAAAGGGCGGACATGGGGTGCGGGTATTGTATACTTATG
>Ga0163159_1002300_pt1 | contig 15966 bp, 13 predicted proteins | sample BioMet9_FD_108702 | JGI IMG/M metagenome (GOLD analysis project Ga0163159, IMG submission 108702) | Microbial communities from bioreactor (seeded with sewage sludge) at Lawrence Berkeley National Lab, California, USA - Biofuel... | ecosystem: Engineered > Bioreactor > Anaerobic > Unclassified ... | reverse complement strand
CGTATACTCATGCTTCTTTGCCTGTTCCGTGGATGTCTTGCTGCCAGTGGATGCTTTGCTGCCGGTAGAACTGCTTCCTGTCTGGCCTGCAGTGGTACCGGACTGGGTGCTGTCCTGCGAATTTTCTGCCGAAGCCCGGGTGCCTGAAGCGGTACCAGTATCTGTCTGAGTCTGCGGCTCCGCCGTGCTTTCCGCCGGTGCCGATGCCTCTGTTTCAGACGCCCTGCCCGCATCCGCCACCTTCTGATTATGGCTGTACAGCGCGTAGCCGCCCGCAGCTGCCGCCACGGCCAGTACAAGCACCACGATTAAAACTTTTGATGTGTTCTTTCCGCCATTCCGGGACGGTCTTTCTTCACGGCCGGCCGTATCCCGGACGGAATGCGCTTCATGCCCTGCTGTATCCTGCGTATGCTGCTCTGCTTTACTGTCCGGTACATCCGAACGCTTCGTTCCGCAGTTGGCACAGTAAATCTCATCATCAGCCAGCTCCTTGCCGCATTTCTGACAATAATACATACCCTTTCCCCCCTGATATTCCGTGCTTCACTGATCAGACTTCATGCCTGTCCAATGTCTGTATATTTCATTCCGGATTCCCAGCTCATCCAGAATTTTTCCGGTTATGAAATCCGTCATATCCTCAATCGAAGCCGGATTCGTATAAAAAGCCGGGCAGGCAGGCAGGATAACGGCACCGAGCCGCGAAAGCTTCAGCATATTTTCAAGATGGATCGCGCTGAGCGGTGTTTCCCGGACAACCATAACAAGCGGACGCTTTTCCTTAATCGTCACATCCGCGGCACGTGTCAGCAGATTGTCCGCATAGCCTGACGCCGCCGCGGAAAGTGTTTTCATTGAACATGGCACGATTACCATACCGTCGCAGCAATAGCTTCCGCTGGCAATGGAAGCACCAAGATCATTGACATCATGCAGTACACTGCAGAAAGAAGCAGCCTCTTCTATCGAAACACCACATTCCTGCTTCATCACCTGTTCTCCCATTCTGGATACAACAAGCTCCGTTTCGATTCCGAGACTCTTCGTTTTCTTCAGCAGCGAGACCGCGTACGGTGACCCGCTGGCTCCTGTAATCCCGATAATTATCCTCATATTATAACCTTTCTAATATAAACTAATTATCACATATACTGAAAATAATACTATCACATACCACTTTTCACGTCAATAAAGTAATGTGCTGAAACGGGCGCCGGTGCCTTTAAAAGCATATGCAAAAACTGCTTTTCAAAGGCACCGGCGCCCAGACTGCCAGCCTATAGTTTCCGGATGTTTTCTGCCTGTTTCTTCAAGTCAATATGATTTCTCGTTTCTATAATTTTCAGATATTCCGGAGGTATGCTTTCCGCCCCGTTGTATGCCCCGGCTATCGCTCCGGCAATACTCGCCGCAGCGCTCGTTTCATCGCCTGCGTTTACTGCATCATAGATACTGTCCATTGTACGGCCCTGTTCCGCGATCAGAATTCCAAGCGACATCGGAACTGTTTCCGCGATCGCCGGTCCGTTTCCGATCCGGTCCATCAGACCGGAAACGACATTCTCTTCACTTCCGCAGTGCAGCGCGTATTCCACTGCCATCTGAATCCGCTTCGTGACGGACGGTCCCGGATATACCCAGATATCGCGATGTGCCCGCGCTCTTTTTTCACCTTCACGGCTTCCATATAAAGCGGTCTGCACAATCTCATAGACCGAGGTATGGTCCTTCATCGCTTCGCATACGGCCGCCGCGACTGCGCACGCGCCGGAAATACTGTATGGATCGTCGTGTGACGACATCGATATTTCCACCGTGTCATCAATTGCTTTTTCCACACTGCCTTTACATAAAAGTCCCATCGGATACGCTTTGACAGCCGCTCCATTGGACGAAAGCGCGTAATAATGGCTTTTATACAGCTTTGTTCCAAGGCGGCCGGCATATGCCCAGTCATTCATTTTACTGTCATCCCGCAGACGTTTCACGACACTGCGCGTCGTCATGCCGGCAAACGGCTCGTAATACTCCGTTTCACCCCATTCCAGAAGTGCCTGTTCCCCGAGCTCCTTCGATGCTTTTCCGCCGCTGCGTATCAGATGCTCTGTCAGTATATACGGTATGCTGAATGCGTCCGTTATCTGACCGGCTTTTCTCCCGCCTGCCGGTGCATCCGGAGGAGGATCCCGGAATTCCGTAAGTCTTCCGCCGAACAGCTGCTCAATCTGGCGCGCTGATTTGCGTTCGGAAGCAGCTCCCATCGCGTCTCCCACGGCTGCGCCAAGCAGTGCTCCAAGTATTTTATCGCTCATTTCCGGCTGTCCTTTCCTGCTTTGCTGCGGCAATATCCGTAATTTTTCCGGCCAGTGCGGAAATTGCGAGATGGTTTGCCTCTTCCAGAGTCGGAAGAAAATGTTCCGGAAAGGATGAAGCACCGTTTAAAGCCCCTGCGATCGCACCGGCCATCGTCGCCGCCGTATCCGTATCATAACCCGCGTTCACGGCACCGATAATCGTTCCCATACTGTCACCGCCGGCCGCGGCAAAAAAGCCAAACGCTGCCGGAACAGCCTCGGATACATGAAGTCCGGTTCCGATCCTGTCGCTGATTTCATGCATCTTCTCTTCCGGTGTTCCCGGCCTTAGCCCAATGTCAATCGCCATTTCCATTCTTTTTACAACAGACGGTCCTGCCACATCCTTCGCCGCAGCCCGGCCGGCCTTTTCGCCCTCTATTGCGCCTTTAAGACCCGCCTGCAGAACGCCGTACAGATCAGAGCCGCCGCCGGCCGCACAGCTGACAGCCGCGCTTACGGCGCATGCACCGGATACAGCAAGATAATTGTCATGCGTCACCATCGCGGCGGTCACCGCGTCACGCACTGCCGCGTCAAAATTTCCCGCATTGATCAGGCCGATCGGCGATATCCGCATCGCGGCCCCGTTCGTTGCCTGCCGTGCCGTCATATCGACACGTGCCGACGACTCGATCATTTCTCCCTGGAAGATGCGGATTGCAAGACGTGTCGTAGGTCCGGCAAAGCGGTCAAAAAAAACCGCGTGCTCCGACCACTCGATCAGTGCCTTCTGAATGATCTTCTCATCCACACGGCCGCCCGCGTCCACTATGGCTTTTGCGATAAAATACGCGGAGCTGAAGTCATCCGTTACCTGCCCCGGCACGTTTCCTGCCCCGAATGTATCATTCGGCGGTGTTTCGAAATCGACAACCCTATGGCCGAAATACGAAAGAATCTGTTCCGTCGTCCTTGCTTCCGTAGCCGCGCCCATGGCATCCCCGGAAGCAGCTCCGACAAGACCCCCGAGGATCCTGCCGGATAAACCTTTTTCTGCTTCTTTCATTCTTTTTTCCTGTTTTCAGTGCCAGTCTGACATCTGTGAAACATTAGAAGCATCGACAAGTGCCATCGGTGTGCTGTCGCCTACCTTGGATACATCCTGACCCTCCAGTGACTTCAGCATGATGATGACTGCTTCCTTGCCGATCATGTACGGCGACATTGCAACGGTCGCGTCATACGTTCCGTTTTCAATAGCTGCCTTAGCCTCGGCTGTAAAATCAACGCCGACAACCATGACCTTGTCCTTCATGCTCTTTTCCTGAAGCGCACGGACAACGCCCATTCCCATATCATCATTCGCACACGCGATACCGACAAGATCCGGATTTGCTTCCACGATGGCTGCGGTCGCGTCATAAGCCTTCTGCGCGTCAAAATCACACTGCTCTACAGCAACAACCTCCATGCCTGCTTTTTCAAACGTATCCTTCGCTCCGTCGCGGCGTGCGTCAGCCTGTGTTCCGCCTTCGTTTCCGGCGATTACCGCAACCTTGCCCTTGCCGCCCGTCTTGTCGATGATGTACTGTGCGCCCATTACACCTTGATTATAAAAATCAATCGTAATTGCACCGTCGATGGAACCGCCTGCAGACTTCAATGCATTCTCATCAACCTGATTGCCTGTTGTAATGATTTTAACCTTGTCCTGATTCGCTGTTACAACTCCGGAAATCAGACAGGTTTCTGTCAGCGGCGACACAGCAATCGCCGAGTAATTCTTCACAAGCATGCTGTTCAGGATATCCAGCTGGCCCGTTGTATCGGTATCGGAATCCGTCGCCTGTACATCGATGGTAACACCATATTCCTTTGCCGCGTCCTCATATCCCTGCTGCATGGTAACCCAGAAAGAGTTTGAAAGTGTACTTTCGATCGCTCCAAGCTTCGCCCCGCTGTCTTTCTTAGGAAGCGGCGCAAGATCTGTATCGACCTGCTTCAGTGCCTTCTGAAACACTGTATCCTCTGATGAGGCTGCTGAAGACGCGGAAGACGAAGCAGACTTTGCCGCAGATGAAGATGATTTTGCAGCGGACGACGCGGAACTGCCGCCGGTCGACTGCGACGAACCGCAGCCCGCCATAAGCGTAACAGCCATGGCCCCGCATAACAATAAACTTACCAGTTTCTTTTTCATAGTTCATTTCCTCCTTAATGGTTCACGTTAAAATGTTTCTATTTCAAAACTTCTGTTCATGAGAAGCCTGAAAATCAGTAATGGTCTTCCAGGCCGCCTTGCTCCTCGGTCCTGCCTTAAGACATTTTACGGAAGCAGAAGCATTGGCAAAAGACAGGGAAGCTTCCTTGTCCCAGCCTGCGTCAAAATAGGATGCCAGCAATCCTCCCAGAAAACAATCCCCCGCTCCGGTCGTATCAACCGGTTCAATCTGATACGCAGCCGCCCGGTATTCCTTCCTCCCGTCATACCAGATGGCTCCATCCGTACCGGCGGTGCAGATGACGCCTTCCCGGACATGATACGTTTCCTGCATCACCCGCACTGCCTTCTGCGGATCCTTTTCGCCGGTCATCTCATAAAAGCCGTCCCGGTTGCTGACAAAAACCGTACAGAGCGACATCATTTTCCCGATGCTGCTTCGCGTCGTACCGCACAGCTCCATGAAAGAAGGCACACACTGCATGTTGTAAAGCACCGGTTTCTTCTGCCGGACTGCTTCTTCCGCAAGCGCAAGCGACGCTTCCTGCGAAAACATATCCGTATAAAAAATGTCCATCGAATCAATCAGATTCTCCGGCAGCTCGTCCGGCCGGAGCGTTCCGACCGAATCGCCAAGATTCGCGAAAATACAATGATGACCGCCCGGAGCTGTCAGAATATACGTATGGAGCGTTGTTCCGTTTTCCTTTTCAACAATGTATCTGTCATCGACCCCGTCCTCGCGGAGTGTCCTGCGAAACTCCTCTCCGATACTGTCACTTCCGATCTTGCCTGTCTGAAAAACACGCAGTCCGAGATGTGCGGCCGACACAGAAACATTGGAAGCGCTTCCGCCCGGAAGCATCTTCTCGTCACTGACAAAAGCAAAGCCGTCATCATACGGCAGCGTATTGCTTGAAAGCACGATGTCCATCGCAATCGCCCCAAGCGATAATAATCTTCCGCCCATACTAAACCTCACGCTTCTTTCTCTGACTGCTTTCCGATATACGGACGGCAATAAGCAGAATCACACCTGTCAGAATTTCCTGGTAATGTGATGAAATCGACAGTATCGTAAGCCCGTTCTTCATGACGTTCAGAATAAAGCACGCGATAATGGTGCCGATCACGCTGCCTTTTCCGCCCTTTAAATCTGTGCCTCCGAGAATCGTAATCGCAATCGCGTCCATTTCAAAGCCCTGACCTGCCAGCGGTTCGGCTGAATTGAGCCGCGATGTGACAATCAGCCCTGCCGCGCCGGCACAGAGACCGCAGAAAGCAAAAATCAGCGATTTATATTTTCTGACACTGACGCCGGAACGATTCAGTGCCATTTCATTCGACCCGATGAAAAGACAGTAGCTTCCGAATTTCGTCCGGTGCAGAATCACTGCGCCCGCCGCGGCCGCCAGAAGTGAAATTACAATCGGCAGATTTACCGGGCCAACGCTGCCGCTTCCGATAAATGTAAACGCATCGCCAAAGCCAAACATGGATTTCGAATTTGTCTTGATCAGAATGATGCCCCGCAGTATTGTCATAGTGCTGAGCGTTACGATAAAGGAATTGATCCCGCCATACGAAACAATCAGTCCGTTGACAAGCCCGATCAGAAAAGACACCAGCAGTCCGGCGGCAACGGCCGGAAACGTCCCCATTCCACCCTGAATAAAGAGTCCCATAACCATTCCCGTAAAGCCCAGAATAGCGCCGACAGAAAGATCAATCTGCCCCGCGCTGATCATAAACGTCATGCCGATCGACAGCAGCAGATAAATTGCCGACTGATTCAGTATGTTCCTGACGTTTTTCCAGTTAAAGAAGTACGGAGAAGACACAGAAAGCACAATTATGATCAGGACAAGCAGACCCAGCAGTATAAATGTATAAGATGTATCGTGATTTTTATTCTTGCCCATAAGACTCCACTTCATTGCCGGAAATCAGATCCTCAACTTCTTCCAGCGAAGAACCTGCCGCTGCCAGCTCACCAATCACCCTGCCCTGCCGCATGATGCAGATTCTGTCCGAAACCTGCAGAATCTGCGGCAGGTTATGGCTGATCATGATTACGCCATACCCGTCGCCTGCCAGCTTCTGAATCAGCTTCAGCACAGACCGGGATTCTTTTAGCCCCATGGCCGCTGTCGGCTCGTCAAAAATCAGAAGCTTTCCGCTCCTGCTGATCAGACGCGCCACCGCGACACCCTGACGCTGCCCGCCGCTTAACGAACCGACGGGAACCGTGACGTCCTGAATATGAATATCGAGATCCGCGATCAGTTTTCGCGCCTCCTCATCCATTTCACGCTTCTTCAGGAAGCCGCCCGCAGACCGCTCATTTCCAAGGAAAATATTCGACGTCACGTCCATGGTATTGCCAAGCGCCAGATCCTGATATACCGTAGAAACACCAGCCTTGATCGCTTTCGCAGGTGTCAGGTCAGACGCTTCCTTCCCGTCGATCCAGAGCTTTCCGGAATCCGGTTTCAGAACGCCGGAAAGAATCTTGATCAGCGTCGTCTTGCCGGCCCCGTTGTCGCCGGCAATCGCCAGTATTTCGCCAAGGCAGACCGTAAGCGAAACATCTTCAAGTGCCGTAACAGATCCAAATTTTTTATAAATATTCTCTGCCCTTAAAAAAGGCGTGTTATTCCTGTTCATGCTTTCTGATTTCCACATTTCCAGATGTTTTCATCTGATTTATAAAATAAGATTCACTACTCCTTTTATATTCTATAGAAACAGGCCGGAACAGTCTAATTGTGTTTCTAAATAAATAGCTCTTATTTATTGGAATAATCAATAAATGCTTTTCTTAAAAAAGCGTATCCTATAAATAGAGTATTTATTTCAAAATGAGGAGCGCAGAATATGGAAATCATCAAAGACCTGCCGGAGATATTCGAAGAATTCTCCGAGCAGCGCAAGAATTCATTTTTAAAAGTAAAAGAGCTGAAAGACAAGGGGATTCCCGTCGTAGGTGCGTACTGTACGTATTTTCCGCAGGAAATCGCGATGGCAATGGGCGCCACAACGATCGGACTCTGCTCCACCTCCGATGAAACCATCGAAGAAGCCGAAAAGGATCTGCCCAAGAATCTCTGCCCGCTGATCAAGTCTAGCTACGGCTTTGCAAAAGCCGACAAATGCCCGTACTTCCATTTTTCAGATGTCGTCGTAGGCGAAACCACCTGCGACGGAAAAAAGAAAATGTACGAATACATGTCGGAATTTAAAGACGTCTTCATGATGGAACTGCCGAACACCCAGGGCGACGAAGCACTGAAGCTGTGGAAAAGCGAAATCATCCGCTTTAAGGAATATCTGGAGAAGAAATTTGATACGGCCATTACCGAAGATCAGATACGAAAAGCTATTCATACCAACAATGAAGGACGAAAAGCGCTGAAACGCTTCTACGGAATCATGAAGAATGACCCGGTGCCAATAAAGGGCTATGACCTGTTCAAGGTTCTGTACGGCAGCACCTTCAAATTCGACCGTTCCAAAATACCTGCTGAAATCGACGGCGTTACCGATAAAATCATGCAGGACTACAAGAATGGTAAAATGGAGGAAAAGAAGCCGCGCATCCTGATCACTGGCTGCCCGCTCGGCGGTGCTACCGAAAAGATCATCCGTGCCGTCGAAGACAACGGCGGTATTGTTGTCGCCTTCGAAAACTGCACCGGCGCAAAGAGCTTTGACAAGCTTGTGGATGAAGACAACCCGGACGTTTACGACGCAATCGCGCGCCGCTATCTGAATATCGGCTGTTCTGTCATGACACCGAATAAAAACCGTTTTGAACTGCTCGGACGCCTGATCGACGAATTTAAGGTCGACGGTGTTGTAGAAATGGTACTGCAGGCATGTCATACGTATGCTGTAGAATCAAAAGCAATCCGTACCTTTGTAAATGAAGAAAAGCATATCCCGTTTATCAGCATAGAAACCGATTACTCCAAGGCGGATATCGGGCAGCTTAATACGAGGACGGCGGCTTTTATTGAGATGCTATAAGGTTTTTTAATGAATGTTGAGGGGGATACTGGAGAAACGGACCGGCGGGGCTGACTCGCTTGCTTCTGGTATTTCTGCACTCGCCTATGGATGGCTGCAAAATAAACTCAGCGGACGCCTGGATATACAGCAGATGGTGATAATCTGCCGGCGTCCGCTTCAGACAGTATTTTGCAGCCATCGCTTCGTGCAGAAATACCGGCGAAGCTGCGCTAAGTCAGCCCGCCGGTCCGTTTCTCCAGTATCCCCCAGAACGTTCATCAAAAAAACTGGTATTCACAAGGGTCGTGTGAATACATTTCCTTGAGGACGTGGGGAAGATCAGTTTTGTGAGGAAACTGACGAATGGCATATGTCCGGGAACGGGCTGTGTTCTGACTTTAGCGTGTTTCGCGGGCATTTCCGCACGCAGCGATGGCTGCAAAATACTGTCTGAAGCGGACGCGGCAGACTAACTCTATCTGCTATACATACAAGCGTCCGCTGAGTTTATTTTGCAGCCATCCATAAGCAAGTGCAGAAATGCCCCCGAAACCCGCGTGTCAGAACACAGCCCGTTCCCGGACGTATGCCTTCACCAGTTAATCACATAATCTGCAGCGGCTCCCCCACATTCCCCATATAAAAATCATCCAGCGAAAGTGCCTCGCCATGGTTTTTCACAATAAAATCCTGATCCCACTCACCCTGAAACATCTTTTTATAGACACGGATGTAACCGGGGCATGTTTTGTAATTCAAATGAAAAAGCTCTGCCGTTTCTTTTGCCTTTTTTTCATAGTCCTCTATCCGGTACGCACCGGTATCCATCAGACAGAAATTACAGTATCCCTTTAATATTTCACGATAGACCATGTCCGTTCTTTTCGGGCCGTATTTATCCAGACACTTCTTATATTCGGCACGCATGGAACGGTCACTGTCCAGCCAGCCCTTGCTTGAATAAAGCGTATGCATGTCGGCCTCATTGACATGACCGGGCATGTCGCTCAGCATCAGCCTGACACAGTCGGCAAAGTTCGGGATAACCATTCTGCTGCAGCTGCATACAAGACCCAGCGCCGCATTGCCGCACTGGGAATAAGCCAGAAGCGCTGTTTCACCGGCAGGCAGGGCATCCAGCTTCTCCTGAAGCGCCGCGCGCAGCTTTTCCGGACTGCTGTGGAGACCGCGTTCCAGCCACGCGACCGGATACTGTACCCCCGTTTCTTCGATCGCTTTTTTGATTTCATTTTCCATCATTTCACAAGCAATAATCTGCATAATTCCACCTTATCTTCCACCTGCAGCACATTTTAGAACAGATCACTTCTGCTGCTGACTGCGTTCCGGAAAACCTTCTCCCCTTCTGCTGTAATTTTCTCTTCATCCACACCGGTCAGATGTCCATCCTGATAAACAACCTTTCCGTTGATCATCGTCAGCCAGACCGGACCGGTGACACCCGTTCTCGGCAGCACATTTTGGGGATCATGAAGCGCGCCCATAAGTTCGGGAACATCCGCGTCGATCATAAATAAATCGGCAGCTTTTCCGGCCTCCAGAGAACCCAGATCGTCCCTGCCCAGCGTTTTCGCGCCATTGACCGTTGCCATCTTCAATATATCATACGGTGTTATACAGCCGCCGCGGCTTTTTGAAAAATACGCCTGCATCAGATATGCCATGCGGAGCGAATCCAGCATGCTGGAACTATCGTTCGTTGCGCAGCCGTCGCAGCCGATGCTTACCAGCATGCCTGCTTTTATCATTGCCTTCATATCCAGAATCGGGTAACCGCCAAGTATGGCCGGGCCCGGACAGTGGGAAAGGCCTGTTCCCGTCTCGCCCATTACCTTATATTCTTCCGGCTGCAGCTCCCAGCCGTGTGCAAACCAGACGTCGCTGCCGACAAATCCGATATCACAGCACCACTGCAGGGTGCGTTTCCCGTACCGTTCCACCATAACCGCGTTTTCACCCTCGCCGAGATGCGTGTGGAGCCGGACGCCCTTTTCACGGGCGAAGCGCAGCGATTCCACAAAGGTCTCTTTGTAAGAATTCATCGGCTGACACGGCGCCACAACAATCTGGGACATGGAAAAAGGCCTGCTGTCATGATATCTGCTGATCAGGCGGCTGCATTCGTCCAGAAACTCATCCGTAGTTTCACACAGCTCTTCCGGAACCGGACTGCCTTCTTTCCTGGAAATCGTATTGCAGGAACGGCCCGCGTGATAGCGGATTCCCAGTTCGGATGCTGCTTTCATCTGAATATCGATGGATTCCTTGCCTGTTTTATTCGTATAGATATACTGGTGATCGAACGCGCATGTACAGCCGTGCTTGATCAGATCCGACAAGGCTGCCATAGTCGAATAATACATCACATCTTTGTCAACAAGCAGAAAAAGCGGATATATCTTGTCAAGCCATCCGGGAACCGTCATGTTTGGATAATCGATCGACAGCAGATTGCGGAAAAAGGTCTGAAAAAAATGGTGATGCGTATTGACCATGCCGGGATATACCAGTTTTCCTGACGCATTTATGACAGCCGCGCCGTCGTCTGCGATGTTCCGGTCTATCCGGATGATTTCCGGTCCGTCAATCAGAATATCTGTGTCATAGTACACGCAATCGTTCTTATCGCAGCTTATAATGGCCCTGGCATTTTTAATCAGTACTTTTCCCATTGCATTCATCCTCCCTGATTTTTATATCAAAAAAGGGGACAGAACCAGCGTTTTGCTTTCTGTCCCCCTTTGCCTGCATCAATTATCAGCCAACGATAGAGTAGTTTTTACGAACTGCCATACGATCTGCATACCACTCGCCGTAAACCTTGTTAAGAGGAAGTCCGATATCGATCAGTTCATTCCTTACTCTCGTGTACAGCTCACGGTAATTCTCGAACGGTACCTGATTGTCAAGATCGAAGCATTCGTTAACCGGAAGGCCCTTATCCGGGAAGCCAAGTTTCTTCTCGTACTTCGGCAGGATCTTCTTCGCAACTTCGTTTGCATCCTTCAGTGTCATGCCTGCACATGATTTGAAGACATCACCGCACCACCAAGCTTCCATCGGTGTGATGTAATCGGTGTAACGGCCGCCTGCGGAACGAGGCTGTGTCGTCTTGGAACCGCCGGATACGCAGTGGTTCATGCAGCCGACAGCTGCTTCATACATGAACATCTCTGTGCACGGTCCGCCTGTCTCATTGACGATCTTGTTGCGCATGAAGCCTGTATTGCGGCTGACTGCCTGTGTAGCAACACTGTTTGCCCATACGGCTTTGCGGCCGCAGTTGCCGAACAGCTGAATATCATATACATATGAACTTACATAGTCTGCCTGCATGATCGTGGAAATAAGCAGGTCATTCGCGACGTTGCAGAGAGCTGCTCCTTCTGGAGGTCCTGCATATCCGCCGATATAGGAGAATCCGCCGACACGAAGCTTATGGCCGTAATTCAGTCCCTGCAGAATTCTGTGGAAGTTCGAGAAGGTACATTTCAGCTCAACCGGCAGAAGTGACATCGTAACATTGCCGCGTCCTGCTACAGCGGGAGCTCCGCCGAGATGTCCGTACTCGGTAACAGCACCGGCAACACCTGTGCATGGCATGCCCGGACGTCCTACTCTCCAGAGTGCTTCCTTCTTCAGTTCGGACTCATAGTTGCCCATCAGTGTCTCATACGGCGTGCCGGAGCGGATTTCATGTCCGAATACCGTAGCAAGCGTCGGTCCGTGAAGGACATCGACAAGCTTGTTGTATTTAACGATTCCCTGTACAAGCGGAAGGTAATTCTTCTCTGAGCAGACGATACCAAGTGACGCGGCAACCAGCGGCACGATCGGGCTTTCCGGTTTTCTAGGATACATGATAACCTGATCCTGACCCTCACCGAGGATATTGCAGGACTGATAATTCCGCATGCACTCCAGAAGCTCTTCCTCCGTTACCTTGATGACACGTTCTGTATCCTCGCAGTAAAGGCCAAGCTCCAGTGCCAGCTCCCAGCCGGCCTGGAAGAAACGATCAGCAAGCTCGGGATCCTGGTTGATCGGGTTTTCCATGTCCAGTGTGCCCTGCAGATTGTACTTCTTCAGGATTCCCTTGACTGTTTTCGGGATAATTTTGGTATCCCATTCCTTCATGGGAATGACAGGGCCTTCAAAGGCTTTGTCAAGATAATGTAAAATAAGCTGAACTTTATAGTTATTCATTCTCGCTTCTCCTTTCGATTACGCTTCGGAATCAACCATTACGAACTGACCGTCTGCTGCTTTATGGCTCTTAACAAGCTGCTTGCACATATCAACGCAGTCAAAAGCTGTTCTGGACCATCCGTTGGAACCGATCTTCTCAGCAAATTCCGGAGTAACAGGGCCGCCGCCGACGCAGAAATAATACTGATCCCTGTGGCCTGTATCCTTGATATACTGAAGCGTATCACTTAAGTAAGGCAGTGATGTTGTAAGAAGCGTTGACATCAGGATGAAATCCGCGTGTGTGGATTCTGCTTCTTCAATAAATTTCTTAACCGGTACATCGATGCCAAGATCGTGTACTTCAAACCCGTTAACCGCAAGCAGAGCAGAACAGATATTCTTACCGATATCATGGACATCGCCCTTGGCCTGTCCGATTACAACGACACCTTCCTTTGTTTCAGCCGCTGTCTTTTCATCCATGCTCTCAAAAACGATCTTCATGATTGCTGTCATTGCATCGCCTGCAAGCACCAGCTCCGGCAGAAACGCTTCTCCGGCATTGTACTGCTCGCTGACAGCATCCATACCCTTTCCAGCGCCGTCCGTAAGGACTTTAAGCGGCTCGATGCCCTGCTTCAGAGCTTCGCGAACTGCTTCGACTGCTTCGTCTTCTTCGCCCTCAGCAACGAGGTCTCCGATTTTCTTAAGAATGTCTTCCATTTTTTCCTCCTTGTCAGAATAAAAACTGCATGATTCTTATCTTTGCATTCCTGACAGTATCAGCTCTGGAAATTTGCCTGCTGAAGCGCGGACGTCCTGGTTCTTTTGCTTCAGGAAGAAAATTCTTGAGTCTCTGCCCTGTCTAACTGCCACTGTAAAAAATACTGCTGTAAAAAAAAGAAAAGGCACTGCGCAGGCATTGTTCTGCCTGCATTGTCCTTTTCTCCCGCCGAGAAAACACAATCGTTCATATATGGCAGGTTTCCTGACTTGAGGTCATCCTGGCATCACGCCTTCTTACGAAATCATAATGGCTTAATGGATGTTCGTCGCTCATACAGTATCGGGGGATGTCCCGGACTCACACCGGATTCCCTTTTCAACAGCAATGCTGTCACCATATATTGTGATTATTTGTAAATCGCAAAAATTTGATGAGTCAATCAAATTTCTAAGGTCATCGTATCATAGAAACCGACGAATTACAATCAGTTTTTTGATCAGTTGACCGATTTTCTGTTTTGCACAACATTTCTTTGGTTTTTTTGTAAATTTTTTAAGATAAAAAAATCACAGTCCTTTAATGGCAGCTTTGATAATCTTCTTGCAGTAGTCAAAATACGCACGGACGTCAAACTCCTCCAGATGGTACTGAATCGTAGCTCCCTGAAGCAGCGAAATGATCACATACGGCAGAAATTTCTTCTCACGCTCTGACATCGAACCGCCGAATCTGGAAATAATCTCACGGTCAATCTCATCTCTCCAGTACTGATACCCTTCGCTGACTGACTGCTTGATCTCCGGATTTACGCGTGTCTGCAGCCAGAAGTCCATTTCGACAAAATCATAGCTCTTCTCATCCAGTATAAAATCCAGCTTCTGCTGAATAAAGAGTTCAATCTGATCCTCCAGATTGTCCCTGTCATAGCCGTCACGGATCTGATCACGAAAGTCAAAGCAGTACTGGGAGACATGCTTTGAAAGCTTTGTCAGAACTTCATTCTTGTCCTTGAAGTAATAATTGATATTGGACTGGGCAAACCCGGCCTCCTTCGCGATCAGGCGCATTCTCGTACCACTGATGGTCTTGTCGGAAATAACATTCATAGCCGCCGTCAGTATCTTCTCTTCGCCAGCGTTGTCCTTCATATCACGAATACCTCCTTAAATAGCTCCCCTTTTCGTACAATTATTTTTATTCTATCATAAAAACCATTAATAAACAGAAAAATTTTATTAAAACGATAAAATGTATTCCGCACCGATATACGCTTTCAGAACCGGTTCATCCGATCCATAATACCGTACCGGAAGATTCACGACATCCTGCGTGCCGGTTTCCTTAAACGCGTATTCCTGCAGAAGCTCCCGAAAAAAATATCAGATGCAGCAGACAGCCGCAAAAACCCAGGCAAAACACTTTCCCGGTATTTGCTTCATAAAAAGCCTCCATTACTACCAGTCTGCTGCATTATACCATAATGTCTGATAAAACCAGATAAAAGGAGGCTTTTTATGAACGGGACAGTCATCAGAAAACGATATGCAAAACTCATTATAATCGTATCCTGCGTATTCATTCTGGCTTTCCGGCACGACACATGCCTTGCTTTCGGCGGCACAGGCATCACAGATGCGATGTCAGCCGCATCTGGATGGGTCACGGATGCCGGAAATACATATTATTATGAAAGCGGCACCGCCCGCACAGGGTGGCTCGTTACCGCCATCAGCCCCGACGGAGCGGATACCGGCCTGCAGCGCTACTGGCTCGGCAGCAGCGGAATTCTTGCAGTCGCGCGCCTCGTCCCGGCCGGCGAAGCAGAATATTCCGCTTACGCCGGCAACGACGGCACGATTGCACGCGGCAAATGCATCGCATCAGACGGCTCCATGTACCTCGCCGGCAACGACGGCCGCCTGCTGCTGCCGGGATGGCATGTAACTGCCGCCTTTGACGGAGGACTTCAGCGATACTATATTGATTCTTCATATAAAGTAATGACCGGGAAATTCACAGTAGACGGTGCCTCGTATTACGCGGCACCGGAGAACGGATACGAGCTTCGCGGCGCAGCATCCGTAAACGGAGATTTTTATTATGCTGACAATGCCGGGAAATTATTTCAGAATGGTTTTCTCGTTACAGCCGCGTACGGGCAGGAGCTTCAGCGCTACTGGTTCGCGGATGGAAAAGCGGCCCCTGAAGGCGTCTATATCACAGATGCGGACGGCTCAGAAGCTTATGTCCGGCCGGAAGGCTATGTTGTACGCGGCAAATACCGCTCATCGTCAGGCATCACATACCTTTCGGACAATGACGGAAATCTGGAAAAACCAGGCTGGCTCGTCACCGACCTGTATGACGGCGGGCTCGAACGTTACCGGATCGACGACTGCTGCGGCGGACACGCAGGTGCCCACACAGGTCCGTTCTATATCGGCGGAAATCTTTATTACGGCTCGGAAAGCCAGGGATATGAACTGCGGAATCTG
>Ga0163159_1002287_pt1 | contig 16072 bp, 12 predicted proteins | sample BioMet9_FD_108702 | JGI IMG/M metagenome (GOLD analysis project Ga0163159, IMG submission 108702) | Microbial communities from bioreactor (seeded with sewage sludge) at Lawrence Berkeley National Lab, California, USA - Biofuel... | ecosystem: Engineered > Bioreactor > Anaerobic > Unclassified ... | reverse complement strand
TGCACCTGTCCGCCTGCGGCCATAACCGGTCCCGTCAGACAGCTGACCGCCATAACAAGCGTCAATACGATGACAAGCACTCTTCTTTTCATGCGCACGCCTCCTAATCAGATTGTTCTTATCATAGCCACCCGTCTTTCGCTTGTCAATTTTGCTTCTCTCAATTGCGCAAAATTTTGCCCGAAACTGCAGAAAACGGGTGCGGACGACCCTGCCCGCACCCGTTTTTTCCTTGTGTTTATCCGATCTGCGCGCCTTCCAGGAATACCATTCTGCGGTCCAGCGCCATTCCGCAGACGACGAAATCCGCCCGCTTGCCCGGTTCGATCGTGCCGACTTCGTCCAGACAGCCCAGCTCACGCGCCGGGTTTCGCGTTGCGGCCAGCACCGCGTCCTCCATCGGAATACCGAACGAGACGACGTTTCTCATACAGTCGAACAGATTCGTGGACGAACCGGCGATCGTGCCGTCTGTAAGCGTCGCGCGCTTGCCGACCAGGATCACATCCTGCCCGCCGAGCGTATACTGTCCGTCCGGCATGCCGCAGCAGCGCAGTGCGTCGGAGATGAGGCACATGCGGTCGCGGCCGAACAGCCGGAACGCCATGCGGATGGAGCTCGGATGGACATGGATGCCGTCGCAGATCAGCTCCGCCGTGACGCGCTCGTTTTCCGAGGCGGCGCCGATCACGCCGGGCTTGCGGTGATGGATGGGCGGCATCGCATTGTACAGGTGTGTGAGATGCGTGGCGCCGGCGTCAAAGACGGCCTTCGCCTGCTCATAATTCGCGTCGGTGTGCGCGACAGAAACCGCGCACAGACGGCTGGCCTTTTCCGTGAATTCCACCGCGCCGTCCAGCTCCGGGGCCACATCCACGATGCGGACCAGTCCGCCGCAGCCCTCATAAAGCCCGCGGAACGTCTCAAAATCGGGCTTTTGCAGGTAGGCGCCGTTCTGCGCGCCCTTTTTCTTCTCGGAGAAAAACGGTCCCTCCATGTGAATGCCCATGATGCGGGAGCAGCCCGCGGGTCTCTCCTCCCGCAGCCGGACGCCGGTCGCGAAGGCCTTTTCCAGCACATCGTACGGCAGCGTCATGGACGCGGGCGCAAAAGAAGTAATGCCGTTTGCCGCGAGATACGCGGCCATTTTTTTGAGGCCCTCGTAGTCCCCGTCCGAGAAGTCCGCGCCGGAATTGCCGTGGTTGTGGACATCCACAAGGCCGGGAATCACATACGCGCCGCCCAGATCCGTGCCGGCCTCTTCGGTCGGCCCGGCGGTCACTTCGGTGAACCGGCCGTCTTCCACGCGCACGGCTCCATATTCAAAGCGGGCGTTTTTTGTAAAAATCAATGCGTTTTTATAGAGCATCTCAGCACCTCATCCGAGTTTCGGCAGACTGGCCGCTGCGACCGACTGGCCGACGCGGCGCGTCTTTTCATCCGGCAGCATGACGCGGATTTTTCCGGCCAGCGCGGGATATTCGTCCTGCAGGACCTTCTGGCTCTGTTCCAGTATGAGATCTCCGCCGCGGCCGGACATGACCCTGCCCAGCACCATCATATAGCGGATATCGTAAAACCGGCAGTAGAGCGCCACAGAGTGCGCCAGATAGGTGCCGATCGAGCGGAAGATCCGAGCGGCGGGTTCAGATCCCTCCTGCAGCAGATTTTGTACTTTTTTCAGCTTTTCGGCGGGGGTCAGAGAAGCGTCCAGACCGATGCCGGCCGCCGGCGCCAGCTTGATGACCGCATCCTGCGAAAAATACTTGCAGCCCACGCCGACATCGCCCGACCACTCGTCGCGCGCGGCTTTCTCATGGAGATCGACCGGCGCGAACGCAAGCTCGTTGAACCAGCCGAGAATATTGCCGTCTTTGTCGACATAGCCGACAGCCTCGCTTGTGCCCATGGCCATGCCCATGACGGAGCCGACCTCCATGCTCATGGCGCCGGCCAGCGCAGTCACGTCGCCGTCGTTGGCAACGACAATGGGCACGTCGCCGATCTCCTTCGCCGCGCGGTCATAGACAGTCTTGACCTCCTCGCGGCGGGAGCGCGGCACCTTGATGAACAGCGAGGATACCATCGGACTGTTGCCGATGAACACGCCGGCGGATGAAACGCCGATGCCGTCCACGCGCGGCATTTTGGATGCCGCCGTCCTGAACGCGCTTACAATGCCGTCGTACTGATACTGCGGGTCGCTCGAGGTCTTGGGATGCCAGACGACCTCCTCGGAGTATACGGTCTGTCCGTCTACAACAGCCGAAACCTTGCGGTCGGAGCCGCCCGCGTCGAAGCCGATGCGGCAGCCGTCCATATGGCCGCCGATGGAGACGGAAGATTCGTGCTCGCGCGGGAAGTCGGCCGCTCCGCAGGGAACAATCTCGAACGGACGCTCGTAGACATCCTCCATGAACTGCACGTCGAAGGCCCGTTTTCCCTCATGGGTGTATTCGTTTTTCAGGCGCTCCGCCAGCCGGTCCGCACCCGTCAGATAGACGCGGAAGCCGCCGATGCTCCAGAGCAGGAACTTGACAAAGCGCTCAAGATAGCGGTAATCCGCCTCGTCCTCACCGCGCAGTTTCGTCTCACGGACGGCGATCTTGCCGTTTTCCCGCTCGACCGCGATCCGCACAGGCAGACTGGCCGATTCCAGATAAGCCTCCGCCCAGAGTCCAAAGGGGATGAAGTCCGGGTCTAGCTCCGGCAGGTTTTTCACCTTGTATGCGATGCCCAGATATTCCATAGCCGCTCCTTTTTGATTACGCGCGGTAGCCGATGGCGTCCGCCACTTCCTGATCGATGACGACAGTCACGTCCGGATGCAGCTTGACGAAGGTCGCGGGGTTGCCGCAGTCGATCGCGTCGTCCAGAAGAAGTCCCTTGGCCACGGCCGCCTTGTTGGCGCCGGGGATGACCATGACGAGCTTTTTGGCGCGCAGAATATCGCCCATGCCCATGGTGAAGGCGTGGCGCGGCACGTCGTCGCGGTGCGCGAAGAAACGGGCGTTGGCGTCGATGGTGCTCTCGTCGAGAGTTTCCATGTGCGCGTGATCATAGAGAACCTTGCCCGGCTCGTTGAAGCCGACATGGCCGTCGACACCGATGCCGAGCACCTGGATGTCGATGGGCTTTTCCGCGAGGACCTTGCGGAACTCCGCGACGTTCGCGTCGAAGTCGCCGGTGCCGTTGGCCACGAACGTATTCTTCTTGTCGATGTTGATGTGGTCGAAGAGGTTCTCGTTCATAAAGCGGCGATAGCTCTGCGGATGGTCGGGCTTCAGGCCCGCATACTCGTCGAGATTCACAGTGTTGGCCTTCGAGAAGTCGACCTTGCCCGCCTTGCAGTCGCGCGCGAGGCACTGATAAAGGCCCACGGGGCTGCTGCCGGTGGCAAAGCCCAGCCGGGCATCCGGCTTGGCCAGAACGACATCCTCGACGACCTTGGCCGCAATCTCGCTCATCTCCTGATAATCCTTCGCAACAATAACCTTCATAGTAATACCTGTCCTTTCATCGCAGGCCGGAATCCACCGGCGCGTTTATTTGCCTTTGTCATTTCATTATATTGCATTTATGGTCGAATAATAGTAATATTATTATAGTCTAATAGAAAAATCATAAAGGCGGGCGACGACATGGAATACATCATCAACTACGAGGGGCTGGGGCGGCTGCTGCGGAACTTCAGTCTCATCTCCGGCATGCGCTTCACCCTGCTCGACACGACCGGCCAGGTCGTCTACGCCTCGTACAACCGGGTTGCCTTCTGCTCGCGGATCAACGCCTCTGTGGAGGGGGCGGCGCGCTGCCGCGCCTGCGATGAACGCAGCTCACAGGCCGCCTCCCGCTCCGGCGGAGCCTGCGTCGCGCCCTGCCATGCGGGGCTCATCGACGCGGTGCTGCCGGTCGTGCAGAGCGGGCACGTGCTGGCCTATCTGTTCTTCGGTCAGGTGCTCGACGCAGCGCAGACAAAGGAACAGGCCTGGAAAAAGGCACGCGAATCGCTCGACTGGTTTCCGGATCCGGATTCCCTGAAAGAATCCTTCTTCCAGCTTCAGCAGTACGATCTGGCAGCCATGCGGGCCTATGCCAACATTCTGAGCTACTGCATCCCCTATCTGTGGCTCGAGGGACTCATTCAGTCGTCCGAGGCCACGAACCGCCAGCGCATCGAAGCCTATATCGACGCGAACTACGCCTCGCGCGTGACGCTGGACGAGATGAGCGAGGCGCTGCACCTCTCGAAGCCGCGTCTGTGTCAGGAGGCCCGCGCCCAGGGGCGGACCGTCATGCAGATGGTGACGGACAAACGGCTTGACGTCGCGCGCCGTCTGCTGCGCACGACCGACTACCCCATCTCGGTGATCGCCGACCGCGTCGGAATCCCGGACTACAACTATTTCACGAAGGTCTTTCAAAAGCATCTCGGCAGTACGCCCAGTGCTTACCGCGCCGCGGCAAAGCGGTAAAAGCGGGAGCGCCGCGGGACTCCATGTTCCGCGGCGCTTCCTTTCCTATTTTCGGTTTCGGTCGGCCTCGGTGATGGGCCGCAGAACGCGACAGGGATTGCCCACGGCCACAACATGGTCGGGAATATCCCTTGTCACGACACTGCCCGCACCGATGACCACGTCCGAACCGATCGTAACGCCCGGCAGCACGACCGTGTTGCCGCCGATCCAGACATTGCTGCCGACCGAGATGGGGCGGGCATACTCCAGAAGCCGGTTTCTCCGTTCCAGGTCGATGGGATGATTGGCGGTGAAAAAGCCGCAGTTGGGACCCAGAAACACATAATCTCCGAAGGTGATCCGTCCCGGGTCGACAAAATTGCAGTTGTTGTTTGCGAAGAAATGATCGCCGACCGAAATGTTGAAGCCAAAGCCGCAGAAAATATTCGGTTCGACATAGACATCCGCTCCGACCCTGCCGAACAGCTTCCGGATGAGCGCATCCCGCCGGGCCATGTCGCCCGGATACGTGCGGTTATATTCCCAGCACAGCTCCAGACAGGCCAGGTGCTGTTCCTCCCGGCCGGGGAACGTCGTGTCGTACAGCTCGCCCGCATAGCATTTTTCCCATTCCGTCATACTGTCACCTACGATATGCCGAGCGCGCCCGAGTCCCGGAGCGCACCCGCAATCTTCGCCCCGGTCCCCGCCGCGAACACATCGGAGAGACCGGCCTGCTTGAGCGCGTCCGAAAGGTAGTAATCCTCGTCGCTCATCGAGGCCACCTGCAGGTAGGTATCCATCGCGCCGGCGGCGTCCTCCTGCTGTTTTGCGAACAGCTCCAGAGCCGGAATGGCGGAGGCGGCGTAGCTGATGTAGTACATGGGCTGCTCGAAATTATGGATCTGATCCATCCACTCCTGCTGAAAGCCGTCGTATTCCTGATAGCCGTATTTCTGATATACTTCCGCGAAAATATCCTGCACGCGCGCGCTTGTGAGATTCTTTTCCGAGTAGACGCGGCTCTGGAACTCGTCGTACATGGCGCCGTCCACCACGCTGTAAATGAGATTCAGGAGCGTACCCGCCCGGATGGTTTTTGCGTCGTTTCCGCCGAACACCTGTTCATAGAACGGGAAGAACATGACCTCCATGCCCTGGGACTGCAGTTCGCTCAGATCGTAGTCCGAGACGCCGTAGAGCGTGTCCGAGCCGTTGTAGAAATACGCCAGATAGTGGCCGAATTCATGGAACATGTCGGTGTAGTCGACATAGGAGCCGTAGGGACAATTGAAAATAAACGGTTCATTGTACCAGGAAAGATAGGTTGTGTAGCCGGTCGAGAGCTTCTCATCTGACGGCGCGATGTCGCACAGGCCGTACTGGCGCAGATACCGTGCGGCGGCGGCCGTCTCGGGCGACATGCCGTCAGCGCCCGTCTGAATGGCATCCAGGATTTTCTCCTCGCTGCTGTCGATCTCTCCGGAATAATACAATTTCTGCGTCTTTTCGGAAATGCCGGAGGCATATTGCTCCACGAGCGGGCGGAAGTTCTCCTGCGCCGCGGTCCAGATGGTCTGCGCGTCCTCCGGCGTGTAGCTGCGGGAATAGATGTAGTTGTAGGCGTAGTCGGCATAGCTGTCATAGCCAGCCTGCGCGGCGATCTTGTTGCGCACGCCGACCATCCTGACATAGAGCTCGCAGACGGCGTCATAATCCACCGGATCCGCGGAAATCAGCGCTTCATACTGCCGCACGAGTTCGGTCTCCTGCTTTCCGAGCTCCAGCGAATCCTCCGAGCCCGAATCGTCGTAGCCCTTGTACTGATCGATCTGCCAGTCCTCGAACACGCTCTTCAGTAGGTCCGCGTGCCCGGACACCGCCACCTGATGAACCGCCGCCCAATAGTCGTCGCCCGCAGCGTAATAATCATTTTCGCTGTCGGTCGTCTCTGCGGCAAGCTCCGTGTCAGCCGGTGTGGCGGAATTCTTCAGGCCCAGAAGCGTGGAAGCCGTCTCCATTCTGGAAAGCGCGTCCTGTGCCGCCTTGCAGGCAGCCGCGAAATCCTCGCTGCTGCCGCCCCGGTCGGCAAACGCCGCGACGGCTTCGGTCAGGGCCTCGAATTCCTCGAGCGTGGGCGCCTTCGGATCCATGTCCGCGTAAGCCACGTCCGACCGCTCCGGCGCGTCGGTAAAGTATCCGCCGCCCGCCAGTGTCTGCGTGCTCTTCTGCACGGAGGCAGACCCGGAGGCGGATACGGAAGCGGACCCGGATACGGACACGGCGGCGGACGCCGTTTCATCCGATGCGGCTGGCACGGACAGATCCGGAAGGCCCGTGCTGCATCCGGCCAGAGACGCCAGCACGGCCAGACAGAGCACAACTGCCGCAGCTCTTTGCACAATTCTCATTAGCTGTCTCCTGTTCGTTTTTTTCTATCGTAGCAGTCGCCCCGGATTCCGTCAAGCATCCTAAGGAATTATAAGAATTGCCGTTGGGGTTGACATTCTCCGTTTTTTTCACTAAAATGAATTATTCATATGTATAAAGTTTTCCTGCTGCCCGCGGGTGACTGCGGGCGGCTGTTTTTGCGGTGTCCTGCGGGCGCCGTGTCAGGAGGGCCAACATGAACGTGCTGATATTAACCTGCAACACCGGCGAGGGGCACAACTCCGTCTCCGCCGCTGTCGCGGAAAGCTTTGAACGGCGGGGAATCTCCTGCACGGTCGCGGATGCGCTCGGTTTTCTTTCCGAACACGCCTCGGAGTTCATCTGCAGCTGGCACGTCCGCATCTACCGCCACATTCCAAAGGCTTTCCGGGTCGGGTACCGCTACACGGAAGAGCACCCGAACACATATGAAGAAAACAGCATGGTCCGCAAATTTCTGACATCCGGCACCGAAAAGCTCTGGGAGTTTGTCAGGGCGGGCAGGTACGACTGTTTTGTCTGCCCGCATGTATTCGCCGGTATCATGGTCACTCAGCTTCTGCAGGAGCATCCGATGCCCGGCGCACGCAGCTGTTTCATCGCGACCGACTACACCTGCAGCCCCATGGTCAATGAGTGCGGCGTAGACTGGTTCTTTGTTCCCGACGCCTCGACGGTTCCCGAGTTTCTCTCCGCGGGGATCCCGGCGGAAAAGATCGTTCCCGTCTCCGGCATACCCGTCCGGCGCGCGTTCTACGGGCAGCTCTCCAAAGCCGAGGCCCGAGCGCGGCTGGAGCTCCCGGAAAACAGCCGGCATCTGCTCATGATGTGCGGCAGCATGGGCTGCGGACCGATGGCCGAGCTGACCGGGCTGCTGGCCGGCTCCATGGCCCCCGGCTGCATCCTGACTGTCGTCTGCGGGACAAACGAGCGGCTCGAGAAAAAACTGCTGCGGGAATTTAGCGGCCGGGCAAATATCCGCGTTCTGGGTTTCACCGGCGAAATCCCCCTGCTCATGGACAGTGCCGACCTTTATCTCACAAAGCCGGGCGGCATCAGCACCTCCGAAGCCGCAGTGAAGGGTCTGCCGCTTGTGCTGGTGGACGCGGTCGCGGGCTGTGAGGAATACAATCTGCGCTATTTCTGCGCGCAGGGCGGTGCCGTTACAGCTGATACGCCGGAGGCGCTGGCCGCGCTCTCGGTCGGCCTGCTGAACGATCCTGCGCGGCTGCAGGAGATGTCCGCCCGCATCCGCAGGACTGGCAGCGCTGCCGAGGACATTTTTGCCCGCATGAGCGCGGCAGAATGAAAAAATTTCTGTGGGCCGCCGTGTGGGTCGCATCGCTCGGCATTGTCTCGAATTTTCTCGCGCCGTTTCTTCCCCGCTCATTCCGGATGGACCGATTTCCCTTCCGGCTGTATTCCTTTGAACGCGGCGGGCGGCTCTACGACCGCATCGCCATCCGCCGGTGGAAAAAGCTCGTCCCGGATATGAGCCAGCACATGAAGCGGCTCATGCGCAAGACCGTCACCATGCAGGCGCCGCTGGAACAGACGCTGCTCCTCGCGCAGGAGACCTGCGTGTCGGAGCTGGTGCACTGGCTCCTGATTCTCCTGTCCTTCGCCGTTCTTCTGTTCTGGCGGGGCTGGGGTGCGGCAATTTTCCTCGCCGTCTATATCATTCTCGGAAACCTCCCATACATTTTCATTCAGCGCTACAATCGTCCGCGCCTTTTGGCGCTCGCGGAAAAGCAGCGCCGCCTTGGGTAATTTTCATGAAGCTGAAAACTGAAACTCTATACAATTACCGCAGCCTGCGGTTCTCCACGCTGACCGAGCCGCGGTACCGGCATATTTTTCTGCTGCTCTTCTGGCCGATCTTCGGACTGATATTCGACCTCATGGAAACCGGCGGACTGCAGAGTTCGTACCATCTCGTCCACTGTGCGCTCGACGACTGGATTCCCTTCTGCGAGTGGTTCCTGATTCCCTATCTGTTCTGGTTCGTCTATCTGGTCGGCATGCTGGTCTATACGTTTTTCTATGACGTTCCGGCCTTCCGGCGGTATATGTATTTTGTGATTCTCTCCTACACCGCAACCGCGGTGATCTATCTGATCTACCCGACCGCTCAGGAACTGCGGCCCCAGAGCTTTGCTCACGACAACCTGCTGACCCGCTGGATGGCCGCCTTTTATGCCTATGACACCAATACCAACGTCTGCCCCTCTCTGCATGTGATCGGTTCCGTCGCCGTGTCGTTCTCGGCGTGGAACAGCCGCCGCTTCGGCAGACCGGGATGGCGCGCGGGATTCGGCGTCGTCACCGCGCTTATCAGCATCTCGACGCTCTTTGTCAAGCAGCACTCCGCGCTCGATGTGCTCTGGGCCATGCCTGTGTGCGCGGCAGCAATCGCGGTGGTTCTTCTGGCTGAGCGCAAGGAAAGGAAGCGGCTCCATGGAGCGGAATGAACAAATCCAGAAGATTTTGAAGATCCTGACAAAGAGCGTGGCGTTTCCCACCCTGCGTGCGGTCATGCGCGATTCCAAGGGCGTCGGCGCGCTTTTGTCCTACCTCTGTTTCGAGCACGACGGCGCGACTGCCGGCGAACTGGCCGATTATCTGGGCGTCCGTTCGAGCCGCGTGGCAAATGAGCTCAAAGGCCTGGAGCGAAAGGGTCTTCTTGAACGCCGTGCCGACGGAGACGACCGCCGGCGCATACTGGTCTTTATCACCCCGGGCGGCCGCGCGCTGATGGAGGAGCAGCAGCAGTCCCTGTGCCGATACCTCGGCACCGTCATCGCGCGCTTCGGCGCGGAGGACACGGATCAGCTGCTCGCGCTGCTGGACCGGTTCTACGCTGTGATCGACGAGCTGCCCCCCTCCGACCGCATCCCCAAATCCGGGGAGAGAAAATCTGCTCCCCAAAGAAAAGAGACTTTATGAATTTCAACGAACTGAACCTGATCCAGCCGCTTCTCCGGGCTGTCGCGGAAGCCGGTTACACCGAGCCTTCCCCCATCCAGGAAAAGACGATCCCCTATGTGCTCTCCGGCAGCGATGTTCTGGGCTGCGCCCAGACCGGCACCGGAAAAACGGCGGCCTTCGCGCTGCCCATTCTCCAGAATCTGTCCCGCGGCCGCCGCACCGGCAAGATCCGCGCGCTGATTTTGACCCCCACCCGCGAGCTGGCGCTCCAGAACCAGGAGAGCTTCCTCGCCTACGGCAAATACCTGCATCTCAAAAGCGGCGTCATCTTTGGCGGCGTCGGCCAGAATCCGCAGGTTGAAATGCTGAAGGCCGGCCCCGACATTCTTGTGGCCACGCCGGGACGGCTGAACGACCTTATCGGCCAGGGCTTCATCCGGCTGGACGGACTCGAGATTTTTGTCCTCGACGAAGCCGACCGGATGCTCGACATGGGCTTCATCCATGATGTCCGCCGCGTGCTGCAAAAACTGCCTGAAAAACGCCAGACACTGTTCTTCAGCGCCACCATGCCGCCGGAGATTGAAAAGCTGGCGGACAGCATCCTTTTTGAGCCGAAAACCGTCAAGGTCGATCCTGTCACGAGCACCGTCGACGCCATCGACCAGTCGCTCTATTATGTGGACAAGGGCAATAAGAAGCTGCTGCTGGCAGAGCTGCTCCGCTCGCCCGACGTGACAAGCGCCCTGGTCTTTACCCGCACCAAGCACGGCGCCGACCGCGTCGTGCGCGAGCTTGCGCGCGAGGGCATCGCCTCCATGGCCATCCACGGCAACAAAAGTCAGAACGCCCGCCAGAACGCGCTGACCGCCTTCAAATCCGGCGAGATCCGCGTGCTCATCGCCACCGACATCGCCGCCCGCGGCATCGACATCATCGAGCTTTCGCATGTATTCAACTACGACCTGCCGCATGAGCCAGAGACTTACATCCACCGTATCGGCCGTACCGGCCGCGCGGGGCACGGCGGCACGGCCGTCAGCTTCTGCGACTTTGACGAGATCGACGATCTCAAGGCCATTGAAAAGCTGATCGGCCTGAAGATACCCGTCAAAGAAAGTCCCTGGCCGATGGTCATTCTCGAAAAGAGTGAAAAGCCGGTCCAGCAGCCGCGTCCGTCCCGCGCCGCGCCGCACGCCCCGGCTCCCGCGCCGGTGCGCCGCCAGCCGTCCGTCCGTCCCGCACCGGCCGCGCCGCGTGACGCGGTCCGCGCTCCCCGCCGTTCCGGCCGCCGCGGTCAGCAGGGCAGCCGATAATCTTCGTTCAGTCCCCGGATCCGTCCCGAACGGATCCGGGGATTCTTTTCTCCGAAAGATGTTCTCCGGTTAATTGACTTCATTTACCATTCCGTTTATAATACTTACAATGCCATATTGGGATTTTATCCCTATTTGTCAATTTGAGATCGTGCATGGAACCGGCAGGCAAAAACGGAGGTTTCGACATGGAGCTGAATGAACAAACTCTTTCTCTCATCACGCAGGCCAACCCGGGCGACTTTGCGGTCTATCGCGTAGAGGGAGGCCGTCTGGCCACGCTCTATGCCGCGCCGGGACTGCACGCGATCTCCGGCATGTCGAGCGAAGAATACGACGCGCTTGTCAGGGACGACGCGTCCGCCGTCGTATTTGAGGGCGACCGTCCTGCCGTCGGCGAGAAGCTCATGCTCTTTCTTCAGGACCGCAGAGACATCGATTTCACCTATCGCGTGCTGCATAAAACGCGCGGCTTCGTGTGGGTGCATGCCAAGGCGCGTTTTCTCGGTGAAATGGATGGTTTTCCGGTCCTGCTGACGCAGTTCAGCAACACCTCCCGCGAGACAGAGGAGCACGAGTTTCTGCTCAGTCACACCATTGCCAATGTCTACGTGATCGACTTCCGCACCCACGAGCTGCTGTTCGCCAATGAACCCGCCATGCGGGAGTGGGGCCACGGCATCATCTGCGGTACCCGGTGCTATGAATACATCCATTCTCTTGCGCAGCCCTGTCCCTGGTGCCCGCTCAACGGGATGGCGGATGGCTTCGCCCACCAGGACGCCTGCCATGTGCCGCAGACGGACCGCTGGTTCCGCATCGACGCACGGGCGATGAACTGGTTTGGCCGGGAGGCGGCCGCCGTTTACGCGATCGACATTACCGCGCGCATCCGCCGCCAGGAGAGCCTGGAGCTGGACAAACAGTCGCTGGAAAACATTCTGTCGAACGTTCCGGGCGGCGTCTGCGTCTTTTCCGAGCGGAACGGCGCGATCCATCTTGACTACACCAACGACGGATTTTTCCGCACGCATCACGGAAGTCCCGACTTCTGGCGTCCATACCTGCTGCACGACACGATAGACTGGATTTACGAGCCGGACCGTCCTGTGTTTCAGGCGGAATTTCAAAAGGTCAAATCCCACGTCCGCGATCAGGGGCAGGCGACCTACCGGGTCCGCGGCGAGGACGGACTGCTTCACTGGATCAACAATCAGTTTCACCGCGCGGCGGAGACAAACGGCGTACAGTACTATTATTCTTCCTTCGTCTGCCTTGATGAACAAAAGGATGCCGAAGCCAACCTGGCGGAGAGCCGGGGCCTCCTGCGCGAGGCCATGGCCAACTCCGACATCCAGTTCTTCACCTATTTTCCCGGCCGTCACCGCTGCGAGATTTATGCGCTCAGTTCCCGTCTGAGCAAGCTCCCCACCGTCTGGGAGAATTATCCCGACGATTTTCTTGCCTATGCCAAGGCCTCGCCGGAGGATGCCGACGCCTATCGCGAAATGCTCCGCGCCATCGACGAGGGTGCCGACGAATCGGAGTGCACCGTCCGCTTTGCCTACCAGGACAGCTATTACTGGGAGCGGATGCGCCTGCGCGCCATCCGGGACGCTGCCGGCCGCATTGTCCGCGCACAGGGCCGATCGCTCAACGTCACGGAAGAAAAGAAGGCCAGGGACCGGCTCCAGCAGGAGCGGATCCGCCTTAAAAATCTTGAGGGCAGCATTCTGGAGGCTTTCTCTCTCAATATTTCCAGGCGCGCGCCCGCGTCCTTGCAGACCGATCCATCCATCCAGTACGCCGAGCCCATCCGCCCTGAGGTCCGAAAGCAGGCGGACGAGATGGCGCCTCGCATCCAGGAAATGAGCGACCGTTCGCGGGAGATTCTGCTGTCGGTCGCCAATCAGATCCCGGGGGACGACGACCGGGCGCTGTTCCTGCGCACCTGCAGTGTAAGCGGTATTCGGGATGCCTGCCGGGAAGGGCATTTTTCCCAGATAATCCGCTACCGGCGCAGCATCGGCGGCTGTCTGCGCTGGGTCTCCACCTCGGTGGAGGTGCTGCCCGATCCGGAGTCAGGCGACCTGATCGCGTTTTTCTACACGCGCGATATTCACAATGAAACGCTCTACCGCCAGGTCAGCGAGGATGTCATCGGTAAAAACTACCTGGCGCTCTCCTTCTATGATCTGCCCACGCAGACCTTCCACAGCCGCCACTCCAGCAACCGCAGCGACAGTATTCTCTCGGGAGAGGACTATATGGCCGCCATCGAACGCGGGATCAAAATGACCGCGGACCCGAGCGAAGAAACCGTGCTGCGGGAGAAGTATGCGCTCCGGCACATTCTGCAGGAACTGGAGACCAAGCCTTCCTACACTTTTTACTATACCGGGCGCGACCGCAACGAAACGATGCCCGGCCGCCCGCGCCGCCGCCTGAAAAATGAAAGCTTCTACCTGAACGAAGATCGGACCGTCATCGTGATGCTTCTGACCAACGTGACCGAGATCTTTGAACAGGAGCAGGACAACCGGGAGAAGATGGCCGCCGCGCTGGCCGCCGCCGAACAGGCCTCGCTCGCCAAGACGGAATTTCTCTCCCGCATGTCCCACGAGATCCGGACGCCCATGAACGCCATCATCGGGCTCGACGCCATCGCGCTGCAGGAAAAGGGGCTCTCCGACGCCATGGAGGATCATCTGCAGAAGATCGGCATTTCCGCGCGGTTCCTTCTCTCGCTCATCAACGACATTCTGGATATGTCCCGCATCGAAAGCGGGCGGATGATCCTGAAAAACGAGCCCTTCGACTTTGAAGAGCTGATCGGCAGCATCAACACCATTCTCTATGAGCAGTGCCGGGACAGCGGGCTCGACTATGACTGCGTGCTCAAGAGCTACACCGAGGACACCTATGTCGGGGACAAGACAAAGCTTCAGCAGGTACTCGTCAACATTCTCGGCAATGCCGTCAAGTTCACGCCGAAAGGCGGCAAAATCCGCTTCCTCATCGAGCAGACCTCGCGCACAAAAGACAGCGCGCGTCTGCGCTTCGAAATTTCCGACACCGGCATCGGCATCGACGAAAAATTCATCCCCCATCTGTTCGAGGCGTTTTCGCAGGAAAACCGGGGCCGCACCTCCGCCTATGGCGGCACTGGCCTGGGGCTCGCGATCTGCAAAAACATTGTCTCGCTGATGGGCGGTGAAATCCGCGTCCATTCCATCAAAAATGTCGGCACGGAGTTCACGGTTGAAATCAGCCTGGGCCTTTCCAGAGAGTCCATCCGGCGCCGCGAGCTCATGACGGACGCCCACCTCACCCCGCTGTTCACTCTCATTGTGGACGACGACGTTATCGTCTGCCGTCACACGCAGCGCGTGCTTCTGGAGGCCGGTCTGCGGGCCGAGTGGGTTGAATCCGGCACCGCCGCCGTCGAGCAGGTCGCCCTTCAGCGGAAAAAGGAAGAGGACTATGATCTCATCCTTCTGGACTGGAAAATGCCCGACATGGACGGTATTGAGACGGCCCGGCAGCTCCGGAAAATCGTCGGTCCGGAGGTCACCATCATCATTATGACGGCCTACGACTGGACGGACATCGAACAGAGAGCGCGGGAAGCCGGCGTGGATCTGTTCATGAAAAAGCCTCTGTTCGCCTCCTCCGTCGTCAAGGCGTTCGAACATGTATTCCGCGGCAGAGCCGCCGAGCTGGATCCCGCGTGTGAGCCCGAGTATGATTTCGCGGGACGGCGTTTTCTGCTGGCCGAGGACAATGAAATCAACGCGGAGATCGCGCGCAGCATCCTGGAAATGAAAAACGCCGCCGTCGATCTGGCGGAGAACGGCGTTGAAGCGATAGAGGCCTTCACCACCGCGCCGGTCGGCCATTACGACGCAATCCTGATGGATGTCCGGATGCCGGTCATGGACGGGCTGGAGGCAGCCCGGGCCATCCGCGCCATGAAAAAGGCGGACGGCAAAACCGTCCCCATCATTGCCATGACCGCCAACGCCTTCCAGGAGGATGTCAACGCCTCGCTGGAGAGCGGCATGAACGCGCATCTGGCCAAGCCCATCGACCCGCAGGCCCTGTATGAAACGCTGGAGCGCCATCTGCGCCGACGCGGATAAAACGCAGAAGGGAGAAAACCCGCCATGCTCTGCAACCGTTCCTTTTCCCGACGGCTCGCCGCATGCTTCTGCCTGATCGCTCTTCTGGTCCCGCTGCTCACCGCCTGCGGCAGGCAGCCGGTTTCCCCGGCGGCCGTGTCTGTTCCGGCCGCATCGGAGACGCTGAGCGTCGGATTCGATTCCGACTTTCCCCCGTTTTCCTTCGTGGACAGCGAAGGCCGCAAAACAGGTTTCGACTATGAACTGGCCGAAGCCATCTGCCGACGCTGCGGATGGACGTTCGATCCCGTCTTTCTGAACTGGGACGAGAAGGACACGCTGCTGGAGGATGGCAGCATCGACTGCATCTGGTCGTGTTTCTCCATAACCTCGCGGGAGGACGACTACGCCTGGAGCGTCCCCTATCTCAACAATCAGTTTGTCGTCGTCACGCGCAGCGAACTCGCCGTCCGTTCTCTGTCCGATCTCAAGGGCAAGCGGGTCTATGTTCAGTCCTCCACCAGCCTGGCCAGCGTGCTGACCGGCGAGTATACCGGCCTCAGCTCGACCTTTGCCGAGCTCTGCATGGTGGACGACAATCAGACCGCCATGCTCTACCTGACCGCCGGCGAAGCGGACGCCTGTGTTTTGGATCTGGCCGCCGCGGGTTATTTTCTGACGGAATACCCGGGACAGCTGCGGATTCTCGACGACGTGCTCTCCGACGATCAGTGCGGTGTTGCGTTCCGGATCGGCGATGAAGTCCGGGCGGAAGCGGTCTCCGACGCGCTGCTGGACATGATGCGCGACGGTTCTCTTT
>Ga0163159_1002284_pt1 | contig 16085 bp, 13 predicted proteins | sample BioMet9_FD_108702 | JGI IMG/M metagenome (GOLD analysis project Ga0163159, IMG submission 108702) | Microbial communities from bioreactor (seeded with sewage sludge) at Lawrence Berkeley National Lab, California, USA - Biofuel... | ecosystem: Engineered > Bioreactor > Anaerobic > Unclassified ... | reverse complement strand
ACTTCCTCGTCGACCTTGTGCTCCTTCTCATTATATTTATAATGGTAGTTCTGCCAAGTGACAGGTTCCACTAAATGTTCTTCTCCATCTTCTACAGTGATATAAACGTGTCCTTCTTCGTCAATTCCTGAAATGACTCCGATGGAACCGTTCACCCAACGGCGTTCACGATCATTCTCGATGAAGATGACATGAGCCATTTCTTTAATTGTGAGATTTAATTGTGTCGGAAGAGACGATTCGGGGAAATCACCGTTAATGATACCTTCCATATTGTATTCATCTCCTGGGAGTTCAGCAAGTTTTCGGTCGTTGATGGCATCGACTTGGTCACGACGCGTAGCCAAGGTGACAAAAATGTCATCGTCTGACGGAACGAAATCGGGGAAACAACGTGTATTGATTTGGTTGATTTCAGTCTGCTTTGCCGTGTTTTTACGAATGCTGTCAAGAATATGAATAAAATTAGCGTCAGTTTGTCGGTAAACTTTCTGCAGTTCTATCGGAACAAGGTCTATCTCTTTGAAAACGTGAGCCGAAAAAAAGAAGGGACTCGGATAGAAACGTCCTAAGATTCCCCGTTCTTCGGATGTGACAACTGGCTCCAATTGAAAAATGTCACCCACAAACAGTAATTGCTTTCCACCGAAAGGCTGGCGCATATTCTCTGAGAAAACACGCAGAATGCGGTCGATGCAGTCAATTGTATCAGAGCGAACCATTGAAATCTCGTCAATAATAATCAATTCGAGGTTTTTAATCAGCTTCTTGTGTTGACGGCTGTATTTGAAGAACTCGTGGATGCGTCCTGTTTTAACACTCAGATCCGCATCGTCGGGAAGCATCGGACGAAAAGGCAGCTGGAAAAATGAATGAAGTGTCACACCTCCGGCATTAATAGCCGCGATTCCTGTAGGAGCAAGCACCACGTACTTCTTCTTTGTATGGCTGCATATAAATTTCAGAAAGGTTGATTTTCCTGTGCCCGCCTTTCCGGTGAGGAAAACCGACTGGTGAGTTTTGTTGATGAGCATCAGCGCATCTTGAAACTCCTTGTTGTCAAGGTCAATGTTTTCGGCAATTTTCATGTCTTAAAGTGTGAAACGAAAGGCTATAGATTCCTCTTTTTTTACGGTCCCTTTAGGAAGCGTGACGGTGACCATATCTCCTTTGTTGCTCCATTTCACTGTTTTACCTGTCTGCAATAAGGTCATGCGACTGTGTTTACCTGGAACATTCCCTTTCCAGGTGATTGTGGTTGGCAACTTATCTCCGTCGTCAAGAGCATAAAGTGCATAAATCGTCTTTTTGTCCTTAGCGGCTGTGAACCAGACTTTGCCGTCGTGATAAACTGCGGTTGAGCGTGTGTTGTAGATGGCTTCTCCATTTGTTTTCATCCAATCGCCAATCAGCTTCAAGTGAGCTACTTGAGTGTCGCTGATGAGACCTTCAGGAGTTGGACCGACTCCAAGCAGCAGACTTCCACCTTTGGCAACGATCTCAATGAGTGAAGAGATAATTTTTGCTGTCGGTTTGTCTTTAGAATATGAATTCCATCCCCAATCTTTCCCAAGTGTTATGCAGCTTTCCCAAGGAAACTCAAGTTGCTCTGACGGAATAGACTGCTCTGGTGTCTGATAATTTTCGTACATTCCATGAACGGTTCTGTCGACCATTAAGATGCCTGGTTGTGCTTCGCGTGCCATCGCGGCAATCTTGTCCATGTGTATATCTTGTTTCGGAGGGCGAACTTGTCCTCCGTCGAGCCAAAGGATGTCAATCGAGCCGTAATTGTGCATCAGCTCGCTGATTTGATTGTAAGTGAATTTTTGGAAAGCTTCCCAACGTGCAGGATGTTTATTGATATCGTAGTTCGGGTTGCGGTTCGGTGTTGCATATCTCGGCCACCAATAATATGGTGAATGCCAATCTGGCTTTGAAAAGTAGGCGCCAATCATGAAATTCTGATTGCGGAACGATTCAAACACATATTTTGCAACATCTCTCTTCGGATTATTTCCGAAAGGTCCGTTAGCAATCGAAAAACTTGTTTGCTTGGTGTCGAACATGCAAAATCCGTCGTGATGCTTTGTCGTGAAGACGACATATTTCATGCCGGCATCTTTGCAGGCCTTTGCCCATTGGTCGGGATTGAACTTTGTGGGATTGAACACTTTGCTCAAGTCCCAATACCATTTCTTATATGCATCATAACCGATGGTGCTGTCACGCGGAATCCAATTTTCATCTTCCGAGCAGATTGACCACGATTCCACAATTCCTGGAACGGCATAGATTCCCCAATGGAAAATGACACCAAACTTCAAGTCCTGCCAATTGTCAAGTTTTTGGAGTACTTTTTGGTCTGTAGGCCAAACATATTCGGTCGAACGTTTGTGCACATAACCTTCTTGCGCGTCAATCGTCTCTGCCGCAGCAGTTGAAAGAAGCGCTCCCAATAAAAAAATTTTGATTGCCTTCATTGCCTTTTCATTTTGGCAGCGAAGATACGAATTTATTATTCAGCCAGCAATTTCTCGATATCTGATTCCAGTTGTTCTGGTGCAACCATCGATTCGAATCTCTTGATCTGTTTGCCGTCTTTACTGATGAGAAACTTGGTGAAATTCCAGCGAATATTGTTTCCCTCAGCAAAACCGGTGTTGTTCTTGTGGTGAATGCCGTCAAGCATTTCGCCTGTCTTTTTATCAGGATAACCCATGAATGGTGCTTTAGCTTTCAGATAGGTGTAAAGCGGAGCTTCGCTTGCGCCGTTCACGTCAATCTTGGCTGAAACGGGAAATGTTACGCCATAGTGGATTAGACATGTGGAACGGATTTCGTCAGCAGTTCCGGGTTCTTGTCCAAGGAACTGATTGCAGGGGAAACCTAAAATTATCAGACCCTTGTCTTTATATTTCTGATACAGTTTCTCCAGACCTTCGTACTGCGGAGTAAATCCACATTTTGAAGCTGTGTTCACTATCAGAATGACCTTTCCGTGATAGCTTTCGAGAGAAATACTTTTACCTTCCAAAGTCGTCATTGAGAACGAGTAAATGGATTGGTCTTGACTGCTGTTGTCCTGGGCATGTCCGGCAGTAAATGATGAACTACATAATGCGCACATAATTGCTACTTTATAAATGTTTGTTAGTCTACTAATCATATTAATGGCTCGTTTAATTTCTTTTTCAACAAAGATATAAAAGATTCTCGAAACTTATCGGTTTTATTTCTTTTTGTTATTAACGACAACTGATATTAATTTTATGACCTCAAATCAATCTGCGTCGATGACAAGGTTCATCAACTAAATGTATTGTTGTTTGAATGCAATACCTTGTATGTTATTAAAATATCTGTTCTGCATGCGTCGATTATAGATTCAAAACATAAAATCTGTAATCTTCATGCGGGAATTGCAGGTTGACCTGTGGTTGAAATGCATTTCCCGCAGTGCAATCATACATTTTTCCTATTTTGTCTCATTCTGCAGGTTGAAGATTACACATTTGAGATGAAAAACCTCTTTCCGACGCATGCATATGACACATTTCATCAATTTCATAAGTCTCCGACGCATGAAGATTACATGTTTTGAGCAGGAAATCCGTTTTCGACGGTTGAAGAAGAGACATTTCTCCAAAATTACCTCAATTCCCCGTGCGGGAATTGCACTTCAACCACAGGTCAACCTATTTTTCCCGCAGAGATATCATAGAGTTTTCTTTGCTGAAGCCATTCCCGACAAAAGTAAGGCAGAGGAATATACTGATACTTTTGAATATGTGTTGATGAGTAATCTCTTTTTGCAAAAATACTTTGAAATTCTTTCTTTCCTTTGTTGGTTTTTGTATTTCAGCAGTCGGAAAGAATGGTTGAAAAGCAAAAATAGTATATGTTTTTTCTCTGCGGTATGCATATTGCAATAAATTGAAAGTTTACCTATGCAAATTCTTTCAGATTGATAGTGGAGAAAATTTTTTTCACTTTTGTCGATAAAAATGATGATTGTTTCTCAAAATGTCGTAATTTTGCACCGAAATGATACAAAAAGATAATTAATATATCATTTTAAGGAGATAAATGACAAAACAAGTCGGGTTTACAAAGATGCATGGTGCCGGAAATGATTACATCTATATTAATACGATGAGATTTCCGATTGATAATCCTTCAGAGGTGGCAATAAGTTTGAGTCGTCCGCATTTCGGAATCGGCTCGGATGGACTCGTCCTAATCGGAGAATCCGAGAAGGCTGATTTCAGCATGCGTATCTTTAATGCCGACGGTTCGGAGGCGATGATGTGCGGCAATGCATCTCGCTGTATTGGAAAATATGTCTATGAAAACGGATTGACCGATAAAACTTCATTAACTTTGGAAACGCTTTCGGGAATCAAAGTCCTGCAGCTTCATGTTAATCACGGTTTGGTTGAATCTGTTACAGTCGATATGGGGCGCTCTGAGGTTTCTGACAAAACTTATTCAGTTACAGCTGATGGGAGAACGTTTGTCGGTCGTGAAGTTTCGATGGGAAATCCTCATTTTGTCATTTTTGTTCAAAACGCTGAAAACGCTCCTCTTTTTACTGCTGGACCGCTGATAGAGCATGACGCTCATTTTCCCGACAGAACGAATGTGGAGTTTGCCTCGATACAACAACCCGAAAAGTTCAGAATGCGGGTTTGGGAACGTGGGAGCGGAGTTACACTTGCTTGTGGAACAGGCGCATGCGCAACTGTTGCTGCCGCCATTCACGAGGGTTTGGTCGAAAACGGAGCTTCTGTCACAATGGATGGTGGAACTCTTTCGATTTGCATAGACAAACAAACCGGACATGTCATGATGACTGGCAATGCGGTGAAAGTCTTTGAAGGCGTCGTTGAAATCCCTGATTGAGTGAACATTCTATAACATCTATAATATATGGCATTAGTTAACGAGAACTTTTTAAAGCTGCAGGACAATTATTTGTTTGCAGACATTGCAAAACGAGTGAACAGTTATCGGATTCTACATCCGAAGGAGAAAATTATCCGGATGGGAATCGGTGATGTCACTCAGCCTCTTGCTCCCGCTGTAATTGAAGCAATGCATAAGGCAGTCGACGAAATGGCTGTCAAAGAGACATTTCATGGCTATGGACCTGAACAAGGTTATCCGTTTCTGGTAGATGCGATTCTGAAAAACGATTATTTGAGTCGGGGAATTACTTTCGATCCAGATGAAATCTTTATCAGCGACGGTGTGAAAAGCGATTGCGGAAATATTGCGGATTTGCTTCGTTACGACAATAGTATCGGACTTTGCGATCCCGTTTATCCCGCATATATAGATTCGAACGTGATGAGCGGACGTACAGGCGACTTGCAAAATGGTCGTTGGAGTGATGTCGTCTATATTCCTTGTACAGAAAAGAATAGTTTTATTCCTGACTTGCCTGAACGTCGTGTGGATATTTTATATCTCTGTTATCCCGACAACCCGACAGGAATGGTTTTACCGAAAGAGGAATTGAAGAAATGGGTGAATTATGCATTGGAAAATGACGTGTTGATTTTCTATGATTCTGCGTACGAAGCATATATCCGTAATCCGGCCATTCCTCATTCTATTTACGAAATCAAAGGCGCCAAAAAAGTCGCTGTCGAGTTCAGAAGTTTTTCGAAGACGGCAGGTTTTACAGGAGTACGTTGCGGATATACAGTCATTCCTAAGGAATTGACTGCTTGTACTCTGGAAGGTAAAAGAGTGGAATTGAACCATTTGTGGTATCGTCGTCAGTGCACGCGTTACAACGGAACAAGTTATATCACACAACGCGCAGCGGAAGCCGTTTATTCGCCGGAAGGAAAGAAACAGGTCCGCAAGACAATTGATTATTATATGACAAACGCTCAAATCATGAAGGAAGGTCTTCAACAATGCGGTCTGAAAGTCTTTGGTGGTGAAGATGCCCCATACATTTGGCTGAAAACGCCAGGAGGACTTTCTTCCTGGAACTTTTTCAATCGAATGTTGAACGAAGTGAATATTGTGACAACGCCTGGCGTTGGGTTCGGTCCGAGCGGCGAAGGATATATTCGTCTGACAGCGTTTGGAGACCGTACCGACACGCTTGAAGCGATTGACAGAATAAAGAATTGGCTGATTTAATGAGAGATTTTGAAAAACTAAATAGAGACAATTGGGAAAAGGAGTGTATGAAGTCTATACCGCATGTCATTATGTTATAGAATGTTATACCTAACCTGAACCTTATCTGGATGTGGCTTTGCTTCGTGCATCCTTTTCCTTAATTTGATTCGTTTGGCTTTCCGATCGAAATAAAAACAAATGAAAACTATAAATAGATAAGTGTATGTCAACATTAAGATTTAGAGTTGTTGAAAAGGCTTTTGAAAAACAAGCCTGCGAAGTGAAAGCCCCAGATGTCCGTCCGTCGGAATATTTCGGAATGAATGTATTCAACAGGCAAAAGATGTTTAAGTATCTGCCCGAAAAGACGTATGAAAGTTTGATGGATACCATCGATAATGGGACGCCGATGAATAGAGCAACAGCCGATTCTGTTGCCGAAGGAATGAAAAAATGGGCTTTCGATATGGGAGCTACTCATTACACGCATTGGTTTCATCCTCTTACCGAAGGAACGGCAGAGAAACATGATGCTTTCGTCGAACATGATGGAAAAGGTGGAATGATTGAACAATTCAGTGGAAAGCTGTTGATACAGCAAGAACCTGATGCTTCGAGTTTTCCGAGCGGTGGAATCCGTAATACTTTCGAAGCGCGCGGTTATTCGGCGTGGGACCCTTCATCGCCTGCATTCATAGTTGGAGATACGCTTTGCATTCCGACAATTTTTATCGCTTACACGGGTGAATCTCTTGATTATAAAGCTCCTCTATTGAAGGCTTTGGAAGCTGTCAATAAGGCCGCTGTCGATGTTTGTCATTACTTCAACCCTGAAGTCAAGAAAGTATATGCTTATCTTGGTTGGGAACAGGAATATTTCTTGGTTGATGAAGGTTTGTATGCTGCTCGTCCTGATTTGCTTCTGACTGGCCGCACATTGATGGGGCATGATAGCAGTAAGAATCAGCAACTTGAAGACCATTATTTCGGAGCAATCCCATCGCGCGTTCTCGAGTTCATGAAAGAGCTCGAAATAGAAGCCTTGAAATTGGGTATTCCTGTTAAAACGCGTCACAACGAAGTCGCTCCGAATCAGTTTGAATTGGCTCCTGTGTATGAAGAATGCAACTTGGCTAATGACCATAACTTGCTTTTAATGTCGCTGATGCGCAAGATTTCACGTAAACACGGCTTTCGTGTTCTGTTGCATGAAAAACCGTTCAAAGGCATCAATGGTTCTGGAAAACACAACAACTGGAGCCTTGGAACAGACACAGGAACATTGCTTATGGGACCAGGAAAAACAGCTGAAGAAAACCTTCGTTTCGTGACATTCATTGTAAACGTTCTGGAAGCTGTTTATCACTATAACGGATTGCTGAAAGCTAGTATTTCGTCGGCAACCAATGCTCATCGACTTGGAGCCAATGAAGCGCCTCCTGCAATCATTTCTATCTTTCTTGGCAAACAGCTTACTGAAGTGCTCGACCACTTGGAGAAGAGCGAACCCGAAGATTTGAAGTTGGCTGGGAAAACCGGAATGAAACTCAATATGCCGCGTATTCCTGAGATTCTGCTCGACAATACCGACCGAAACCGTACATCACCTTTCGCATTCACAGGAAACCGTTTCGAGTTCCGTGCTGTCGGAAGCGAGGCAAACTGTGCTGCTGCAATGATTGTACTCAATTCTGCCGTTGCTGACCAACTGAAAATTTTCAAGAAAGCGGTTGAAGAAAAGATTTCTATTGGCAAGGACAAGTTCTCTGCAATACTTGAAGTATTGAGAACTGAAATCAAGGATTGTCACCCGATTCGCTTCGATGGAAATGGTTACAGCGACGAATGGAAAGCGGAAGCTGAACGTCGCGGACTCGATTGTGAGACAAGTGTTCCAATCATCTTCGACAATTATCTGAAGAAAGAGAGTGTTGCCATGTTCAACCGCATTGGTGTTATGACAAGCAAGGAACTTGAAGCACGAAATGAGGTCAAATGGGAAATGTACACCAAGAAGATTCAGATTGAAGCTCGCGTAATGGGTGACTTGACAATGAATCATATTATTCCGATTGCAACGAAGTATCAATCTCAGCTGATTGACAATGTATATAAGATGAAGGATTTGTTCCCGGCAGATAAAGCATTTGTGATGTCGAAACGTAATCTTGAGATTATTGAAGACATTGCTATGAGGACAAATTTCATCAAAGAAAAAACAGAAGAAATGATCGATGCAAGAAAAGTTGCCAATAAGATTGTCGACGAACGTGAAAAAGCTATCGCATATCATGATACCGTGATTCCTATTATGGAAGAAATTCGTTATCATATAGATAAGCTTGAGCTAGTAGTCGATGACCAGCTTTGGACATTGCCCAAATACAGAGAACTGTTGTTCATCCGTTAATCGGACAGCAGATTTCTCTGTTGATTGTTTTGTGTTTGTCGAGAGAAGTAACTGTGAAGTTGCTTCTCTTGCTTTTTTTAGAAACAACTATACGGAAACCAATATCGCGGAGACTGCAATGGCAAAGAGAAAAACATTCATTGATGTCAGCGCCAGCGTTTTATTGAGCTCTTTTCCTTCTTTCAGATAAAGGTCGCGTGTTCGCATGAAGCAGAGCGCCATCACAAATGCATATAGAATGACAAGATATTTGTTGTTTATGTTGATGAACAGCGGAAGAGAAAACGCCAAAGCAAACACATTGTTCAATATATAGGATATTTTACCGTACCGTCGGCCAAAGATGACAATGGTTGTGTGTTTACCTGCCGCTTTATCTTGTTCATAGTCACGATAGTTGTTTACAATCAATATGTTTACGCCAAGATATCCGACTGCGATAGAAAGCAGAAATGAAAGCAGTGAGAATTGTCCTGCCATGATGAAATAGGTAAAACAAACCGGAATAATGCCATAGAACAGAAGTACGCAAATATCGCCTAAGCCGTGATAGGATAGGGGAAACGGTCCTGCTGAATAGGCGAAAACGCAAATGGCGATTGCAATGCCGATAAAGATTAGCCACCAAGGTCCGTAGAACAGCAGACAAAGACCTGCAACGCAAGCAAAACCAAGTATTATGATTGTCCCGATGAGCATTGCTTTCGGTGAAATCCATCCTTTGGCGACAGCTCTGTCAGGTCCGAGCCTATCGGGTTGATCTGCGCCGTGAGCAAAATCGAAGTAATCGTTCGCTAAATTACTTGCAATCTGAGCCAATATAGCGACGGCGAAGCAAAGCAACGCAGGTTTCCAATCAAAATAGCCTTCATTCCAAGCCAACGCACATGCTACAATTACAGGACTTATAGATGCCATAAGAGTCTTTGGGCGTGCAGCTTCTAACCAAGCTTTGACAAGAGATTTATCTTCGATCATAATTAAATTCATTTTTGATGATACAAAATTACTATAAAAAACGTACTTTAGCGGCATGAAAAATATTCTTTATTTTATGATGTTTTTGGTTGCTTTTGCAATGTTCATTTCTTTTGGAAATGAGATTGCAAATGCGGTCCCCGATTCTCAGTTGATGAGGGATGAGACAGTCGTAGGTAAAGATTTTGCAAAAGAAGCTCAGAAACAGGTAGAGATTCTGTGCCGTGACATGAGGAGCAACAACTTTCTTGCACCTCAGCGTTCGTTCCAATTCGGTGGAAATACGTTGCTTGTCCGTTCGTCACGAAGCATGGTTAAAATCAGCCATTTTATTATCAAACAAAAAACCGATCGTCTGTTGAAAATTTCCACAGATGTGTTGGCGGATAGATTGTCGAACTTTTATTCGTTGTTATGCCGCAGCGGTTATCACATTTTCGCCCTGCGGAAAATCATCATTTAGCATATAAAATCCTTCCCGGTTTATTTTCCGAGCGAGAAAACTATTCCCGCTCCAGTTGTTATTGTATTTATTAATGGTTAAATTAAGAAAGGAATTATTATGTCTAAGAATAAAGTTAAATTGTATATCTATCTTATACTGACACTTGCAGGTTTGATTATCGCATGTTCATCGATTATCCCTAATGTATATGTCAAGTTGATTGTTGCTCTTGTTGCAATGGGTTATGGCCTTTATGGCGTGATGAAAGTGCTTGGCAGCAATGGGGAAAAGAAAGATGATGCTAATCAAGAAGCAGTGAAGTAAACAAACGGAACTGTGATAAAAAACCGGAAGAGTATGGCTCCTCCGGTTTTTTTATGTAAATGTATGGGTTATAAATCTTTCAGCAAAGTGTGATTGTTCGGTTCCAGCATATCTTTCCGGGTCTTTAACATTGCGTTCCATTCAGAATGGTAAAGATCCGACTTATAGATTTTGAATTTTTCTGAATTTGAACCTGTGCAGTCAATCTTGTCCAAAAGATAACCGACAGAAATGACATTGACATCGATAGCAGGTTGATAATGAATGATTCGTTCATCACCATCGTGTACTTCAGTGATGATTCTCATTTTTGTCAATTCAAATAAAATCTGAGAAGTAATGTCAGTCGGGATGTGATATTCATTCGATATCTCGTCAGCGGAATAAGCATGATCTCCTTTGACGAATCGTTTGATGATAAGGGTTGTAATCAGCATGGTCAGGAAATCTTTGTATCGACGAGAAATGTTTTTGCTGTCTTTTTCAAAACTGAACTTCTTCACGTTTTGTGCGGCAAAACATATTTCAGCTCCGAAAAGGCAGATAATCCAAGAGAGTTGCAACCAAAGCAAAAGCAAGGGAATTGCGGCGAAGCTTCCGTAAATTGCATTGTATTTGCTGACCCAAATCTGTCCGCTGATATAAATTAGCTGGAAGAATTGGAAGGCACAGCCGGCAAGAACTCCGCCTATCAATCCGTATATGAATTTTACTTTTGTGTTAGGGAGTACGATGTATAGCGAAGTGAAAATGATGCAGATGATGACATAAGGAATGACTTTGAATGTCATCTTCAGCATGGGTGTCAGAAAAACAAACTGACTGAAGTACAGATGCTGAACGGTGGAAAGGAAAATAGACATACTGCTGGAAACAGTAATCAGAATCGGAACAATCAAGAAAAAAGCAAGATAATCCGAAACTCTTCTAGACCATGGGCGATATTTCTTCACCTGCCAGATGTCGTTAAAACTGTTCTCAATCGTCGCGATTAAGCTGATGACAGGGAAAAGGAGGAAAATTAATCCGACGCCGATAATAATGCCTCCTTGAGCTTGGTCTAAACAGCGTTCGACAAAAGACAATGCTTTGTCGAATTCTATTTCATGACCGGGAAAATAGTCGTTAAGGCTTTTCCATACTGTTTCTTGAAATCCAAAGCCTTTAGCGATGCCGATAAGGACGGCCAACATCGGCACAATGGATAACATGGTGCTATAAGTGAGAGCCGACGCACGAGTAGTCAGTCTTTCATTCAGAAATCCGCGGATTGCCAAAATGACAGTTTTGAAAATGGGAGTTGTTACTTTCTTCAATCCGATTTCGCTTTCGTCATCGATGCGCCAGATATCCTCAGTTATATACCTTACATTGCGCTTAATCCAATGTGTCAGTTTTTTAGTGAAAGTTTTTTTTCGAGTTGTCGTCATCTTCCGGAGCAATTAAAAAATACAGTCTGTCTATAAGCCGGGTTTTGTACTTTTTGTTTGCGCAAAAAGCGTCTGCCATCTATCTTGTCTTACTGTCACCAATAAGCTTTAGCGGTCCACCCCTCAGCATCGGACGAGCAATCCTGTGGCGCTGATATACATGACCTTACAACCCATAAGACGTACGGCATGACATATTGCTACATCATCGGTGGGCTTTTACCCCGCCTTTTCACCCTTACCGGAACAAGTCCGGCGGTTGTTTTCTGTTACGTTTCTCTGCCATCACTGACAGCTTCCCGTTAGGAAATATGGTGCTCTGTGTTGCCCGGACTTTCCTCACATCTTGCGATGAGCGGCAGGCCGACAAACTGTATCACTGCAAAGGTACGTTATTTTTCCGAACATTATGGCATTATCATTTTTTTACAGAAAATATGTCAGTTTGACTTACCCTATTGTTAGTTAAAAATAGTACTTTGCATAACATAGTACAGTTAAGCAGGGTTAAGTGCCCTATGAATGTAGTTAAAAGTATTAAAATCTGTCGAGGAAGCGAAATATTAGCACGTTTTTTGAGTTTTCTTTGTCGTAGAAAAAACAAAAAATAATGATATGTCTAACTAAAACAGTAAAAAAGAGTATGACAACAAAAATGAAAATTATCGTTGCTTTTGTTCTTGGAGTTTCAATCAGTACAGCTGTGGCAATTGGAACCAGTGCTTATATGATTAACAAGAGCAAAACAGAGTTAGCTTCAGTAGGCGGATTTAACCAACCGATGCGGATGGCGTCTTATAATTCTATTGCAGCCGAGAATACCGATTTTACAGTGGCGGCTGAGAATACAGTTCATGGCGTCGTGCATATAACAGCAACTATTAATGCATCTTCTTCTGATGACAACAGTCAGTTTATCGATCCATTTGAATTCTTCTTTGGAAATGGTGGTTCATTCAAACGTCAGCAGGCCCAACCGCGTGTAGGTTCAGCTTCAGGTGTTATTATTTCAACTGATGGCTATATAATCACAAACAATCACGTTGTTGAGGGTGCGGATAAGCTTGAAGTTACTTTGAACGACAACCGTTCATTTATAGCAAAGCTCATCGGAACCGATCCGAGAACTGATATCGCTCTTATAAAGATAGATGCAAAAGACCTGCCGACGATTCCGTTCGGTGACTCTGAAAAGCTGAAAGTCGGAGAGTGGGTTTTGGCAGTTGGAAATCCGTTTAATTTGAATTCGACCGTTACAGCAGGTATCGTCAGTGCAAAAGGTCGTGGTGGAATTGACGTAACCAACAAAAACAAGATTGAGTCTTTCATTCAGACTGATGCTGCTGTCAATCCGGGCAATAGCGGCGGTGCACTTGTCAATACCAAGGGTGAACTTGTAGGTATCAACACAGCTATTTATTCTGAAACTGGTAATTTCGCTGGTTATTCTTTCGCAGTGCCTATCAGCATCGCGGGAAAAGTTGCCAGCGACTTGAAACAATATGGAACAGTACAACGTGCAGTTCTGGGTGTGGAAATTAAGGATCCGCAATATCTGGAAGAATCAGAGAAAGGCAAACTTAAAGTGTTGAAAGGTGCTTACGTCGGAGGATTTGCTGATCGTAGTACGGCAAAAGAAGCAGGTGTTGAAAAAGGCGATGTTATCACAGGTGTCAATGGAAAAACTATTGCTTCAGCTAATGAACTGCAGGAACAAATCAGCAGATTCCGTCCAGGTGATAAAGTACAACTTACTGTAGACCGTTTTGGAATAAAGAAAACATTCAATGTTGAGCTTCGCAATTCACAAGGCAGCACTGCAGTCGTAAAAAGCGGCGGTGATAGTGGAGAAGTACTTGGTGCTGCATTCAAGTCTTTGAGCGAAAAGCAGATGAAGACTTTGGGCATCAGCTATGGTGTTGAAGTAGCAGGTCTGCTCAACGGCAAGATGAAAGATGCTGGTGTAAGACAAGGCTTCATCATACTGATTGCCAACGACCAAAAGATTTCTAAGCCTGAACAGATAGAGAGCCTCGTAGACAAACTTCTGAAGGGTGACGCAGACGATCAGATCCTCGTTATCAAGGGCTTTTATCCTAATGGAAGAACAAAGGTTTATGCAATTGATTTGTCGGAATAAATTTTCCGAATCAATTATTGAACATTTTTCTTTGTTAAAGGTTATAAAATTAGCCGGAAGAACTGATCTTTCGGCTAATTGTATTTGTAAAATTATTACTTTTGCACTCAATTTCTATAGGAACTGAATGAGACAATTAAAGATTACTAAGTCCATCACTAATCGTGAGAGTGCTTCCTTGGACAAATACCTTCAGGAAATTGGCCGTGAAGATCTTATCACAGTCGAAGAAGAGGTGGAATTGGCGCAGGCGATCAAAAGAGGTGATCGTAGCGCATTGGAAAAACTCACGAAAGCAAATCTGCGCTTCGTGGTTTCCGTTGCTAAACAGTATCAGAATCAAGGATTAAGCCTTCCTGATTTAATCAACGAAGGAAACCTGGGATTGATTAAGGCAGCTGAGAAATTCGACGAAACACGCGGATTCAAATTTATTTCTTATGCTGTATGGTGGATTCGTCAATCTATTCTGCAGGCATTGGCTGAACAGTCACGTATCGTGCGTCTGCCTTTGAACCAAGTTGGTTCTTTGAATAAGATAACCAAAGCATTTTCGAAATTTGAACAGGAAAATGAACGGCGTCCTTCTCCAGAAGAATTAGCTGAACAACTTGACATCCCTGTTGATAAGATTTCGGATACGCTGAAGGTATCAGGTCGCCATATCTCTGTTGATGCGCCCTTTGTTGAAGGTGAAGATAACAGCCTGCTTGATGTGCTTGTCAATGACGATGCACCTATTGCTGACAAAACTTTGATGAACGAATCACTCTCGAAAGAGATTGATCGTGCGTTGGGAACATTGACTGAACGCGAATGTGAAATCATAAAACTTTTCTTCGGTATCGGTTGTCAAGAAATGACTCTTGAGGAAATCGGGGATAAGTTTGGTCTTACACGTGAACGTGTTCGTCAGATTAAAGAAAAAGCTATAAGACGTTTGCGCCAGGGTACAAGAAGCAAACTTCTGAAGTCTTATCTAGGATAATGTTTCATAACTTTTGTGCATTTGAGCAATATGAAGAAACTTAACCTGATCTTTTTATTACTTGCTTTTGTCGGTGGAAATTTGATGGCTCAAAGTGCGCCTAAACAGCAGACTGTTCATCTGTTTCCAACCGGAGCTCCGGGTGAAACTGCTAAACTTATTGAAAAAGACGATTCCACAGGTGCAAAAGTCGGTGGAGAATCAGTTTTACGTATTTCTGAAATCGGTGATCCTACAATCACTATCTATCCTGCTCCTGACGAAAACGCCAGTGGAGCAGCAATGGTTGTTTGTCCTGGAGGCGGTTATAATATCTTGGCTTACGATTTGGAGGGAACAGAAATTTGCGATTGGCTCAATAATCTCGGGATTACTGCTGTACTGCTAAAATATCGCGTTCCACGTCGTGAGGGTCTTGAGAAACATGTCGCTCCGTTGCAAGACGTGCAGCGTGCAATCAGTTATGTGCGTGCTCATGCCGATCAGTTGGAAATAGATCCTGAACGTATTGGGGTTATGGGTTTTTCAGCTGGTGGACATCTTTCTGCAATGGCAAGCAACAGCTTCCAGACTCGGACATATCCGAAAGTTGATGCTGCTGATACAGCCAGTTGCCGACCGGATTTTTGTCTGCTCGTTTATCCTGCGTATCTCGACAGTCAGAATTTCCAGCTTTCACCGGAAATAAAAGTTACTGCACAGACGCCGCCTACCATGTTAATTCAGGCAGAAGATGACAAGTCATATATCAACAGTAGTTTATTCTATTATTATGCCTTGAAGGCTGCAGGTGTTCCGGCTTGGATGCATCTTTACAGTAAAGGCGGTCATGGTTACGGAATGCGTGACACCGGAGCTGCTGTCAATGAATGGCCTGATCGTGCGGAAGATTGGTTCCGCGAAATAGGCGTAGTTAATTGAATATTATCTATAACTTAATTTATACCGCCGAACTTCTAGAGTTCGGCGGTTTTTTTGTGCTTTCGATGAAGAAGTGAATTGAATATCTGATAATAAATTTTTTTCATATCTTTAACCATTAGAGGTCTCTTAAATCAAGCCAAGCATTTGTAGTTAGCTAATAAATGATTATCTTTGCAACAAGATTGTGAAGATAAGCTGCGTGTCAACAAAGCTCGAACAAGTTCCGCTTTGCATTCGAGTTGCACTTCTTTGCCCTTAAAAGCGAAGATGGGTTGCGTCTCTGCATAATCAATTAAACTTGT
>Ga0163159_1002273_pt1 | contig 16146 bp, 13 predicted proteins | sample BioMet9_FD_108702 | JGI IMG/M metagenome (GOLD analysis project Ga0163159, IMG submission 108702) | Microbial communities from bioreactor (seeded with sewage sludge) at Lawrence Berkeley National Lab, California, USA - Biofuel... | ecosystem: Engineered > Bioreactor > Anaerobic > Unclassified ... | reverse complement strand
TAAAACCGACCACTAATGCCCATCTTACTTATGGCGATGTAACCGGCGTAAAGAATGCGGGCAGCTATGCAGTAGATCCTGCGAGCTTAGTAAACGATGATAGCGCAGCGGGCGAAACGGGTAATGTAACCTATATCAACGGTGCTTTGAGTGATGATGGCAGCAAGACCCGAAATGTAGGTAATTATGCCGTGACCATCGACAGTATTGCCGGTTTAAGCTCTACAAACTACATATTTGCAGTAGATAACACTATGCCCGGCACCATTACTTTGACCAAGGCTACCGCTACCGTAACACCCAATGCCATTGGCAATGTGACTTATGGCAATACTTCCGATATTACCAATGCGTATGGCTATACGGTGAGCAATCTGGTGAACGACGATACCAGCGCGGCTGGGATTACCGGTGCGCCGGCTTATAGTACTGCTGCTGTGAATGGTAGCAAGACGAACAATGTAGGCACTTACGACCTGACGGCAACCGCCGGTAGTTTAAGTTCTACCAACTATGACTTTACCGGTGCAACCAGGGCCGATGCCATTCACATTACCCCGGCCGCTTTAGTCATCAGCGCCAGCAACGCCAGCGGTGATGTGACCTACGGCGATACCAATCTGGTTAATAAGCTCAACTATAGCGTCAACGGCCTGGTAAACGGCGACAGCGCTTCCGTCCTCAGTGGTGCGCCGGCTTATACCACGGGCGCCTGGGACGGGACCAAAACTGGTAATGCCGGTACTTATAACGATGTCCAGGTGGCGCGAGGGACTTTAAGCGCCGTTAACTATGACCTGACCATAGACAATACCAAATCCGGCAGCGTGACCATTACCCCTGCTGCCCTGACCTTGACTGCTAACCCGGTGACCATGAACCAGGGCGATGTACTACCGGTCTTCACCGGCAGCGCCAGCGGTTATGTAAACGGTGACAACGCTGCGGAAGCGCCAATCTTTGTTTATGCCGGCAGCGGGACGCCGGAACCGGGCAGCGCCGGTATTCTGGGTTATCTGGGGGGGAAGAGTAGCGGTTTGTACGGTACCAATTATTATCTGCTCCAGGCAGTCGGCAACAGCAGCTCCCTGACCGTAAATGCGGCCATGAGTTCCCAAGATTACAGCCGCGCCGTCACCAGCCTGATACCGCGCCACGGCAATCAGATTGTGACCCCGTTGTACGGCGTCTATGTGGACCAACCAGCGTCAACCGTAACTACTCAGACCGCGCAGATGGAGGCCGTTGCCGAAGAACAGAATGCCACCGTTACTTTGAATGCCGAGCAGCCAAACGGAACTGTAGTTACCTCACCTAAGCGGCAGCAAGAACTGAATGGCGGTTACTACATCGATTTAGATGGTAAAAGACATCAGTTGTTTTAAAAATCTTAAGAAATAACTTGTATTAAATTGAAAAATATGATAAATGTTGGGAGAAGATAGAATTATAGCTGGCTTTACCTCAACATAAAAACTCCTAAGGAAAGTAGTAAATTTCTGATCCTTAGGAGTTTTTGTTGAAAGTAAATGTCCGATAAAACTTTACTTCATTCATAATTGTCTTCTCCATCAAAACTTGATAAAATGAAGGAGAAAAAAACGAAATGAAGGAGAATAAATACGTACTGTCCATAAAGTGACACTAGATGGAGTATTCACCGATTTGGTGAAGAATGGTCTCATTGTTGAAACTGGTACAGGAATATCTACAGCATACATAAAAGCCGATAACACTAACTGTTAGAAAGGGAGTCGAATATTATGGAATACAGAGTAAAGGTTACCGTTTTAGACAAAAAATTATTTCCTGAGTTGCAGGCTCAATACTGCGCTGTACCTGACAGTGGTAAGTGCCCTTGCTTTAACGTAGGGGACGAGTTTCTGTTTTATCGTAATGATGAAAAAGATGATTACTGGCATATGGGGGCTGGTACTTTAATCAAATGTGGTGAAGCTGATACGGGAGTGTTGCTTTCTCCTGGGACAATGCATTGTGGAACGGAAGGGATACCTTTCTGTTCTGAGGCATGGGATGCTATCAGCCGATACATTTATGCGGCTCTTCAAGGGGGAGCGATTATGCATGGCTGGACAAATGATGATAAAGTAATGATTGCCTGTTGTAATGATGGAACCAGACCCGTTATCTTCAAAATTGAAAGAATAGATATTAATGATTGACGAGATGCGATTTGCAAAGACGAGGTAGGTAAAAATTGGAATTTAGAAAGTATCAAATTTAAATTAGTGTGGGAAAATCTACAGCATACATAAAGGCCGCTAATACTTATGGGCAGTTGAACCCATAATGTGTCTTGACACTGTATTTTGCCTGTACTATACTAAATTAGGTTTAATTGTGGAACAAGGGGGAGCGCCCTGGTTCTGCTATATGTGAACAACATATTGATAACCAAAAATGCGATGGGAGCCCGTGGGCCGGGCTGAGAGGATGGCAGAACATCGACCGCCGGGAGTTTTCCGATACCCATTGGGTACGCATTTTTGGACGTTGTGCGGTCTATTCAGATGGGTATCTATATACCCATCTTTTTTTGTGTGTGAACAGGAGGAATAATGACATGAATCGTATGATATCGCTCGCAGCGGCGACCATGATGAGCTGCTTATTGTTAGTTGGATGTGGTGGAAATAATGGCACGTCATCGAACGGAAAAGACATCAATGAACTGAAAATTGCCGTGTCGCCGTATCAGGATGCGGATACGATCAAGACAAAAACCGAACCTTTGGGTAAAATGCTGCAGGCCAAGATGAAGGAAAAAGGCTATAACATCAAGAAGGTCAGCATTAATGTAGGTACATCCTATGAAGCTGTCGGGGAAGCGCTGAGTTCAGGAAGTGCCGACATGGGCTTTATTTCTGGGGCGACCTATGTAATATATGATAAAGATGTGTCAGTCCTGCTGACGGCTTTACGGGATAGCGTCAATAAAGATACGGAAGATTTGGCTGTATGGAATGATGGTACGCCGGAATCCTTTACGGGCAATTTGACTGAATATTATCGTTCGTGCATCATGGTTGGCCCCAGCCCCAAGGGACAGGCTTTGCTGCAAGAAGTAAAAAATGGTCAGCAGCCGACGTGGGATGAATTGAATGACTTGACCTGGTCGGTCATGAGCCCGGCATCAGCGTCAGGTTATTTGTATCCATCGTTATGGCTGAAACAGCGTTATGATAAAAAGATTTCTGATTTGGCCCATGTAGTCCAAGCTGATTCGTATACCACTTCCTTGGCGCGTCTCGCGTCCGGTCAGGCTGATGTACTCGTCGCTTATTCCCATATCCGTGCCAACTTAGGTAAAATCTGGCAGAGTAAGCTGGGCGGCACGGCAGATATCTGGTCGCAGACGGGCATCATTGGTATTACCGACAAAATTTTCAACGATACAGTCAGTGTCAGCAAAAATTCAAAGGTCATGCAGGATGAAGGGTTCCGCAAAGCTTTGGGAGATTCGCTGATTGAAATCGGTAAGACCGAAGAAGGTCTGAACGTGTTGAAAACTATTGGCCATAAAGGCTATGCCTGGGCTGAAGATAAGAATTATGATGGCGAACGGAACATACAGAAAGCCTTGAAATAATAGAAGGAGATTCTGCCCATGCTCGAGTTGAAGCATGTTTATCAACAATATAATAAGACGCCTGTATTAACGGATATTACGCTGCAAGTCCCGAAAGGACAGTTTGTTTCCATCATAGGGCCCAGTGGTGCCGGCAAAACGACGTTGCTGCGCTTGTTCAATTACATGGTGCGGCCGACGCAGGGGGAAGTGTGGGTAGCGGGCCAGCGGCTGGATACGTTAATGGGCCGTAAACGCCGCTGCAGCCAACGTCGTGTGGGCATGATTTTTCAGGATTTTTGCTTAGTAGAGGAAAGTACTTGTCTGCAGAATGTCCTCAATGGCAGCTTAGCGGATATGCCTATATGGCGTGTTCTGACCGGTTCGTTTCCCAAGACGAAGCAGGCACAAGCGTTACAGGCATTGGACCAGGTCGGATTGGCGGATAAAGCATACTGTCAGGCCCGTTCATTAAGCGGCGGGCAGAAACAGCGGGTCGCTATTGCCCGTACGTTGATGCAGAATGCCGATGTCGTTTTGGCGGATGAACCGGTAGCGTCGTTGGATCCGGTTACGGCCCGGCAAATATTGGGGTTATTGCGCAAGCTGCAGCAAGAGAAAAACCTGACCATCGTCATGAACAGCCATCATGTAGAACAAGCGAAGGAATTTTCGGATCGTATCATCGGTTTGAAAGCGGGGAAAATCATGGCAGATCATCCGGCACAGGATTGGCAGCCAAAGGAATTAGATGCGTTGTATCGCGGGGAACAGCATGATGAAACGTGATCGGCACTGGCTGCTGGAGATTGTCTTTCTGATTGTCCTCGTAATCGCCGGTCAAAGCGTCGACTTTTCTTTGGAGCTGCTCTTACGGCGGGGAGTACGGTTTTTTGATATTGCCAGTGCCATGGTGCCACCCGATGCGTCTTATGCAGCTGTCGTGGTACGGCCGTTGTGGGCGACGATACAAATGTCTCTTATCGGCACGGTTGCTGGCGCAGCTATGGGCATGGCCGGAGCCTTGTTTGCCGATTCGTATGTCAACGCCTGTGGCTGGCTGCGCATTCCTTTTAAAGGCGTTGTCAATTTGATCCGCACGATTCCGGCGTTGATCCTGGCCCTCATTTGTACGTTTCTCGTCGGCTTGGGTGCATTGGCTGGAACCATTGCCATTACCTTATATACGTTCGTCGTCATGACTCGTATGGGCTATGAAGATATGGAAAATACACCTTTGGCAACAGCAACTGCGTTGGAAGTGACGGGCTGCGGGCGTTTCCGGGCCTTTGCCCGGACCGTGTTGCCCACTATGCTGCCGTCTTACTTGACGAATGTGTTGTATTTATTAGAGGCCAACGTGCGTCATGCCGCCATATTGGGCTATGTAGGCGCTGGCGGCATCGGCATATTGCTGAATGAACGGATTGCCTGGCGTGAATATAGCCAAGTGGGGATGATATTGCTGATGCTGTATGGTGTCGTCATCCTGGCGGAGGGTTCTAGTGAGGTCCTGCGCCGTGTTTTGGATGGGACTTATCGGCTTCGGCGCAGCCAGGCCGTATTGTTGTTTGTCATCATAGCAGCTTTGGTCATGTCCTCTGTGGGAACATTGCAATGGCCGGACCGGGGCGGCAGCGGTTTTGCCGCAGCGGCGTCTATTGCGGACGGATTGATTCACCCGGATTGGTCCATGATTCTTTCAACAGCTCATGATGGCGTGCCGTATTTATTGTATGAGACATTTTGCATTGCCTTGTTGGGGACGGTCGGAGGAACGGCTATTGCCGCATGGTTTTCCTTTACGGCAAGTTTCCGGCTGCTGCCGTGGCCCCTGGCCTTGGTGTCGCGATTGTTTTTGATGCTTGTGCGAACCATACCGGTATTCGTTTACGGCTTGATGTGTATCCGTGTGACCGGACCGGGGCCTTTTGCTGGTGTCCTCACTTTGACCTTGTGCAGCGTCGGCTTATTGGCAAAACGTTTCCTGCTGGCCATTGATGATATTGATTTAGCTCCCTTTCAGGCCTATCGGGCTATGGGGACGCCGTATATCGCTTGTTTGCGCTATGCCTTGTGGCCGCAGTTATATAGCCGCTTTGCAGCGGCCATCCTATACCGCATGGATGTGAATCTCCGTGATGCGGCTATCTTGGGTCTGGTCGGCGCTGGCGGTATCGGGACGCCGCTGATATTAGCCATGATGCATTATAGCTGGGCCGAAGCAGGGGCGCTGCTATGGGGGTTAGTTGTAATGGTTGCTGGATTGGAAATGATTTCAGAAGGGATACGTAAATCTCGTCGTAGGGATGAGTATAGGGATTGAAATTGGCAGGACTGTCGCCAAAGTGATATTTCACTTTTGTGGCAGTCCTGCTTTTTTTATTTAAAATATGGGGCATTACTATAGATTTATTTACATTTGTCATGACAAATGTTATAATGAAGCCAAATAGAAAGGGGTGCATAACCATGCTTTCTTTGGCCGAATTACAAAAGATGCTTTTGGCAGCAGCAGTCGAACTCAAAGCCAAGAGCATGTATTTCTGTGAATTGGATAGTGTAGCAGGAGATGGTGATCATGGGTTAAGCATTGGCAGGATGGCCGATGTCATCAAACAGAAAATGGAAGCAAACGATGCCGATGACATCAAAAGTTTGCTGGATGATGTGGGCATGCTTTGCATGGGCATCAATGGCGGCAGTGCGGGGCCCTTGTGGGGAACGGTATTTTCCGGTATGGCCGATGGGGCGCCGGAAGGCAAGACGGAAGTGTCTGGAGAAGAGTTCCGGTCTATGCTGGAACAGGCCAAAAGCGATTTTCAGGATATTTCCAAGGCTAAATTAGGCGATAAAACGATGGTAGATGCTCTATACCCTGCCCTTGAGGCAGCTCTTACAAATCAGGGAGATCTAAAGGAGGTTATGGATGCGGCGGCGAAAGCGGCCATGGCAGGAGCGGCTAAGACCAAAGAATATGTAGCAAAATTTGGCAGGGCCAAAAATGTAGGAGAAGCTAGTTTGGGGCATGAAGATCCGGGAGCAGTGAGTACGGCGGTTTTGTTTGAGGCAATGGCAAAGGCTTTGCATGAATGAAAAGGAGAGAAATCACTATGCAAAAATTTATTAACAAGCCGGATGATTTGACCAAAGAGTTACTGGAAGGATTAGCGCTGTCCAACCAGGGTATCATTGAACTGAAGGAAGGAAATCTCGTAGTGAACAAGGCATTGAAAGATGCCAATCGTGTTACCATCGTTACCTTGGGCGGGACTGGTCATGAACCTGCTATCAGTGGATTTGTCGGCGAAGGAATGATCGATATTTCCGTGGCCGGCAATATCTTTGCCGCTCCTGGTCCGCAGCTTTGTGTTGATGCTATCAAGATGGCCGATAAAGGCCACGGTGTTTTGTTCGTCGTCCTCAATCATGCCGGAGATATGTTGACCGGCAATTTGACCATGAAGAAAATCGCCAAATCGGGCATCAAAGTGGCCAAAGTCGTCACGCAGGAAGATATCGCCAATGCGCCTCGGTCTAATGCCGATGACCGCCGCGGTCTGGTTGGCTGCATTCCCCTGTATAAGATTGCCGGTGCTGCAGCTGCGCAGGGCAAGACATTGGAAGAAGTAGCGGCCATTGCCCAGCGGTTTGCCGATAACATGGCGACCATTGCTGTAGCGACTGTAGGTGCGACTCATCCTGCTACGGGAATGGAAATTGCCCATATAGATGCCGGTATGATGGAAGTCGGCATGGGCCAGCATGGTGAAGGCGGCGGCGGTTCCATGCCCATGAAGAGTGCCGACGATACGGCGGTACTGATGATGGATGCGTTACTTAAAGACCTTGATGTTAAACAAGGAGAAAAGGTCATGGTCATCATCAATGGATCCGGAGCGACGACGTTGATGGAACAACTGATCATTTTTAGGAAATGCTATAACTATTTGACGGAAAAAGGCATCACCATCGTAGCGAACAGAGTGGGGGAAACATTGACAGTACAAGAAACGGCAGGGTTCCAGATGTTCTTGGCCCGTATGGATGATGAACTGACTGCATTGTGGAATGCGCCATGCCGGACGCCGTATATGACCGTTTAATTTCTGCGCCTACGAGGAAGGTAATGAATATGGCAGATAAAGATGGCAATAAATCAGCAAAGGACTATGGTATCGGTATTCCGGCACCTGCTCAGACGTTCCATGTAAAGGGTTTGGGACACAAGGACTGGGGGATGCAGACTCGTTTGGCCCACATATTCCAGGATGATGGCCGGACTATTATGCTGGCTTTTGACCATGGCTATATCATGGGACCGACAGCCGGGTTGGAACGACTGGATTTAGTGATTCCGCCGTTGATGCAGTATGCCGATTGTTTAATGGCTACGCGGGGAGCTTTGCGTACCTGCATACCCCCCAATTGCCACAAGGCCATTGCCTTGCGCTGCACTGCCGATACGTCCGTACTTAAAGAAGACATGAGCCAGGGTATCGTCGGCGTCGATATGGAAGATGCGATTCGCATGAATGCCGATGCCATGGCCATACAGTGTTTTGTAGGAGAAAGTGGCGAAATCGGGTCCTTGCAGAATCTGAGCCAGGCCGTGAATTTAGGGGAACGCTATGGGATTCCCGTCTTAGGAGTGACGGCTGTAGGCAAGGAAATGGAACGGACTCCGAAGTATTTTGGTTTGGCTTCCAGGCTTTTGGCAGAATTAGGTGCTCATATCATCAAGACGTATTACTGTGAGGATTTTGAAAAAGTCACGTCTGCCTGTCCTGTACCAATCGTCATTGCCGGCGGCAAAAAAATACCGGAAAAGGATGCCTTGCAAATGGCTTATAGAGCAATCAGTGAAGGCGCGGCCGGCGTAGATATGGGGCGGAACGTATTACAGGCAGATAAACCGGCAGCGATGCTGCAGGCCATTCATATGGTCATACATGAGAATATGAAGCCGGAAAAAGCGTATGAGGAATATTTGAAATTATAAAAGGATGTGGCAGCGATGAAAGAATTTGTTCACGTGGGAGTGCCTGTTACAAAACCAATGCCGGGCGAAGAATATGTGGAAGGAATCAAGTGCCATATTGCCGCACCGGAAACGAATGATTGGATGATAGAATATCTGCGCTTCGAAAAAGATACGCCTATGCCTAAAGAATTACAGACTATGGGCCATGTGGCGTATAAGGTGGATAATTTGGATCAAATCCTGAAGGAAACAGACGTCATCGTGCAGCCTTGGTTCGCCGATGAGCATACGCGCATTGCTTTTGTCATGAAAGATGGTTTCCTTTTTGAATTAATGGAAGTAAAATAATACAGTAAGAAAATTCTAGCTATGGAAGAAGAGGACTATGCAGATTTTGGATTCAGAAAGAATGCAGCTTATCAATGTTGCCAAAATGTATTATGAGGAAAATTTGACACAAAATGAAATTGCCCAGAGACTGGGCGTTTCCCGACCTCTGGTGAGCAAGATGCTCACGAAAGCCAGAGCATGCGGCATTGTCAGTATCACCGTCAACGACAATGTCATGGATGATACGAATGCCGTACTGCTGCAGGACTTGTGCCAGAAATTTCAACTGGATGGTGGTTTGATTATCCGCAATAGCGGTGATTTTCATGATATTATACGGCAGACGGCTATCTACTTGGCTATGGAAAGCCAATCAGAGTACAATCTGGGGTTAGGCTGGGGAGCACCATTGGGATATGTTGTAAAGGAAATGGCCAACAATGCTTTTAAGCAGTCACCGGGAACGGTCAGTCCTCTTATCGGCAGACCGCCTGTGTCCAATGGGCATTATGCAATCAATGACATGGTGAAGAGCATGGCCCAGACCTTAGGTCGGAGAAGCTACAGTATAGAAGAAAAGGCTTTTGCTGTCAGCAGGGAAGATAAAATGGTCGCTGAAAACAAATCTGCTTACATGGGAATGCTTTTGAAATGGCGGGAGCTGGATATGGCAGTCATGGCTGTGCAAAATTATCCATCTTCACCTGATGAGGCTACAGAAATGCGTTTCGGCGATGTATTGCGCAGGCAGCATGCCGTAGGCAGCTTCTTGTCCTACTTTTATAATGTCCATGGTGATGTAATCAGCGGGGAAAATGATTTTACCTGCAGGATATCCCTGGCAGATCTCCGCCACTGCCATAAGGTATATGCCATTGGCTACGGCGCTCAAGTAAATAGCGTCATGGGTGCCTTGCATACGGGCCTTTTTACGCATGTGCTGCTCATGGAAAAACAGGCCAGGGAGATATTGGAAAAAAGTAAATAAAATAATGGCTGGACATCAAAAGCGGAAGCTTTTAGTCCAGCCATTGTCATTTTTATGTAGTATCATGCCAGTTCCCACGATTCGTTCAAGGCTGGGCAGATTGCCTCGACGCCGGTTTGAGACAGGCGCTTGAGGAGATTTGACGCAGCTTTCTTTTCAGTGTGGACCAGCACTACTTTTTTAGCCTGCACTTGGTCGTTGAGGGTAATGACGTCATCATCATCCAGATGTAGCTTGAAGGGAATCGTCATCTTTTGGATATTCAGATTATGGTCATGGCAGTACGTTTCATCGAACAGGAGCTGCGCCGGCGTGCCAACTGCGGCATGGCCGGTGAAAATGACCATATTGTCTGCATCCTGGCCCAAATGTTGCAGATAATAGACACCGGAATGAGCAGTGAGCATACCGTCGTTAGCCAGGATGATGGCGCCGTCGGGGCTGTCACAGGCTGCCTGACGGTCTTCATCAGAACGGATGACATGTATCGTCGTATTCTGCTCTATATAGGAAAACGGTTTAGCCCAATCCGTCTTGAGAGCCAGTAATTTCAGGTTATCTAAGATGATTTTATCGACGTATAAAGGGATGTCAGGTGCTTGCAAGGTCAAAACTTGGTAAAGAGCGGCCGAGCGTCCCCGGGAAGGGACTGGCAGGAGTACTTTGCCGTCTCTGTCAGTGATATCTTCAATGGTTTCCAACAAGTCCTGGATTGCAGCGTCATTAATGAGATGGCGGCCGGCATCGCTGCAACAGTAGATGGCGATGTCTGCTGTAGGCGGCGGATCGCGCTTTAATAAATAGGGATTTAATACGCTGTCACTGCAATAGAAAATACGCTGATTATTGATTTCAAATAGGAACCATAAACTGCCCAGCATACGGCCGGCGCGTCCGCTGATTACGGTCAAGCCTTGTATTCGGTTGACCCCTGGTTGTACTGTGTGGAAGCGAAGGGCAGCCATATCTTCCTGCGCGAAAGGCAGTGTACCCTGTTGTTCATCGACAAAATGGCTCCATTTATGAGTGAAGCTGTCGACTACATTGATGGTTTCGTCAGACGTATATATATTTCCCTTATAACCCAGATGATAGAGAAGAGGAAGGGCGCCACTGTGATCGAGAAAGGCATGGGAAAGAAAGACTGCCTGCAGCCGTTCTGCTATCCCGCGGGTCAGCAGAGGGTATTCACCGATGTGGTTGTCATGCATCTCCCGTTTGACGCCGCAGTCCAGCATGATGATGCCGTCATTCCATTCCAATATGAAGCAATTACGTCCGATTTCGCTGCAGCCGCCTAAGACCTTCAATGTAATCATATGTATCCACCTAACCTGCTAAAAACTAAGAAATTAGGACATAAAACACGTGACATTTATAAAATAATAAATTATAATTAAAATTATACAATGAAAAAGGCGAAAGAAAGATTAACTATTAATCTAAAATATAAATCTCGATTAAATTGATGAAATATTTATATTATTAATTGTAAAACTCTTTGTTTTGTTAGTCAATCAGTTTGGGAAGGTGAGCCTATGTATTTTTGTAAGTTGAACATATTAGTTTGTTCTATTGATTCTTTATTAGTCCAGGCCCTGCGCAGCGTTAAACCGTTAGAACGGTTTGAACATCGTTTCATCTTGCTTTCCCATGAAATCACTCCTGATGACTTTGAGTTTATCGATGCTTGTGTCGATGCCGATATCCTGATTTTGGACGCAGAGCCGAACCAGATTCCAGCTCAGATGCGGAATCTGTGTGCTGGACCGCAGCCATATTTTGTATATTGTGAACGGCCTGAACGAGGGATGCTGCCAGAAAAAGATCTTTGTCAGTTTAACCAGGTCTGGACGGCGCCTTTTACGTCAGCGCGGCTTTGTTTTTCATTCTCCAAGTTGCTGGAACATATCAAACTGCAGCAAGACTTGTGTCTGGAAAAGACTTGGTTGGATACGACCATTGACAGCGTGCCAGATTTGATATGGTTTAAGGATTTGCGTGGCAGCCATTTGGAAGTGAACCAGTCATTTTGCAAGCTCGTCAGTAAGACGAAGGAGCAATGTCGCGGCCGTGGTCATTATTATATTTGGGATATGAATCCTGACGAATACAGCAAAGGTGAATACGTTTGCTTGGAATCAGAGGAAGTGGTCATCAAGGCACGAAAGACTTGTGTTTTTGATGAAACGATCAAGGGCCCAAAGGGTATGTTGAAATTCAAGACTTATAAATCTCCGATTTTTGATCAGAACGGCAAAATAATCGGGACGATGGGTGTCGCCCGCGACGTTTCTAATTTCCAGCAGTTGGCTGATGAGCTTCGAATTGTCTTGAACAGTATTCCTACAGCAGCGCTTATGGTGGATGCCGCTGGGAATATCATCATGCTGAACAAGGAATTAATGAATATTATCCATGCCGATGCTATACAGCTTATTGGAACGCCCTATGCTGCATGGAAAAAAGAAATATTTCACGTGGACAGGCCGTTGCAGGTCAATGAAAAAGTACGGGTCACATATGAAAAATATGATGGAACAGCAGTCCAGTTAGAAATTTGTGAAGAGCCTATTTATGATGTTTTCCAGCAGTTGAGCGGATATTTTTGCTTATTCCGCGATGTGACGGAACATTTGAATCATCTCAATCTGCTCATGCATTATCAAAAACACTTAGAGGCCGATGTAGAGATAAAGACTGATCAGATTCGGGTCATGCAGCAGCAGGTTTTGATCAGTTTTGCTGATTTGATCAACAGCAGGGACAACATCACAGGCAGCCATATCAAGAATACAAGTAAATATGTCCATGTCTTAGTCAATGAAATGCGCAGCCAGCATGTATTCCCTGAATTAGAGGATGATACGTATTGTACTAATGTCATCCGTTCGGCGCCGATGCACGATATGGGGAAAATAGCTATTCCCGATGTCATCTTGAATAAGCCGGGAAAATTCACAGCAGAAGAATATGAAATTATGAAACAGCATTCTATTATGGGTGGGGAAATTTTGGAACGGGTCCTAAAAGGCATGGAAAATCTGGATTATTATCAGATTGCCCGAGATATGGCTATTTATCATCATGAAAAATGGGATGGTACAGGATATCCTTATGGCAAGAAAGGTACGGATATCCCTTTGTGTGCCAGAATCATGGCTGTAGCAGATGTGTTTGATGCCTTGGTATCCCAGCGGCCGTATAAGAAGGCCTTTAGTATCGACCAGGCTTTTGACATCATCCGGCATGATTCAGGGATACATTTCGATCCGCAGATTGCTATGACTTTTTTGTCTATGCGTGACGCCATTGAAGTTGTCATGGACGAAGATGACGTCCTGCTTTAGATTTTTGTTTTGAGGTGTGCATATGACTAAACTGGATTTCACTCATTTTAAGGATATATTTGATCATTTCCCCAACGGCTTCATGATTGCTGAGGTGCTGGTAGATGAAAATGGCAAAGCGCATGACTTTATATTTCGCTATGCCAACCCTAAATTTGCCGATATGGCGGTGCGACCTTTGGCTTCCATCTTGGATCGGGCCTATGAGGAGGTGGCTGGGAAAAAATGGTCCTGGCTGCGGAATTTTGCAGCAGCAGCTTTTGATGGAACCGTATCTGGATTTACGCATTATGTTAGAGAAACAAAGAGCTATATCCATGCAGAGTGCTATCAAGTTGAAAAAGGGAATTGTGGCTGTGTTCTCACTGATGTCACAGCGGAACGGGTTGTTCGGCAACAGCTTCAGATGGAACAAGATAGTTTTTTGGCAGTTTTTGACAGCACAGGCTTAGACCACTGGGTATATGATATCTGGAATGACCGGGCGTATCAATCCGATTCGTCACAACGCGTTCTAGGCGTGCCACCTATCATGGACAATTATCCCCAATCATTTTTGGACATGAACTTGATTTTGCCTAAGTATTGGAATGTTTACCTCGATATTTATAAGCAGGTTCGGGCTGGTGAACCGGAAGTAACAGGGGAATATCAGATTTGGATACCCGATGATGAATTTCCCCATTGGGAACGACTGATTTATAAGACGATTTATGATGAACAGGGTAAACCTGTAAAAGCTATTGGTACGGCCATTGATATATCGGCGGAGAAATATTTGGAAGCGCGATTTGAGGATTTTCTGGACTATCATCGACGCAAGATGCGCGGTATGGCCGACGGATTCCGCCTGAATATAACCAAGGATACGATTATTCCGCTCAAGGATCCGTTGGGATTTTTTCAGACCTATGGCCATCTTTCCATGGGGAAATTTTTTGAGAAATCAGAAGAACGCATCATGAATCCTGCTTATGTGAAGAAATACAGACGCATATTCAAGCGGGATAAGCTTTTGGAGACGTACAAAAAGGGAATTAAAAAGGAACAGTTCGAGTGTCCCTATCGCTTTGACGATGGCAGTACAAGGCATCTGCGTTTTATCATTGATATGATGCGGGATCCTGTGAGCGGCAATATCATCGGCATTACGTATACTGAGGATATGACCGAGGAAATACGCAATGAAAGAGCATTGCAGCTCATGCTCAGCCATACTTGTGAATTGATGCTGCGGGCAGATAAAGGCCAGGATACTTATGTGGTTTTCCTCCGCGATGGCGTGTTGGAATCCAAACCGAGAAAGGGAACGGACGTCATCGCTTATCTGCATATGAATGAGTATACGTTTGCGGATCTGCCGCCTGGAACGATTATATTGGATGATATTTGGTCACGGTTGCAGTCTGAAGGGGACTTTAGTATGTATTATGAAGTGGCGGACCATGAGATACGTAAAGTCAAGAAATTGCACTTTTATCTCTTGGAGGAAGAATCGGGTCAGTTTTGTGTCAGCCGTAGCGATGTACCCAATCATATATAAAGGAAATTTGTTTTGCTCACTTTCCTTGATTCACTGATCAGGCTTTCCGGTTTATACACTGAGAGCCTGATTTTATGTCTTGGCCATAAACAGGAAAATAGAAAACTGCCATAGCTCCCATAATCTGTATTTATATTAACTATACACTCTTTCAACTGTGTTTATTGATGATGAAAGGGCATTATGTTACACTAAATATATCATTAAAATGAGAATAATATTTTCTCGTAATAATTTTAATCACAATTATTAAAATTACAATTTATGGTTGTTAGGAGCGGCATATGGAAAGAAAATATTATATTGGAGTTGACATAGGCTCTACGGCAGCCAAGGTCGTCGTGTTGGGGACGCCGGAACCGCTGCGGTTTGTCCTGCCGACGGGATGGAGCGGACCAGAAACAGCTAGAGAGATCCGGCACCGCCTGGAAGTACAAGAAATCGATTTGGCCTGTTCCCGCGTCGTCTCGACAGGCTATGGCCGGCGCACCGTCGACTATGCAGAAAAACAGGTTACGGAAATCACCTGTCATGCCGCAGGCTGTGCTGCGTCATATCCTGATTGTACGGTCATCGATGTCGGTGGGCAGGATACTAAAGGAATTCATTTGAGCGCAGGCAGTGTAGATGATTTTATCATGAATGATAAATGTTCAGCCGGTACTGGCAAATTCATCGAAGTGATGGCGGCGCGACTGGGATGCGACATTGACACTCTGTTTGCTATGGCAGAACAAGGAACGGTGCTGCCGTTGAGTTCACTGTGTACTGTTTTTGCTGAATCTGAAATCATAGGTTATATCGGGACGGGGAAAAAACGTGAAGATATTGCAGCCGGTATCGTAGACAGCGTGGCCCAAAAAGTCGTGCTTTTAGTACAAAACTTGCCTATGGATCACGATGTTTTGTTGACCGGCGGCCTGAGCCATCTCTCGTATTTTGCGGATGTGCTAGGTCATAAACTGCATCATGCAGTCATTGCCATACCATTTGGTCGTTATGCTGGCGCTTATGGTGCAGCCTTGCTGGCGCGTAAGCGGGAAGGCGAGAAATCGTGAAATTTAATTTATCGGGATAATGGTACCGCCATCGAAGCTCGAAAAAGATGGGTTCTCTTGGCAGCGTGCGGTTTTTCGTAGGGTATGAGATGTGAAACAAATAGCCTACACAAAGGCAAGTGGGGCGCACATCCCCCAGCGGTTCTTAAAGCCGTCCCTGATAAGGGAAGGTGCCGAGCGTAGCGAGGCGGAAGGGTTCTTCCTCAGCGTCTCCGACGCGGCAAAAATAAAAACTCTGAGCTTTAGTTATTGCCGCGGCGAAGCCGCTGGGAAGAACCCCTCAGTCTCCGGACGAAAAGCATGT